>Ga0315274_10006886_pt1 | contig 16521 bp, 13 predicted proteins | sample YL17G02_20_MG_FD_203700 | JGI IMG/M metagenome (GOLD analysis project Ga0315274, IMG submission 203700) | Sediment microbial communities from Yellowstone Lake, YNP, Wyoming, USA - YL17G02_20 | ecosystem: Environmental > Aquatic > Freshwater > Lake > Sediment | place: USA: Wyoming | collected...
GGTACTGTCTGCCCCAGGAGGACACTGGCGGGCAAGCCGCCAGTGGCACCCGGCGGGGTGGGGGCCCGCCGCGCTTCTTTACTGGCCTTGTTTGTGCCTGTTACTCAGGTACCCAGGTACTAAGGTCCCCAGGTACTTCCTCTCATTCGCGCTGGATCTTCTCCAGGACCTGGGTGGGGATGTCGAAGTTGGCGTCGACCTTCTGGACGTCGTCGTGGTCCTCGAGCGCCTCCATGAGGGAGAGGACCTTGCGGGCGGCGGCCTCGTCGAGGGGGACGAAGTTCTGCGGCCGCTGGGCGACCTCGGCCCGCTCCACCGGGACGCCGGCGGCGGCCAGGGCGGCCTTGACGGCCTCGAACGCCTCGGGCGGCGTGATGACCTCGAAGGCCCCCTCGGTCTCGGTCATGTCCTCGGCGCCGGCTCCGAGGGCAATGTCCATGAGTTTCTCCTCGTCGGAGAAGCCGGTCACGGTGAGGACGCCCTTGAGGGAGAACATCCAGCCGACGCAGCCGGGCTGGCCCATGTGGCCGCTGTGGCGCTCGAAGATCTTGGTGATCTCGCTGGCGGTGCGGTTGCGGTTGTCGGTCACGACGTCCACCAGGACGGCGACGCCGCCGGGGGCGTAGCCCTCGTAGAGGATCCGCTCGATGACGGCGCCGGGGAGGTCGCCGGTGCCCTTCTTGATGGCGCGGTCGATGGAGTCCTTCGGCATGTTGACGGCCCGCGCCTCGTCCATGGCGTAGCGGAGCGTAAGGTTCGTACCGGGATCGCCGCCGCCGGTCCTCGCCGCCAGGGTGAGGGCCCGGGCGCACTTGGAGAACGCCTGGCCGCGCTTGGCGTCCGCCGCGCCCTTCTTCCGCTTGATGGTTGCCCAATGGGAATGGCCTGACATGGTCGTCTGCTCCCTGTGACCTCGGTTACGGTTTCCTGGTTTCGGGCGTGTCCGTGCCCTGCTGGTCGGCGGGCGCCAGGGGCGCCACGTCGGGGGTTTTGCCCGCGCGGAGGCTGTCGACCTTCTGCTGGAGGCGCTGGAGCCGGTCGGCGTCGGCCTGGGCGCCGCGGGCCTTGACGATGCCGACGGCCTTCTCCCAGGCGCGGGAGGCGTCGCCCTGGCGGCTCAGGCGCCAGTAGGCGTCGCCGAGGTGGTCCCAGAGGACGGCGTCTAGGTCGGGGGCCTCTTCGACGGCGGCTTCGAGGGCCTTGACGGCCTCCTCGAGCCGGCCGCGCTTGTAGAGGACCCAGCCGAGGCTGTCCAGGTAGGCGGGGCTCTTCGGCTCCGCCGCCAGGGCCTGGCGGATCAGCTGTTCGGCCCGGCCCAGGTGGACGCCGCGATCGGCCCACAGGTACCCCAGGTCGTTGTTCGAGCCGGGGTGGTTCGGGTCCTTCTGGAGGATCCGGAGCAGTTCCTTCTCGGCGCCGGCGGCGTCGCCCATCTCGCTGTAGAAGCCGGCCAGCAGGTACCGCCAGCGGACATTCTCGGGCTCGGCGGCCAGGAGCGCCTTGATCTCGGCGACGGCGTCCTGGAGGTCCTTGAGGCCGGCCAGCGAGCAGGCCAGGAGGACCCGGAGGCCGACGTTGCCGGGGGCCTCTTCGAGGACGTCGCGGGCGACTTTCACGGCCTCCTCGAAGCGTTTCTGGCGGAAGCGGACCTCGGCCAGGAGGGTGCGCGGCCCCGTGGCCCGGGAGTCGAGGATGATGGCCTGGGCGACGGTCCGGTCGGCCGCGTCGAGGTCGCCCCGCGTCAGGTACACGCCCGCCAACTGGCAGTAGATCTCCGCGTCGGGGCCCGTCTGGGCGATCCAGCCCTTCAGCGCGTCCTCGGCCTCCTGGGACTTGCCGTCGCGCTGGAGCGCGTCGGCCAGGAGGGCGAGGGCGGCCTTGTCCTTGCGGTTTCCCTCGACGGCGAGGCGGTAGGACCGGATCGCCTCGGGCAGCCGGTTCAGGCGGTCCAGCAGGAGGCCCATCTGCCGGTGAAACGCCGGCAGGGTGAGGCCCGCGTCGAGGGCGGCCTGGTAGACGGCCAAGGCGTCTTCGAGGCGGCCGGCGCCGATCAGGAGGTCGGCCTTGCGCGAGTAGGCGATGGCGGCCTGCGGCCGGGCGGCGATGGCCTGGTCGTACAGGAGGACGGCGTCGCCGCGCCGCTTGAGGTTCTCGGCCAGCATGCCCACCAGGACGAGCGACCCGTAGGACTTCGCGTCGCCGGTGACGAGGCGCTGGGCGTCGGCGTAGACCTTGGCCGGCTGGGGCAGCGCGTCGATCAGGCGGGCCGCCCGGATCAGCAGGGCCGTCTCGGTGCCGCCGGCGTCCAGGCCGTGGGCCAGCGCCTCGAGGGCCTCCACCGGGCGGTCCTTCTTCATATGCATTTCCGACAGTTTGACGGTGGCGGCGACGGCGGTCCCGGGCGCCTTGTCGCCCAGGGCCGCCAGGGCCCGGTACTCGGCCTCGGCGGCGTCGTCGCGGCCGAGGGCCTCGTAGACGGCGGCCAGTTGGAACGCCGCCATGACGCGGTCGGGATGCTCGCGGCGGATGGCCTGGAGGTCGGCGACGACGCCCTCGGGGTTCCCCTCGGCGCGGTAGCTCTCGGCCAGTTGCTGGTAGCCGCCGCCCCCCTCGGGATGAATCTCGATCATCCGCCGCGCCGTCGCACGGGCCTGGGCGTAGTCCTTCCGGGCGAGGTAGGCGCGGCAGAGCATGGCGAGGATCTCGGGCTGATCGGGCCGGTCGGCCAGCGCCTCGCGAAGAACCGCGACCGCCTTCGCGCCGTCGCCGCGCAGCAGGTACAGGTTGCCCAGCACCTGCTTGAGTTGGACCTGGCCGCGGTAGATCATGTAGATCTCAGGATATCGCTGGAAGAACGGCTCGGGCTGGGCCAGGCGCTCCAGGAGCGCCTCGTAGCAGGCGATGGCCTCGTCGGCGTCGCCGGTCTCCTGGGCGGCCCGGGCCTGGTACCAGAGGCCCAGCAGGTGATAAGGCGAGCCCTTCGGGGCGCTCGCCAACAGGGACTTCAGGTACCCGCCGGCGCCCTTCGGGTCGCCGAGGGCGGTGGCGAAGCGGGCGCGATGGAACAGGAAGGCCGGCTCGTCGCCCGCCAGCGCCAGGGCCTTGTCCATCGCCTCGACGGCCCCGCTGACGTTGCCGACCTCGTAGAGCGTCAGGCCCAGGTGGTACCACACGTGGGCCGCCCCGGGCGCCAGGGCGGCCGCCTGGCGGAACGCCTCGATCGCCTCGACGCGGTTCCCGTCGCCGGCCAGGAGGCAGCCGCGGAGGTAGTGGCGCAGGGCCGCGGCCAGGGGGTCGTCGGTAGCCTCGATCACGGGCGGCGGGGGCAGGCACGGGCGCGCCGGCGGCACGGCCGCGGGCGCCTCGGCTGCGCTGGCCGCGCCACGCGGGGCCCCGGCCGCGCATGCCGCGACCAGCGCCACGCCCAGAACGGTCCACCGGATTGCCGTGCTGCCCATGCCACGCCCCTCAGGCGGCCGCGACCGGCGCAGCGCCCGGCACGCGCCCGCCGCCGGCCCCTCGCCGCCCTAATGGATGACCTTGTTCAGCGGGTACACGATGATGCCGCTCGCGCCGGCCCGCTTGAGGCGCGGCAGGAGTTCCCGTTCCGTTTTGCCCGGGAGGATCACCTCGACGGCGACCCAGGCGGCGTCGGCCAGGTTCGAGATGGTCGGGCTCTTCTCGGCCGGCAGGAGCGCCAGGACCTCCTTCAGGGCCGCCGTGGGCACGTTCATCTTGAGGCCGACCTTGTCCTTCGCTTCGATGGCGCCCTGGAGGAGCATGGTCAGGTTCTCGATCTTGGCGCGTTTCCATTCGTCCTGCCAGGCGGCCCGGTTGGCGATGAGTTGGGTGTTGGAGGTCATTACCGTGTCGATGACGCGCAGGCGGTTGGCCCGCAGCGAGGACCCTGTTTCGGTCACGTCGACGATGGCGTCGAGGCCGCGGACCTGGACGGCCCCGGCGTCCGCCCCCCCGTCCACTGCCCCTTGGTCGACCGCCTGTTCCACGGAGATGGCACCGGAAAGGAGTTGGTCGACGAGCCGTTCCAGGGTGGGCTTGATCTCCGTCGCGCCCCAGGAGAATTCAACCTTCACGTTCACGCCGTGGGACTGGAAGTACCGCTCCGTAACCTTCACGAGTTCGGTGGCGACCCGGCCGCCCTCGAGATCCTTGGGCCTGCGGACCGGACTCTCCTCGGGGACGGCCAGGACCCAGCGGACGGGGACCATCCGCGCCTTGGCGTAGACGAGGTCGGCGACGACGCGGACGTCGGAGGCGTTCTCGGCGACCCAGTCGCTCCCCGTGAGGCCGGCGTCCAGAGCCCCGAGTTCGACGTAGCGGCTCATCTCCTGGGCGCGGAGCATGACGACCTGGATCTCGGGGTCGTCGATCGCGGGGGTGTAGGACCGGGCGTCCTCGCGGACGTCGAAGCCTGCGCGGCCCATCAGGTCGAGCGTGGCCCGCTCCAGGCTGCCCTTGGGCAGTCCGAACGTGATGATCTGCTTGGCCCGGCTCATGGCGCCTCCTCTGGCGCGCGGGTCAGGACGGCCGCCTTGGCGTCCCGCGTCGGCGTTTCGCGCGGCCCGCGCGCGGGCGGGCGGCGCGTTTGCGGGCGCCGGCCTTCGCCTTGGCGGTCTTGGCGCCCTTGGCTCCGGCGGGGCGCTTCCCGGCCGCCCGCCGCTCCGGCGAGGGCCTCGGCCGGACTTCCCTGGAGGGGCACACGGCCGCGACGACGCATCGCACGCAGTGGGGCCCCTCGACCTTGCAGACGTCCTCCGCGAGGCGCCGCAGCAGTTGGTGCGCCTGGAGGACGCGGGTGCTCTTGACGGCGCGTTCGAGGAAGGCCTGGAGGGCGGCCTCCTTCTCCGCGCCGACCTCGATGACCCCGAGCCGCCCGAGGACGCGCGCGATGTCGTTGTCGACCGGGAAGGCGTGCGCGCCGGCGCAGTCGCGCGCCAGCGCCGCCGCCACGAACGGGCGCACCTCCTCCAGTTTCTCGAAGTAGGCCCGCGTCCGGACCTTCCCCATCTCCTCGAAGAAGTCCCAGACCATGCTGTTGTGGTCCTTGAAGACCTGGTCGAGGAGGCGCGGGATGACGCGGGCCTTGTAGGCGGATCGCGGGAAGTCGGGGCCCAGGACGTCGCGGACCTCGCGCGGGCGGCTGACGCGCAGGTCGTTCCAGTCGACGAAGTCGCGGCGCAGCCGCTCGACCGCGCGGTCCATCTGGTCCGCCGTCGCCTCCTCCGCCAGGATGACGCGGATGGCGTACTCGACGGGGTGCGTGGCGACGGGCCGCGGCGGCTCGCCGTAGCGGCGCCGCAGGGCCCGGCGGACCCGCTCCAGCCGCCTCACCCGGTCCGAGAAGGTCAGGCGCGGCCCGTGGGCGCGCCGGCGGCCCTGCGCGGCCGGGGCCTTGTTCGGATCCTTGGATTTCGGCGTATTCATAAGTTCATCTCAACCTTGCGGCTCCGGGTCGTCTTCCGCGGGGCCGGGCTCGCCGCCCTCGCCTTCGGGCGACGTCTCGACCTCCTCGCCCTCAAGCGGCTCCTCGACGCCGCGGCGGATGCGGTCGGCCCGGGCGGCCTCGTCCTCGGCCCGGGCCTGGGCGATGGCCCGGCTCAGGGCGACGCTGCGCTTCACCGACTGGTCCAGATGAAACCGCAGGACCGGGCAGTAGCGCATCTTCACGACGGCCGCCACCTTCTCCTGGACGTACCCGTGCGCGTGCCGGATGCCCCGCAGGCATTCCTCCTGCTGCTTCGGGTCGCCCATCACGGAGACGCGCACGTCGGCGAAGCGCATGTCGTCGGAGACGTCGACGCCGGTCACCGTGACGAAGGCGACGCGCGGGTCGTTGATCTCCGTCACAAGCGTCTCGGCGACGACCGCGCGGATCAGGTTGGCGACCCGGAGGCTCCGCCGGCCCTTGCCGCCCCTCATCCGTCGCATGGCCTCAACTCTCAAAGAGTTCCGTCTCGTAATCGACGAGGCCGGCCCCCGGCGTCTGCCGCACCAGGTCCACGACCTTCGCGAGCACCTCGTCGGCGAAGCGGCGCTCGTTCGTGGCCAGGGCGACGCCGAGGATCGCCTGCTGGCGCTGGTCCAGCAGGTCGACCTCGCTGGCCGACACGTTGAAGCGGCTGCGGATGCGGTCGCACAGGCCGCGGACGACGCGGCGCTTGTCCTTGAGGGACCGGGCCTCGCGGATCACGAGGCGCACCCGCAACGTGCCGACGACCATCGCGGTCCCGTCGAGTGGGGCACCGAACATGGCGGCCTCCGCGCGGGGGCCAGCGGCGGTCACGCGAGCGTCCGCTGGATCTCCACCGTCTCAAACGCCTCGAGGCGGTCTCCGACCTTCACGTCATCGTAGCCATGAATCTTGATACCGCAATCCTGCCCCGCCCGGACCTCGCGGGCGTCGTCCTTGAACCGCTTCAGGGAGTCCATCGCCCCCTCGTACACCACCAGGCCGTCGCGCACGATGCGCAGGCGGGCGTTGCGGTTGATGACGCCGTCGTTCACCATGCACCCGGCGATGGTGCCGACGCGGCTGATCTTGAACGTCTGGGCCACCGTGCATTCGCCGAGGCGCCGCTCCTGCTTCTCCGGCGTCAGCAGGCCCTCCAGCGCCTTCTTCACGTCGTCCGTCACGTTGTAGATGATCTGGTAGAGGCGGATGTCGACGCCCTTCTCCTGCGCCAGCAGCCGCGCCTCCGGGTCCGGCACCGCCTGGAACCCGATGATGATCGCGTTCGACACGTCCGCCAGCAGGACGTCGCTCTCGTTGATCCCGCCGACCGCCGCGTGGATCACGTGGATCCGCACCTCGGGGTGCTCGATCCGCTCCAGGTTCTTCCGCAGCGCCTCCAGCGACCCCTGGACGTCGGCCTTGAGGATGAGGGGGAGTTCCTTGACCTCGGCGGCGACCATCTGCTCGAAGACGGCTTCGAGGGTGCGGGGCTTGCGCTGCTCGGCCAGTGCCGTCTCGCGCAAGCGGCGCTCGCGGTCCTCGGCGATCCGCTTGGCGGCGGCCAGGCCGGCCAGCACGTAGAACCGGTCCCCGGCCGTCGGCACAGTCGACAGGCCGGCCACGCGGACGGGGACGGTCGGCGCGGCCTCCTTCAACCTGCGGCCGTTCTCGTCCGTGAGGACGCGGACCCGCCCGTAGGCCGTCCCCGCCAGGACCGCGTTGCCCGGCTTGAGCGTCCCCTTCTGGACGAGCAGGGTGGCCACGGGGCCGAAGCCTTCGGTCTGTTCGGCCTCGATGACGGCGCCGAGGGCGGGCCGGTCCGGGTTGGCCCGGAGTTCGCGCATCTCGGCCTCCAGGAGGAGCGAATCGAGCAACTTGTCGACGTTCTGGCCGGTGACGGCGCTGGTCTCGATCATGATGGTCTGGCCGCCCCACTCCTCGGCCAGGAGGTCGAACTGGGTCAGTTGCTGGCGGACGCGCTGGGGGTTGGCCTGGGGCAGATCGCACTTGTTGAGGGCGACCACGATGGGCACGCCGGCGGCCTTGGCGTGGTTGATCGCCTCCTCGGTCTGGGGCATGACGCCGTCGTCCGCCGCCACCACCAGGACGGCCACGTCGGTCACCGACGCGCCGCGGGCCCGCATGGCCGTGAACGCCTCGTGGCCGGGCGTGTCGAGGAAGGTGATCCACCGCTCGCCCAGGTGGACGCGGTAGGCCCCGATGTGCTGGGTGATGCCGCCCGCCTCGCCATCGACGACGCGGGTCTTGCGGATGTAGTCCATCAGGCTCGTCTTGCCGTGGTCGACGTGGCCCATGAAGACGACGACGGGGGGCCGCGGCCGCAGGGCCTCGGGCGGGTCCTCGAGGGACTCCAGCGCCTGGAGGATCTCGGCGGGCGCCTGCTCGCGCCGGACCTTCAGTCCGATCTCGTAGGCGAGCGCCAGCATCTGCGCCTGCTCTTCCGTGAGCGCGTCGTTGACGGTGGCCATCACCTCGTGGTCCATCAACTTGCGGATGATGTCGCTGGCCTTGACGCCGAGGGCGGCCGAGAGGGTCTTGACGGTGATCGGCAGTTCGACCACGGCATTGCGGATGCCTTCAGGGACGGGCCGACGTGCCTTGGGCACGAGTTCGCGGGCGTGGGCGCGGCTGGTGACGGCGCGGCCGGAGCGTCCGACGCGGACGCGTTCGGGCGCGAGGGCCGCCGGGCGGCCGGCGCCCTCGGCGCCGGCTTCGACCCCGTCGACGTCCTCGCGGCTCTTCTGGCGTTCGCGACGGCGGAACGCCTGGGCGCGCTTCCGGAGGGCCGCCTCCTCGTCTTCCACCTTTCGGGCGGTGACGCCGCGGCGGCGTCCCTTGCGGCCGGCCTCGGTTTCCTCGAGCGGGGGCGGGCCGGCCTCGCCGGCCGGGGCGGGCTGGGCGCGCGGCTTTCCCGGCCGCCGCGTCACACCCGGCTTCTTGGCAGCCGGCGCGCCGACGCCGAGGGCCTGGGGATGCGGCTGCGGGATGGGCGGTTCGGACGGCGCCGCCTGGGGATGGGCGGCCGGTCGCTCGCGGCCCCTGGGCTTGGCGGCCAGACCCGGGCGGGGCGCGAGTTTCGGGCGGGGCACCAGTTTCGGGCGCGGCGCCCTGCGGACCTGGCGCTCGGCCGGCGTCTCGACCTCGGCCTGCTCTTCGGCGGCGGGGGGGGCCTCGGGCGGCGCGGCCGCCTCGGCCACCAATTCGGCCGCCGGCGGGGCCTCAGGCGCGGCCACCTCGGCAACGGGCGCGACCGCCTCGGCCGCGGGCGGCGCGGCCGCCGTTTCGGCGGCGGGCGCCGCTTCGGCCACCGGGGCCGCTTCCGGCAGGGGCGCCGCCTCGGCCCCCGGCCGCGTGGGCGGCTTGCGGCGGGTCGTCAGGCGGATGCCTTCGGCCTTCGGCTTGGCCGGGCCGCGCGTCGGCAGGGCGATCTTGCGGCTTCGGGCCTGGGCGAGTTGCTCCTCGGGCGACAATTCCCGGACGACCGGGGTCGGGGGCGGCGGGGGCGCCGGCGGGGCTTCGACGGCCTCCTCGTCGCCCAGTTCTCCGGCCAGATGGCGGCGGACGAGGTCCGCCTCGGCGTCTTCCACGGTGCTGGAGTGGGACGCGACGTCAAAGCCGAGTTGGCGGCAGACGGCCACCACTTCTTTGCTCGGCAAGTCGAACTCGCGGGCGAGTTCGTAAACCCGGACCGGCAAGGTCGTCCTCCCTCACTCCGCCGCGGCCTGGGGCGGCTCTTGCGTTCCCTCGGCCTGGTCGGCGGCTGTCTGATCGGGCTCGCGCGGGGTTTCCTCGGCCGGCGCCTCGCTCGGCGCGTCGGCGGGCGTCCCCTGGGGCTCGCCCTCGCTGGTATCGGCGTCCACGGGTGGCGCGGCGGCCTCGGCCCCCTCGGCCTCCTCGGCCTGCGCCTCGCTCGGCACGTCGGCGGGCGTCCCCTGGGGCTCGCCCTCGCTGGTATCGGCGTCCACGGGCGGCGCGGCGGCCGCGGCCCTCTCGGCCTCCTCGGCCTGCGCCGCGGCGGCAACAGCGGCAGCGGCGGCGTCCTGGCGGGCCTTGGCCTCCAGTTCCGCCACCAGGGCGGAGGCCTGGTCGATGATCTGGCGGGCCCGGTCGACGTCCACGTTGTCGAACTTCGCCAGGACCTCGGGATCGACCTCGCCCACGTCGGCCAGGCTGATGTAGCCGGCCCCCATGAAGTCCATGGCGAGGTCCGGGCCGACCGCCGGCAGGCTGCCCAGTTGGGCGACGGCGTTCGTGCGCTGCTGGTCGTACTCGGCCGGGGTCATGATGTCGATGTTCCAGCCCGTCAGGCGTGCCGCCAGGCGGACGTTCTGGCCCTTCTTGCCGATGGCCAGGCTCAACTGGTCGTCGGCCACCAGCACGGTGGCCCGCCCGATGTCGCGGTTGAGGAGGATCTCCTTGACCTCGGCGGGCTTCAGGGAGTTGGCGATGAAGACCTGGGGCGACTCGTTGTAGCGGACGATGTCGATCTTCTCGCCGGCGACCTCCTCGACGATGTTCTTGATGCGGCTGCCGCGGATGCCCACGCACGCGCCGACGGCGTCGACGCGGCTGTCGATGCTCGAGACGGCCACCTTCGTCCGATGGCCGGGCTCGCGGGCCACGTCCTCGATCACGATCACCTTGTCGGCGACCTCGGGGACCTCCAGTTCAAAGAGGCGGACCACGAGGTCCGGGTGCGTGCGCGACAGGACGATCTTGACGTTGGCGCCGGCCTCGCGGACGTCGATGATGAGGGCCCGCAGGCGGTCGCCGACATGGAGGGCCTCTCCGGGGATCTGCTCGCTGCGGGGCAGGAAGCCCTCGCCGCGCCCGAGGCCGACGACGGCGTTGCCGTGCTCCAGGCGCGCGATCTGGCCGGTCACGATGGCGCCGATCTGGTCGGCGTAGTCGCGCATGATGCTGATGCGTTCGGCCTCGCGGATCTTCTGGATCATGACCTGCTTGGCGGTCTGGGCGGCGATGCGCCCCAGGAGCGTCGGGTCCATCGGCACGCCGTTCAGCGTGGCCGCCACGTCGCCCGTCGTCCGGTCGAGGGCGATCACGACCTCCTCGGCGGGGCCGAAGTGTTTCTTGGCGGCCGACAAGAGGGCCGCCTCGATCCCGAGGAACACGATCTCGGCATCGATGTTCTTCTCGCGGTGAATCGCATCGACCAGTCGCACCAGGTCTGCGCCGTTCATTTCCTTCGCTACTCCCCGAGCCCTGCTCTGCCAGGCGCCCGCGCCAAACAAAAAAGTGGGACCCCCAACCAGACCCCACTTCCGACGCCCGCCCAGACGACACCGTGTCGCTAGTTGGCCTGTGCTACATGCTCAGGCTCCAGACTGATGTTCTGTCCGGTCACGTCGTCAAACAGGTGGATCCGATTCATCGCCAAGTGGACGTCCAGCCGCTGATCGACCTCCACTTTCACATGCGAGTCGAGTTTGCAGACCAGGGGCGTCTCCAGGGGTCCCGCGGCGTGGATGATCTGCTCGTCGCCGAGCGGCTCCACGACGCGGACGACGGCCGGCAGGACGTTCTGGCGGCCCTCGAACTTGCCCGTGTTCTCGTGTCCTATGTCCTCCGGCCGCACGCCCAGCGTCACGCTTTTGCCCGCGTAGGCCGCCGTGCGCTTGGCCATGCGGTCGGCCAGGCGGACCCGCTCCTCGCCGACGGCGAAGCAGACGGCCCCGTCCTGGGCGACCAGGCGGCCGGGGATGAAGTTCATGGCCGGCGTCCCGAGGAAGCCCGCCACGAACCGGTTGACCGGGTAATCGTAAACCACCAGGGGCGGGGCGACCTGCTGGACCCGCCCGGCGTTCATGACGACGACGCGGTCGCCCAGGGTCATCGCCTCGGCCTGGTCGTGCGTGACGTAGATGACCGTGGTCTTGAGGCGGTGATGCAGGCGCTTCAGTTCGGCCCGCATCTCGACGCGCAGTTTCGCGTCGAGGTTCGAGAGCGGCTCGTCGAACAGGAACGCCTGGGGCTGGCGGACGATGGCACGGCCGACGGCCACGCGCTGCCGCTGGCCGCCCGACAGGGCGCGCGGCTTGCGGTCCATCAGTTCCTCGATCCCCAGGATCTTGGCCGCCTCCCGCACCCGCCGGTCGATCTCCGCCTTCGGGAACCGCCTCAGGCGCAGCCCGAACGCCATGTTCTTGTACACCGTCATGTGCGGGTACAGGGCGTAGTTCTGGAACACCATGGCGATGTCGCGGTCCTTGGGCGGCACGTCGTTGACGACGCGGTTGCCGATGCGGATCGTCCCGCGCGTCGCCTCCTCCAGACCCGCCACCATGCGGAGCGTCGTCGACTTCCCGCACCCGGACGGACCCACGAGGACGATGAATTCCTGGTCCCGGATGTTCAGGGAGAACTCCTCGACGGCCACCGTCCCGCCCGGGAACACCTTCGTCACGTTCTCGAGGATGACCTCTGCCATGATCGAGGCCCGCCGCCAAAAAAACTCCCGCGCCCTTGCGGGAATGCCGCTACAGTCTACGACACGGCCCGGGCACCGTCAACACTTTTCTCGGGCGACCTCACATGCATCGAACCGCCGTAACAGGTTACGCGGAACCATGTTAGGCGATGCGGCCGCCCCTCCCCCCGACCGTCACTCCTCGATCCGTTCCACGCGGATCGTCTCCCCGTCGCGGACCCCCCGGAACACCTTCACGTCGCCCTCGATGTGGCCGAGGGGGTTGACGGGGCTGGCGGCCCGCGGCTCGTCTCCCTTGGAGGCGGGCGTCTTGCCGAAGAAGATGCAGAACGCGCTGCCCGTCGGCCAGTAGCCCAGTTCGCCGATCTCCATCTTGTCGCGCGCGTCGGCCCCGAGGTCGTGCTGGAGGGGGATGCTGAAGTAGATCTCCTGCCCCCACGTGTTCACGGTGCTCTCGAACGGCAGCGCCTCCCAGAGGCGCTCGGCGGTCGGCGTGTCGCTGAGGGTCGCCAGCATCTCGATCTTGTCCGTCGCGATCCGTATCTCGTGCATGAACGCCTCCCGCTGGACTCCCAGGGCGCCGCGTCGCGGCTGCCGCCGCCCGCCCGCGCCCGATCTGCCCCTGTCCGAGCGACACGGACCGGACAAGCCCATACCCCCGGGCCCACCCGGTCCGCATCCGGGGGTACCCCGGAGGGCCCCCGAACCGCCAAACCGCAGACTCAGGCTATTGGCTCTGCTGCTTCTTCCGAACGACGAAAAACACCACGAGCAGCACGACCAGCAGGACAAGCAGAAGCCACGACCACCAACCCCACGTAAACATCGGTGTCTCCTTTTCCTGTGGCCCTCTGTTGCCGGCACGGAAGGGCGAGATTCCTGCCCACACCTGATCGCCCTTAGCATAGTCCGCGCGGCGGAGGTGTCAAGCGCTATTTCCAGGCCCCCGGGGACCCGAAAACGCAGCCTTCGCCGCGGCAGAGGCCGTCGCTCGCGGCCCCGGCCTGCGCAGCCTCCGGCGGAGCAGGCTCGCGGCTCGCAGGCTGTTTCCCTTGCCCGCCCCCCGGGCCGGGGCTATGATGACTCGGCCGCCAGGCCGCCGCACCGTTGGCCGGCCCCCGTCGGAGGGCTCCGATGAAGACCCGCGCACAGGTCCTGACCGCCTTCGGCAAGCCCCTCCAGATGCAGGCGTTCGACCTCCCGCCCCTCGGCGAGGGCGAGGTGCTCGTCAAGGTCCTGGCGGCCGGGGTCTGCGGGTCCGACCTCCACATGGCCTCGGGCGAGGACCCCCGGACCCCCCTGCCCATCGTCCTCGGCCACGAGGGCGTCGGCGAGGTTGTCGAGGTCCGCGGCGCCAAGTGCGACGTCCAGGGCCGCCCCCTCCGGGCCGGCCAGAAGGTCCTCTGGAACCGGGGCGTGGTCTGCGGCCGCTGCTTCTACTGCACCCGGGGCGAGGCCCACCTGTGCCCGGAGCGGTTCGTCTACGGCATCCACCGCTCGACCGCCGTCCCGCCGTACGTGGGCGGCTGCTACAGCGAGTACCTGCCGCTGGACGCCCGGACCGACGTCATCGCGGTGGACGACGTGCCGGCCGACCACCTGGCGACGCTCGTCTCGGCCTCCTGCTCGGGGGCGACCGCGGCCCACGCCTTCGACCACTTCGAGCCCGACCGCGACGAGGCGGTCGTCGTCCAGGGGGCCGGCCCCCTGGGGTGTTTCCTGATGGCGTTCGCCCGGGACTTCGGCGTGCGGCGGATCATCGCCATCTCGCGGAGCCCCGCGCGGCTGGACCTGGCCCGCCGCTTCGGCGCCACCGACACCCTCAGCACCCTCGACACGACGTCCGAGGAGCGGCGCGAGGTCGTCCGGGCCCTGACCGGCGGACGTGGCGCCGACGCCGTCTACGAGGCCGTCGGCAAGGCCGCCGCCGTCCGCGAGGGCCTCGGCCTCGTGCGGCCGGGCGGCCGCTACGTCGCCGCCGGCTTCGGCCAGCCCGGCGGCACCATCGACTGGGACCCCTTCGCCGACCTCGTGCGGGCCGACCTCAAGTACGTCGGCGTCTGGGTCAGTCACGCCGAGCACACCCTCTGGGCCCTCGACCTCCTGAAGCGGAACCTGGGCGACTTCGCCCTCATGATCACGCACGCCCTGCCCCTGGCCGAGGTCAACGAGGCCCACGACCTGATGCGTCGCGGCCAGGCCATGAAGGTGGCCCTCCTGCCCCATGCCTAGACCCGCCCCCCAACGCGCCGGCGCGCCGGGTGCCACCCTGGCAGGGCAAGCCTGCCGTGGCTTGACCGCCGGCGGCCCCGGGCTCCGAAGCCTTGGCGGAGGAGGCTTGTCGAAGCGCAGCGGAGACCCGTTGCCTGACCCAGGGTCCGCCAGTGCCCGCGCCGCCTGGGTCCTGCGGCTTGCCCTGGCCGCGCTCGCGGCCGCAACGAGTGTCGCCCGAGGAGAAACGCCCGTGCCCGTCCCGAAAGTGCCGCGCTTCGAGGTCCAGGAGGTCCAGGTCCGCCGCGCGCCCGCGGGCGAGAACCCCTTTGCCGACGACGTGCGCCTGCGCGTCACGGCCCCGGACGGCTCGCGCCGCGCGGTGCCCGCCTTCTACGACGGCGACGACACCTGGCGGGTGCGCCTCATGCCCGACCAGGTGGGCCCCTGGCGGTGCGAACTCGAGGGGGCCGGCGACGTCCGCGGCGTCTCGGGCCTCCTCGCGGCCCCCGCCGGCGCGTTCGAGTGCGTCCCCCAGACCGACCCGAAGGTGCGCGGCGGCATCCAGGTCGACCCGGACCATCCGCACCACTTCCGCCGCCAGGACGGCTCGCCCTGGTGGCTCCTGGGCTACGAATGCGACTGGCTCTTCGCCCTCGACATGAACCACCCGAAGGAGAAGCCCCTCGCCGGGTTCCTCGACACCCTCGCCTCCTATGGATTCAACTATATCGTCGTCCAGGCCTACGCCCACGACACCGACTGGTGTCCCGGCCGGTCGGGGCCGTACGACGTCGGGCCGCCCGCCCTCTTCGCCTGGGAGGGGACGAACGAGAAGCCCGACCACACGCGCCTGAACATCGCCTACTGGCGCGCGTACGACCGCGCCGTCCAGGGCCTGCACGCCCGCAACATGACCGCCCAGATCATGATCAAGGTCTTCAACAAGAAGGTCGCCTGGCCCGCCAAGGGGAGCCCCGAGGACGACCGCTTCTGGCGCTACGTCGTCGCCCGCTACCAGGCCTACAACGTCGCGTGGAACCTGTCGAAGGAGGCGTGGTACGACAAGGACGCGGCCTACTGGAACGGCCGCATCGCCCTCATCCGCGCCCACGACGCCCACCGCCGCCCCATCGCCATCCACGACTGGAACCCGCCCGAGGTCGCCGTCGACTACCTGACCGACCAGCAGCACGACCGCTGGCACGAGCACGTCCTGGCCGAGCGCGGCCGCGCGCGGCGGCCGGTGGTCAACATCGAGTACGGCTACGAGCCGGGCTCCCTGCCGACGTATAACGTGACGCAGCCGACCGCGGAGGTCCGCCGCCGCACCTGGCTCATCGCCATCGCGGGGGGCTACCCCACGTACTACTTCTCGCCAACCGCCTGGGACGTCATCAAGTGGGACGAGATCCCGCCCGGCTACGCCCAGATGCGCACCGTCCGCCAGGTCATGGAATCGGTCCCCTTCCGCGACATGGAACCGCACGACGAACTCGTCCGCGGCGGCTGGTGCCTCGCGCGGCCGGGGGAAGCGTACCTCGTCTATCAGGAGAAGCCCGGGGCCCTCGCGCTCACAATCGCCAACGGCGGCCGCGGCGGCGCGTTCTCCGTCGAGTGGATCGACCCGCGCGACGGGAAGCGCCACGCCGCCGGGGACGCCCGCGCGGGCGAGGTGACGCTCGCGCGGCCGGAGGCCCTCGCCGGCGACGCGGGCCCGCCCGACGCCCTGGTCCTGGTGCGCCGCCGGTGATCCCCGCCCCACCCCGCTCCGTGACCCCGGGGCATGCAGGGCGGGTGCCTGCGCCCATGCGGCATCGAGCGCCGGGAACGCTGCGACGAACGAAGTAGAACCGGCGCCCGGAAACAGGTCAGGCATCGTCCGGCACTGCTTCGCCGCCCTCGTCCTCCTCTGCCTTGTAAACTTGCTCGATGTACTCGGCATCCTCATCCGACATGTCAAGGCTCTGACGGTACTGGAGCGCCTCCGCGTCGGCAACGTAGTCAACCTCTCCGTGGTTCTCAATCACAATGCGACGGATGCTCTCGAGATCGCTCCGATAAAACTCCTTTCGCGGCTTGATCTTGTTGAGACGCGTTTTGTGCAGTGCGCGGTGCAGTGCGTTCTCCAATTTGGGAGCGTCGTCACACGAGACCATCATGTGGACGTCGAAGGGAAACGGGACGGAGGCATCGCCGAGTTCTCTCACGCGATCCAGAGGTTCGAGTCTGCGGGTCATGCCGATCTTGAAAACCCCGTCCCCCAAAGAGCCCACATTGGAAATCACATAGACGTAGCCGGACCTGGTCATCTCGGCCCGGGACTTCGCGCGTTGGGCTTTCTGCTCTGCCTCGGCCAACCGAGCCT
>Ga0315274_10006887_pt1 | contig 16521 bp, 18 predicted proteins | sample YL17G02_20_MG_FD_203700 | JGI IMG/M metagenome (GOLD analysis project Ga0315274, IMG submission 203700) | Sediment microbial communities from Yellowstone Lake, YNP, Wyoming, USA - YL17G02_20 | ecosystem: Environmental > Aquatic > Freshwater > Lake > Sediment | place: USA: Wyoming | collected...
ATGGCGCGCGGCTGGCAAGGGCAGCAACGGACGGGAGGGGCGAATGCTTTGTCGAAGCCCCCACAACAGGGCAAGATTACGAACAGGGAATAGCGACACTCGTGGTCTACCGTGATGTCTTTGCTGCCCCTATGTCCGCGGATAAAGCCTTGCCCATGGACGATAGCGAGGTGTCGAGCACCGGGCCGCCTCAGCGCATGCTTGCGGAGGAGAACCTTCGACCGAAGAACGTCATCCGGGGCCGGAAACGGAACGGTCCTTCCGAGGACAACCGGGATGGCTTGCCTGAGTTGAGGCCTGAATCCCTCAAAGCGGGCATGCAGGCGGTAACGCCTGGCGCCAACCCCGGCCGGAGGTTCAGCAAGGATACGCTCACTGGAGCAGTCGCTCTCTCTATCAAGGCAGTCTCGGATTCGTCGGCTCCTCCGCCTAGCGTAATGATCTACCGGTAGTGCCGGTGGCCAGCTTGGCGTGAAGGACGCCTTTCTCCCTTTGGAGCCGATCCGCAAGGGCCTTTATGTCCTTGCCCTTGCCCTGAACCATGATCATCTCGGCGCAAAGACGCTCATCGAGGTGGACGTGCGTCGTGGCCAGTACTGTGCCGGCGAAGTGATGCTGCTGCTCCGTCAGTCGTTCGGTCAGGCCGCGGGCGTGGTGGTCGTACAGCAGCGAGATTGTCCCCAGCAAAACCTTGTCCGTCTGCCATTCCTGCTCGACCATGTGGTTGCGGATCAGGTCGCGGACGAACTCGGAGCGATTGCGATAGTCGTGATCGGCGACTTCCTTCTCGAGCTTCTCGAAGAGGGACTTCTCTATCGAAACCGTGAACCGGACAAGGTCCGACATGGCCGACTCCTTTGCCTGCCTTGTCATAGTACCGATTCCATCGCGGCTTTCAAGGTCAGCAACCGCCGTGAAGGGCTTCGAGGAAGAATAGGTCCTCGCGGTCGATCAGGGTCGTCTGCTTTAGGCCCGCTGTCGAAAGCAACTGAGCCCACTCCGCGCCTACAGGCAGGATGTCGCCTTTGACGGGACCATCGACGCCGGCGTGGAAGTGGTTGATGTGGTCGCTGCCGGCCAGGTGCATGACGACTAGTCGGCCAGCGGGATTCAGGGCACGGGCGAAGTTGCGTAGCGCCGCGGGCTGGTCCCTGAAGTGCGGGAAGCTGTGGAAGCACAAGATCACGTCGTATCGGCCACAGCCCAAGTGGTCGTGACACACGTCCATGCGAGAGAAGTCCGCGTCGATCCCCTTGGCCTTGGCTCGCACGACCATCTCAGGCGCGAAGTCGATGGCTGTCACGCGGCCCGGGGCGACCTGGCCGGCCAGCCAGGCGGTGGTCTTGCCCGTGCCGCAACCGACCTCCAGTAGCGACTGACCCGGCTTGAGCCCCAGCAGGTCCGCGTACTGGCTGAGCCTGGCGGTTATGGTCTGGCTGGAGGGATCCTCGTTGTCCCAGTTGGCGGCCAGAGCGTCGAAGAAGCCGATGCAGGGGTCTGACAAGTTCATACGAAATTCCTCTTGCGTAATACCGCCTAGGGTCATACTATTTCTGTAATCGTAATACCGCCTGGGCATCTGGTCAAGCGTGCTCGACGGTTGCTTGCTCAGCTTGATCGCAAGAGAGGAGAAGGCTCATGAAGCTCGCTCGTGTTGCATCCGTGGTGTTGGCTGGGATGTTGCTGGTCGTCGCATCGTCGGCAAGTGCCGAAACCAACTGGGACCTTCAGGCCGTGAACGCCAGCGGCGTTTCCACCTGGTCCGGGACCTACCCCTTCACGGTCGTCGGCGTGATCTTGAACAACCCGGAAGACATGCTCGACATGGCCTACGACCCGTCGGCCTCGGCCAACGGAACGATGGGTGCTCAGTGGCAGATATTCATCCAGGGCATCGGCACGGACCGCTGCGGGACCGCCCTGTGGATGGGGCAGAACTACAACAGCCTGGGCGCGTGGATTCCCGCCGGCAACTCCTATGACCAGGCCGCCTGGACCGCGGAGATGAACCGCGTGAACTACGACGCGACCAGTGGCCACCAGTTCCGCCAGGGCGATCTGGTCGAGGTGACAGCCAACAAGACCTTGTTCTACGGCGGCAAGCTGAACATCAACGAAGCCCACCGGGCCGACCCGGCCAATGATTTCTCGCTGAGCCTGATCACGGCGGATTACGGCCTGCCGACGGCCGAGGTGCTGACCCTGGGCAACCTGTACGCCTCGATCATCGCCCCAGGGTATGACCCGACGTACCCGATGTTCGACCAGACCCGCGCCACCGGGGCCGAGCACTACCAGGGGATGTACGTGCGGCTGAACGGCCTGACCCTGACCGACAGCAGCGGCTGGGGCGAGACGGCGTGGGCGGACCGGCTGTGCACGGCAACAGACGGCCTGGGGCACACGCTGAATCTGCGGATGCCGCTGTACGACCTGGGCGATGTCCCCACCGGGGCTTTCGACGCCTACGGAATCACCAACCAGGAGTCCGGTTCGGGAAGCAACGGGCGGATGGGCTACGAGCTGTTCGTCACGAGTGTCGTGCCGGAACCTGCCAGCCTGTCCATCCTGGCAATCGGGGCGCTGGCATGCCTGAGACGTCGCCGGAAATGAGCGTAGCCCGAACAGCCAACGGTTTCACGCTGATCGAGCTGCTCGTGGTCATTGCGATTCTGTCGCTGCTGATGTCTTTGCTTGTTCCGTCGCTCAGCGCAGCCAAGGAAATGGCCAGGGCAGCGAAGGTCCACGCCGAGCTCTACGGGCTTGGACTGGCCCTGGAGATGTACGGCATGGACCAAGGCAGCAAGTACCCGCCCGTGCGGGTCAACTGCAACAGCGACCTGCGCGAGCACTGGTGCCAGCTTCCAGTCGAGCTGGCCGCGGGGGGCTATGTGCCCAAGGGACCGCCAGACGGGGGGCTGGCGGCCGCAGTCGAGGACGAGTTCAACCCAGGCCACACCTACAAGTACGCCGCGCCGGGGCCCGGCTTGCTCAACGGCGGCCCGGGCTATGACCACGAGATGTGGGTCCCCGACGACTTCCCGCAGTGCCACTCCGCGACGGGCCGGTACTACAGCGATGTCAAGACCACCCCTGTGAAGTGGGCGGTGTGGAGCCTTGGTCCGCAGCCCAAGAGCGCCAAGTCGCAAAGCCCGTACACGCCCCTGAGCTGGCAGACATGGTACACGAGGACGCACGATACGGGCGTCCTGGTCCGGTTTGCCACACGGGAAGGTCTGATCCAAAAAAGCCCATGAACAGACAAACGGTTCTCATCTTGACGCTGGCGATTGCGGCAATTCCTTGCGGCTGTCGGAAGGCCTCCTCTGGGCCGGCAGCGCAGGTGGCCGCCACGAACTCGTATCTGGAATGCGCCGTTCGAGACCTGCTGGGGCAGGGCACGGCCATTCTTCGCCTGGCCGAGCCGGGGATGTGCCCCGGCCACTTCGACATCCGTCCCAGCCAGGTTCAGGAAGTCCGCCGATGCCGGCTGCTACTGAGATTCGACTTCCAGAAGTCCCTGGATGTCAAGGTTACCGCAGACAGCGGAGGCCTCCAGATCGTAGAGGTTCGCATTCCCGGCGGGCTGTGCGACCCCGCCAGCTATATGGCTGCCTGCCACCAAGTAGCCGATGCTCTTGTGGCCGGCAGCCTGCTGGATCGGCACGCCGCTGACGGGCGGCTGAAGGCCATTGCTTTGCGACTCGAGGAGAAAGAGGGGTGGTGCCAGAAGAAGGTCGCTGGGCTGAAAGACACGCCCGTCGTGACCAGCACCCACCAAGAAGCGTTCTGCCGGTGGCTTGGATTGAAGGTGGTGGCGACCTTCAGCGGCGCGGATGTGGCATCGGTCAGCAAGGTGGACCGTGCCGTTCGTGACGGCGAGCAGGCCGGCGTGAAACTGGTGATCGCCAACCTGCCCGAAGGTCGCCGTGTCGCCGACGCCCTGGCCGTGCGGCTGGGCGCGAAGGTCGTCGTCTTGGGCAACTTCCCGGCCTTGATTGGCGGGCAGTCCTCCTTCGACGACCTGCTGGAAGCCAACGTCAATGCGCTCGTGGAGGCTGCCGGCAAGTGAGCGATTCGGCGGTCCAGCTTGACGACCTGTCGGTACGGCCCGGGCACAAGAGGATCCTATCCGTTGGCTCGCTTCGTGTCATGCAAGGCGAACTCGTTGGCCTGCTTGGGCCCAACGGGGCCGGCAAGAGCACCCTCCTGCGGTGCCTGCTGGGCATGCAGGGCCATGTTCGCGGGCGAGTCGCAGTCCTTGGCCAGGAGGTACACAGCCTCGGTTCTGGCGGTCTCGCCGATCTTCGGCGGCAAATCGGTTATGTGCCACAACTACTGCCCGCCCGAAGCGAAATGCCGCTGACGGTGCGAGAGGTCGTCGCCATAGGCCGAACGGGTATCGCCGGGCTGCTTCGCCGCTTGCGGCGAGAGGATTGGCGGATCGTTGACGAATGGATAGAGCGGTTAGGGCTGACGACCCTCGCCGGCCAGGGCTTCGGCGAAATATCCGGTGGCGAGCAACGCAAGACGCTCATTGCCCGTGCCATGGTCCAGCGGCCGGAGTTACTGCTCCTGGACGAACCCACCGCCAACCTGGACTTGGGCTGGCGCGAACGGATCGTCGAGGTTATCGGGGAACTCTACCGTACCATGCGTCTGACCGTGGTGCTCGTCTGCCACGAGCTGGAGGTACTCCCTGCCAGTTGCGGACGTGTCGTCGTGTTGAACGACGGGCAGGTGATCGCCGATGGCCCACCGGATGAGGTGCTCTCAACAGCCATGACCCAGTCGCTGTATGGGTCGGGCTTGAGCGTCATCCGCAGCGCGGGCCGATGGGCGGTTGTGCCCGGGGAGGCGATTCATGCTTGACCTAGCCTTCTGGGCCCCTGTGATGGCGGGTGGGCTGGTGGCCGGCGGCTCCAGCGGGATGTTGAGCGTCTATATCGTCGGTATGCGGATTCCGTTCCTTGGCGTCTGTGTAGCCCATGCAGCCCTGGCCGGGGCAGTCTTCGGCGCGTTGGCCGGGCTGGAAGGCCCGATGCTCCTGCTGCCGGCGCTGGCAGGCGCGGTGCTGACCGCCCTGGCGCTGGGCCTGGCTGACCCGCGCAAGATCAACATGGACGCCAACGTCGTGATGGGCTTGCTGTTCTCGGTCACGATGGGCCTGGCGTTCGTGGGCTTCGGTCTGTTCGGCGTGCTGGGCCGAAGCGACAACGATGTGCGCAGCCTGCTGTGGGGCAGCCTGACCTACTGCCGCTGGTCGGACGTCTGGCTGATGCTGGCCGCCACGGTGGCCCTGGGCCTATTCGTGCTGGCCTTCGGCAAGGAAATGCGGGCGATCCTATTCTCGCGCACCGACGCCCAGGCAGCCGGCATCCGCGCTACGGGCGTCTGGACCGGCTTTCTGGTCCTGACGGCCACGCTGATGACCGTGAACTTCCAGACCGTCGGCGGCCTGATGATCTACAGCCTCATCACCAACCCCGCGGCAGCCGCATTCCAACTCGTCAAAGGCAGCGGCCGAGCGATGCTGCTGGCTGTGATTCTCGGGGCCGTCAGCGGCCTGGGCGGATTCCTGCTCTCCGCCGTCACCGATCTGCCCAGCGGCGCGGTGATCGTGCTTCTGTCATCGCTCTTGGTGGCACTTGCCGCCGGTATCCGATGGCTTTACCGGTATTGGTAAGCTACTGTGTCCCGCAGGTTGGAGAGTCTTCACCAGGGGCCGAGTCACGAAATCCACCTCCGACGGATATTCCGAAGGCTTACGCCGAAAAGCACCGCGCAGAACGCCGCCAGCAGCCCGAAGTCCAGGGTCAGGGGCATGTGGCTGGCCTGGCGAATGGAGGCATGAAGCACGTCAGCCCCGTAGGTCAGCGGCAGCACGTAAGACAACGGCCGAAGCCAAACAGGAAGCTGCCCGATGGGGAAGAACAACCCACACAGGAACAGCATCGGGAAGCGGAGGAAGTTGGAGAACGTCTGGGCCTCGAAGACCTCGCTGACTGAGACCGCAATGAACAAGCCCAGGAATGTTGAACTGACGGCGATGAGCACAATGGCCGGAACTAGCGCCGCCCAGTTCACGCCTGACAAGTCCGTCAGGAACGCGGCCAGCACCACTGGCACGAAGGCGTTAGCCACGCCGAAGAGGATCGCCCCGGCGGTCTTGGCCAGCATCAGCAGCTCCAGCGGGATCGGCGCCAGCAGCAGCCGCTCGAATGATCGGCCTCTTTTCTCAAACGTCACGGTGACGGCCAGCAGACTCGTCGTGCCGAACAGCACTGACACGGCCATCACGCCCGGCAGCAGCGCTGGGATGCTTTCCAGCCCCGAGCCGGAGCGGACAAAAAACATCCCCGTCCAGGCCAGGGGGAAGATCAGGCCCCAACTGATATTGGGAGGCTTGAGGTAGTAGGCGCGCATGTCCTTGACCAGGATGTTCCAGAATGCAATCCAGGCCTTCATGCGCCTGCCCCCGCTTTCTCTTTCTCGCGCTTCATTGCGGCCGCCTCGATGCCCGTGACCTGGACGAAGACTTCTTCCAGTGAGGGTTGCACCTTACGGGCCTCGCCTACCTCCGCGCCGCGATCCTCCAGGAACCGCACCAGCTCGCCGACCCGGACCGGCTCGAGCGACTCCACGCGGAGAGCGCCATCGGAAACGGCTTGGCATTGAAGCTTCGGAAACGCAGCCGGTATCGCTTCGCCCAGGTCCGCAGCGCCACGGGAGACGGCGAACTGCACGACGTGCCGGCCACGGACCTGCTGGAGAAGATCGGCAACCGTATCGGTGCGGACGATGCGGCCGGAGACGATGAAGGCGATGCGGTCGCACAGCCGCTCGGCCTCCTCGATGTAGTGCGTGGTCAGGAAGATGGTCGTGCCAGAGCGGTGCAGGTCGGCGATGAGTTGCCTGATCTGTCGGGCGCTGGCCACGTCGATGCCCGTCGTCGGCTCGTCGAGGAACAGGATGGACGGGGCGTGGATGATGCCGGCGGCAATGGTGAGCCTGCGCTTCATGCCCCTGGAATAGCTGGCGAATTTGCGCCCGGCTGCATCGGCCAGGCCGAAGGTCTCCAGCAACTCCCGCGCACGCTGTTTGCGCGCCTGCTTCCGCATCCCGTACAGCGACGCACAGAAGCAAAGGTTCTCGAAGCCCGTCAGCTCGGGATAGAGGTTGCTTTCATCAGGCACGACGCCGAGAAGATGCTGGGCGGCCTTGGGATTGGCCGAGCAGTCGATGCCCGCGATGCGGATCGTGCCTGCGCCTGCCTGCGCCGAGGCTTCGGCAGCCAGGTCCGGCCGGGCCAGGCCCGTGAGCAGGTTGATCGTCGTGGTCTTGCCCGCACCGTTGGGGCCGAGAAAGCCGAACAGCTCGCCCTCGCGGACGTCGAAGTCCACGCCCGCGACGGCCTGCACCTGGCCGAACCGCTTGGCCAGCCCGCGCACCTCGATGATCGTGTCTGGCATGGCTGATCACTTGCCTTTGCGTGGGGCAACACACGGATGCTTCTTGACATCGCCGTGGCACTTGCGAACCTGCCGGGGCGTGCAGTCCTCGGCCTTGCCCTTCAGGTTTTCCGGCCTCTGGCAACCTTCCTTCTCATTGCAGCAGCACATTTCCTGTCTCCTTTCCTGTGTGTCCGGGCCCCGTGCTGGAGGTCCAGCAACTTGTCTATCTCTCCTCGCCACGCGGCGAGGGTGTTTTCGTTCAGGCGATAGTGGACGTAGTATCCGCGCTTTTCGTCGATCACGAGGCCGGCGTCGCGCATCACCCGCAAGTGTTGCGAGACGGCTCCCTGTGTCACCTTCAGCCGAGCCGCCAGCGCATTGACACACAAAGCCCGGCCCTTCAGGAACTGGACGATCCGCACGCGGGCCTCCACTGACAAGACCTTTAGAATTCGGGCAAGCTCTCTCGGATTGTCCACCGCCTTCTCCTATTTCAGTATGCACTAATATACTTACGTGCCGCCAACGGAATCAAGGGATCTTCTTCCCGTGGCGAGAACAGGCGTTCAGAGGTGTTGCACGAGTCCGGCGGTACCGAAGCAGATCATCTGTCCGATGATGTCGGCAATGCTCGTCATCGCCGGGCTGGCCACCACGGCCGCGCATCCACGGGAATGCGGACGTCGCCAGTCACAGCCGGCTGTCGTCTTGCCAAGGCACGCACAACGCGTTCGCCCCGGCGAGATGAACGACGGCGCGGTAGTACGCGTCCTCCTCGTCCCTGTTGAGCAGGGCCCTGCGGATCGCGTCGCGTTTCATCGCGTAATTCTGCATGTCTTCCGCCCATTCGCCGCACCGGCGGGCTGCCGTCGCAAGGAGCTCCGCACGCAGTGCGCTCCCGCCGGTCTGGGATAGGAGCATTTCCAGATGGCGCAAGCACACGCCTTGAGATTGGCGATACAAGGCAAGCCCCGGCTCGGTGTGGATGATCTCGGCCAGTTGTGAGATCGCGGTCTGCTCCTGGGAAATGAGGAATTGGCAGGCGGGGCACTGGCCGACATGGTTGAACAGCTCTCTCGCCGGGTGAGTCTCGCCTCGGCCACCCAACTCCGATAACTGGCGAGAGAGGTGGTCCATCAGCACGGGCAGCCCGACCGACAGGCCCTGGGGAGATGCGATTGCAACGAGCTGCCAGGTGTGCAGAGGGCAGAAGCCGCCGCTGCGGGCGAACGCAGCCTGGGCCGATTCCTCACTTGCGAGGGCATACTGCCACTTACTGAAAAAGTCGAACATTCTCTCTGTTAGCCGATTGCAGACGGGACAGCCTCGGGTGCGCAGGTCCAGTTCAGCCTTGGACGGCGGTGCCTCGGTCGCAGCACTGACACGCGCAGCAAGCACGGTATCGGGACCGATCTCTTCCGACCGCAGGTCGCCAGCCGGGGGCGGCTCGGGCTCCTGGAGGCGCTCCCGGAGCCTCGATTTCATCGCAAGCAGACGTTGCTGCATGTTTTGCCAGAAGCCATCTGTTGCGGCGGGAGCGTCGGACGTCGCCATCGCCCCCGGCAGCAGGCGAATCGCCTTGTCCAGAACCGAGTCCAGAAACGTGGCCGCTTTCTCCGTGGCCAGGAATGCCGCGAGCGCCTCTTCAAGGCTTCGCAGGCCGCTGTCCATGTACCCTTCGGCGCTGCCGGTCTGCTTGGCCTGGAGTCCGTGGCGTGCCGAGACCAGGAACAGGCTGACGCGCTGGTCGTGGGACAATTGGGCAAGCGAGTTCCGCACGTATTGAAGCACATCGTCCCGCTCACCCGGATTGAGCAGGTCGATCTTGTTGACCACGAAGAACACCCTGCGGACGTGCTGACGAACGCCGGCCAGGAACTCCAACTCCGTCTTGCTCAGCGGGCTGTCCACGCTGGTGACGAAGATCGCGGCATCGCATCGAGGGAGGAACTGGTAGGTCGTGGCGGTATTGGCCTCGATGGAGGACCCCACGCCGGGGGTGTCCACAAACTCCAGGCCGTGCCGAAGAAAGGCCAGCGGGACCTCCACGCGAGCGGCTTTGACCCGCTTGACGTTCCCCGGGTTGCCTCCCTCCGTCACGAATTCGGCCAGGCGGCCGGCGGGCAGCTCCTCCGGGAAGATTGTCCCCTCGCGCATCACCACGAGCCGTTCGGCCGGTCCGTACCGCAAAACCGTGATTGCCGAGGTCAGCGGCAGCACGCCTACGGGTAACAGCTCGCGGCCGATGATCGCATTCATCAGCGAGCTCTTGCCGCGCTTGAACTGGCCGAGCACGGCCAGCGTGAACCGATCCTCCGCCAGCTTGACCATCAGTTCCTGATACGGCGCGGCCACGTCCTCCCGTTTGAGCCGCGCGAGGCGATTCTGGATTGCCCGGATACTCCGGGCGATGGACTGCTTGGTCCGGGTGTAGGCCTTCAGAAGGCTGATGTCGGGGGCGGGGGCGTTAGTCCATAGCCCCTCGGCGGGCTGGTGGGATTCGTCGGTCATTGCAGCAAGTTCCTGCTCATCAGTGGTAGCGGATGGTGTCCAGTCCGAATAGGCCGGCCGCCGCTACGATCCGCTTGGTCGCGCGTTCATCAAACGAAAGATCAAAGGGCGCGGTCACGCGGCCTCGCCGCAGTTCCAGGCGCAAGCGTCCCAGCAGTGCCGAATGCCCCAGCCCGTGCCGGATGGTCGCGGCGGCTACCGCATGCCTGGGCAGGCACGACACGTTCACCGCGTAGGCGCGCGATTCGGGAGTCAGGGGCTTTTCGTCAGCGGCATAGATCAGGCCAAGGTTGGTCGGAATGAGCACGCCATCGCAACTCAGGCAGACGGCCACCTCCCGCCACAGTCGTTTGCGTATCCCCCAGGACTGGGAGGTCCTGACCACGCCCAGGGCGCTCTCGCCCTTGGCGATCAGGGGTTCGATTCCCACGGCCTGCGGCTTGGGCACCTTCTGCCAGATCTGTCTCCACGGAGGTCTTTCCCGCACCACGCCTCCGGGATGGACTTCGGCATCGACCGTCCGGTACTCACGCACCGCCGCCTGGAAATGCTCAACCCCCATGGCCGTGAAGAGCATCGACAGGCGATGGGCCTTTCCGCCGCGGGCAAACTGGATCGAGAACCATCCCAGGAAATGGGCCGTTCCCACCTCCACCAGCAGCACCTGGTCGAAGGGTATCACCTGGAGAGTCGGCTCAATCCCCTCGACATGGGGGTTGCGGGAGATCAGGAACCGGTCTTCTGCAACGGCCAGGGCATGAGAAGCCGGTTCGGCGGAGATGCCAAAGGGCGCATTCTGTCCTTCCCAGATTGGAGAATACAGCAGGTACCGCAGCGGCTCGCCAGGTCGCAGGCCGGAGGCGATGACCTCGGCGTGGACGCCCAGGAGGTCGTTGGGCTGCTGGGCGCGATAGACAAACGGCTCGTGGCCGTGAGACCGCCACTCGGTCCCCTCCACTTTGGGGTTCTCAAAATGCCTGCTCACGTGATCCCTCCGTCGCCGGGGGACTGGCCGTGTGAGCCATCGTGGGCAGGAATGGAGGCCATCAGAATCGCCCCAGCCGAGCCGACGACGGCGGCGTAGATGAAGCCTGCCACCGGGCCGACAGCGGCCCACAGCAGGCCGACCACCAGGCTGGACACGAAGTCGCCCATCCCGTTCACCACGCCCAGCACGCCGTAGGCTGTGCCGGCGATCTCTGCCTGGACATAATCTCGGACGGCCACGCCTTCCATCGTGTCTTCCCACGCGATGAACACACCGGCCAGCGAGAAGAAGATCACGAACCACCAGACGCCCGGGACGACGAAGGCAAAGCCCAGGAACGTCACCACCGCCACGCCATACCCAACCGCCAGGTAGCGCGTCCTGGAGAAGCGGTCGCTAAGGGCGCCGATCGGGAAGGAGGCCAGGGCATACACCACATTGCGGAGCGTGTAGAGGAGCGCAGCCACCTGGGCGGCCTCGAGCAACCCGAGCTTTGGCTCCAAGACGGTCGTGGCCCGCAGGATCATCAGCGTGGGAGCGAAGTCCGCAATGCCGAACAGGCCCACGGCCAGCAGGAAGGACCGGTACGCCCTCGGCATGGCTCGGATCGTTCCCCAGAACCGCATCTCATGGTTCGGGGCACGCCGCTTTTCACGAACCATAAAGGCCATCGTCGCCACCGACAGCAGACCAGGCACCAGGGTCAGCAGGAAGATGATGCGGAAGGGCCAGCCTGCCGCCGAAGGAAGCCCCGGAAGCCAGGCGAGGAACCTCTGCATGACGGCAGGATGGGAATTCGCCAGGCCCAGCAGTGCGAAGGCCGCCAGAGGCCCCACGACGGCCCCGGCCGTGTCGCCGGCCCGGTGGAAGCCGAATGCCTTGCCGCGATCCTGTGGCTCGACCGAATCGGCCAGCATCGCATCGCGCAGCGGACCGCGAATGCCCCGGCCCAACCAACCCACCACCCGGCCAAGCAGGATCAGCGGCCAGGCGAAGGCGAAGGCGAAGACAGCGGTGGCAACGGCTGTCAGGGCATAGCCGATGACGGACCAGCCCTTGCGATGGCCGATACGGTCGCTGTGAAACCCTGCGCCGAGCTTGACGAAGCTGGAGGCCGCGTCCGCGACGCCCTCGATGAATCCCAGCGCCGCCACGGAGGCGCCGATAGCCTGCATGAACTGCGGCAGCACGGCCGTGGCCATCTCGTGACAGAAGTCGCTCAGGAAGCTGGTCAACCCGAAGGCGAAAACGTTTCGGTTGAGCCATCGACGCGGCCGGGCAATCCCCGCATGGCTGCCATCGGGCACTTCCAAGCGGTCTTTGTCCATCTCAGAACACATCCTTGATTCCCACCATCATGTTGACCGCCCGCTTCCAGGAATCGCCTTCCTTGCCGAACCCCTCGCTCCGGAAGCGGTAATCGTTCTTGCGGATGTACTCGGCCAGTTCGTCGGCGTGGCGGGAGTACTTCCCGACGTGCGCCGCGATCAGGTACTCGCGAGAGGCGGCGTCTCTTACATTCCCAAGGATCAGCAGCAGGTGCGGTGCGCAAAGGCCGGAACTGCCATCGAAAGCCTTCCGCATGTCGGGGTCACCGAGCCACTCCAGGAGCGTTCCCACGTACCGATGCCGACTCTGGGACTGGATCGCACAAGCGGGGCACAGGGTCTCTTGGTTCCATGACTTCGGCAGACTCTTGCGGCGCAGTCTGGCGGGCAGGCCGCCCAGACCTTTCAGGAACTCAAGGAAGAGTCTCACCTGGTCCTGATACAGAATGGCCGTCCCCAGCCCGTCGGCGAACTCCAGCAGCATGTGCGCGTGGCGACGGCAATACCCCCGCGACCGGGCCAGATCGCCGCGAACGCCGACATCGTTGACGTTCTCGTACAGTAGGTTGTCCAAGTATCGGCGGATGTCGCGCGCCTCCAGCTCGCACAGGGCGCAGACCTTGGCCCTCTGGAGGGCTTCCAGGACATCGAAGTAACCCATGTGCTTTTGAGGGGCTTTTTTCATCTGCCTTCCCCAACAGACTTCTTCGACACGCCCTGTTCGATGAGCCTGACGATGGTTTTCATGTCCGCGTCCATCACAGCCTCCGGTATCTCGGCCAGGCAGGCCAGGGCGTCCGCGTGCCGGCCTTGCTTGTAGAGGCACCACGCCAGGTGGGCCTTGAATCGCGCCTGGAACGGGTTCAGCCAGATGGCCCGTCGGAACTGCGACTCGGCAATCTCATAGGCCCCACGCTCCACCAGGTACATGGCCAGGGTGTCGCGGTCGTAGCCTAGATACGGGCTAGGCCGCAGCGCATCCTCGCGGCGTTCGTTCTCGTCTCGGTTGTCAGCGCTTTCCGTGAGCATGGCTGGCCGCCAGAGACAATTTGCTTGTCGCGTGGCCCATAAGGAAGCTCCTACACATATTCCGCCCTGGAGGAGCTTCTCGGGGAAGGACTCCTACCGGGGCTGTAACTTGGTAGGAGTCATCAGCCTGCTACAGGCGCTTTGGGGGGGACTCCATCCCTCTGTAGTATACTACGGCCGCGACGGGCAGCAGTCAATCGCCTCGGAGGGCTTGCAATCGCTTGAGGTCCCTTTCGATGGCTGCCAGGTCCGAGTTGTCCGGGGTTTGCCCGCATTGGACGCGGTAAAAGTCCGCCTTGGCGGTGAAGGCCCGCCGCAGTTGGGCCAAGGTCTCCGAACGCCACTGGTCCACCTGCCTGGCGTACTGCTCCAATTGGCGGGTCAGTCGCGGCCCGAACTGCCTGGCCAATTGCTTGCGGGTGATGCGGCAGGTCAGCTCTCTCAGCAGGAGGGCCAGCCGGGGCCTGCGCCAGGGCGTTTCGGGCAGGGGCCCCCAAACGCCATTCACCGTGTTTGGGGACCCCAGGCTGGCGGCGAGGTCCAGGATGGGCATGCCCGCGAGCGCGGGCAACTCGGCTGCGTCTTCCTGGCGAGCGCCCGCCGCCGCACCCGCACGTCGTAGAGCACCCCCCAAGTTCTCCAGAAGCAACGCAAGGGACTTGGCAACTTCGTCTACAAGAAGGCTGACATGGTTGCTTCCACAGGAGATGAGCTTCGATGCGGGGTCGATTTGTGTGGTTCCGTCCCGCCGCCACTCGTCAACCATTTCGCGGGCGGCGACATCGACGATCTTCTCCGAGACTCCTGGCCATTCCAACCGCTCACGCATGGCGGCTTCAAGCTTGACCAGGACTTCGTTCAGCACCGGTTCCACGGTCGCCCACTGGCCGGTCATGTCTTCGCTGACGGCCGACCTCTTGTCCAGTCGGCGTTGGAGGGCGGCGATTGTCGCCTCCCGCAGCAGGCCGACTTTCCGGCGCAACGACGCCCCGGCCAGTTTCCGGTGTTCCCGGAGGCACGGGACCAGAGCCGTCTCAAACCATCGGTCGCAAAGCTCGGCATCCGGGCCTTTCACGCTGACGATATGGACAGGCACATCAAACCCCAGGTTGGCCCGAAGCTGATCCTTGACGTACTGCACAGCCGCCGGCCGCTCTCCCAAGGCGAGCACGTCAGCCTTTGTGAGCAACACCATAACCTCGGCGCCGGCCTGGCGAAGGGCACTTACTATCGAGGCATCTTCCTGAATCAATGTAGAGGAAGTGTCCACCAAAACGATGCCAAGGTCGCAGCGCGGCAGATAGGCCAGGGACTCCATCTGGCCATATCGAGCCAGAGACCCCAGGCCGGGGGTGTCAACGAACGTCACTCCCTCTGCGAGCCTGTCCGTCGGTAGCTCCACCTGGATACGAGTCACGTGCTTGGCGTTGTCGGGGTTGCCCTGTTCGGTTACGTACTGGGCCAACTCGTGCGGTTCGACGGCAATCGGCCCGGCTTCCGCGAACCATATCCTCGCCAAAGGGCGGGACCCGAACACGACTCGCGTTGGAATCGCCGTTACGGGCGTGACGCCCACCGGCAGCACGTCGGTCCGCAGAATGTGGTCGAGTAGAGAGGACTTGCCGGAACTCACGCGACCGAAGACGGCGACCTCAAAGCGGCTGGATTCCAGGCGTTCAATCACCGCGTCCAGCGACGGCCGCAGTTCGATCAGCCCGTGGGTGGTGACGGCCTGCTCGATGAGTCTGGCCCATTCCACCTCGTGCGTTATCTTCTCCAGCCGCTCCAGGCGCGCCTGAAGGTCCTGACCGGCGCCTCGGGCCAGGTAGCTACTCATCCGTTCGAGAACATCCATGATCTGGGTGGTCAGCACCTCCAACTTGTGGGCAGCGTCATCCGGCAGGTCGCCGTAGCCTCGCATGTACTTCGGTGCGAGCCCCTCCACGGCGACTTTCGCCGACAGGAGCGTCGCCTGGAACGACCACAGCGAACTGACTTGTGGCTTGGGGACCGCAATGCCATCGCTCTCGAGGATGCGGACCATCATCCCGCGCAGGCGGGAGATGTAGTCCGCGATCACCTTCCGCTGAACCGGCAGCGAGTCCGGAATGTATCGCTGGAACGGAGAGGGAGCTTCGGCGGAGACAAGCGCCTGCAAGGCGTCGGCCAGCAAGTTGTCCACATGCTCGAAGGTCAGCAGGAGGCGCCGTTTCTGGTTGTCATTCAGACTGGCCGCCATACAGATTCAACCTACTAGTGTAGTGAGTCAGCTTGTTTGCACATTATGCGGATACTGCGAAAAGCCGACGATTTCGACGGTCTTGGCCTCGGAGTGCCCTGCAAGCACCACGGAAACCCAACTTTTTGTGGCCCCATAACGTGCATTATTTATGAGTCACTACACTACGTACTTCCCCCATCGGGGCTCTTGTCTCGGTTGTGCCGGCAGGCGATAACGAATACCCGCAAACAGTTGCGCTTCAATTGGCTGTGACATAATGTGCTCCCTGCATTGTGCCTCCGAGCGGACTCATTTCACGACCAGCACCGAACAGGGCGCCAGGCGGACCAGGCTCTGGCAGGTGCTGCCCATCACACGGTCATAGATCGCCGAATGGCCCATGAATCCGATCACCAGCATATCGAAGCCCTTCTCCTTGATGAACTCCACGATGGTTTTGACCTCATGACCCGCGAACACGTGACAGTGCAGATCAATCCCGTGCGCTTGGGCCATCTCCCTGGCCTTCTGTATGGCCTGTCCGAACTTGCCATTGGCCGCTTGCTTGACCTCGATGACCTCCCCCACCGTGCCGGGATAGTGGGGCACTTCCTCGACACTGACCGTGTGAAGCTCGGCGCCATACTTCATGGCCAGTTCGATGGCCTCTTCAAGCGCCTTGAACGACCCTTTTGAGCCGTCCAGCCCATGCAGAATCTTCTTGTGCGCCATTGCCGTTCTCCTCTAGGAGCGTGTGGTGGGGGCTGGAACCATCTCGGCGCAGACAGGGTTGGCAAAGACCGCCGCCTTGCCCAGTTCCGCCTCGATTTCCAGCAACCGGTTATACTTGGCGATCCGCTCGCTGCGGCAGGCTGAGCCGGTCTTGATCTGCCCGCCGCCCATCGCCACAGCGAAGTCGGCCATGAAGGCGTCCTCCGTCTCACCGCTGCGGTGCGAGATCACATAGCCCCAGCCGGCCTTGCGGCACAG
>Ga0315274_10006888_pt1 | contig 16521 bp, 16 predicted proteins | sample YL17G02_20_MG_FD_203700 | JGI IMG/M metagenome (GOLD analysis project Ga0315274, IMG submission 203700) | Sediment microbial communities from Yellowstone Lake, YNP, Wyoming, USA - YL17G02_20 | ecosystem: Environmental > Aquatic > Freshwater > Lake > Sediment | place: USA: Wyoming | collected...
CTGCGCTGTTGACGGCGTCCCCTCCACCTCCTTGAAGAGTATGTTGTAACTTTGTGCAGAGTTGAACGGTGGATCTAGATAGATGAGATCCACAGATTCGGACGGGAATTTGTCCTGATTTCGCAGGAAATCAAGATTGTCCCCGAAATAGAGGCGGTTGGTTTTAATCATCTTGGAGTGTGTTTTTATTGCCGTCCGGGTTTCCTCCAATGCGGGCGAGGCGACCGTCGGCTCCATGCATCTAATTTACTGTCCTCCTCCCCGCAAGTCAAGGAGAAAGTAAGCGAGTGACCGAGTAAGCGAGTAAGCGAGGCGGAGGGAAAGTTGAAATGCGAATTGCGAATTAGGAATTGCAGATTAGCCGTTAGCCGCCTGCCCCAGTGAAAGCTGGGGTTTTTAGCAAATGGTGGGTTACCAATACAAATCCGCCTTTAACGCATAATGGTCGCTGCGGGCGCCAATCATCCGGGCGCGGCGAACGTGAGAGAAGCCGCGATAAAGTATATGGTCAATCCGAAATAGCGGCACATAGCGATGCCACGACGCCCCCAGCCCTCGGCCTCCTTCCCGCCACGCGTCTTTAAACCCGTTCTTCAAGGTGCGGAAGACGCGGTCGGTCGGAGTCGTATTGAAGTCGCCCATTATGATGAGCGGTCCTTTCAGAGCCTTTAACTCACGCTTTAACAGCCTCGCCTGCTCAAGCCGCGAGCGCCATCCGGTAACCGGACTGCCGGATATCCCATCGTATTCCACCGACGCCAGGTGCACTCCGACAATCGTCACCTCGCGCCCGTCGGCGCGGGTCTTCACCACCATAAACTGCCGCATCACATCCCGCTGCGAAGGCACTTCCAACACCTTCTCCAACGTTACCGGCTCGCGGCTGAGGATAAGTATTCCCGAATGTTCTTCGGGTGACAGACGCCGATAGACGTCGTAATAGCCGCGCCGTTCCGCTTCTTTATGGAGATAGCCGGCCCAGTTGGCGCGTATCTCCAGCACTTCTTCATAGCAGGCGATGTCCACCTCCCCAGAATCCAGCAGCGTCAGGAAGGCGTTGACGTTGGTGCCATGGGTGTTGTAGGTTAGAAGCCGCACGGGACCGCCCGATTTCGGGGTGCGGTGCGCGGGGAGGAAGGGTATGGTGAGCCAGACTTCCGCCAGTAGCACCACGACTGTCAGCGCAGCGACTACCGCGCCCCACCGGATTCGCGCCGCCAAATAATGGAACAGCAACAATCCGACAATCACCAGCAGCGCCAGGCGGAAAATCTGGTTGCCGCAAACCGCCTCCAAAAAAGGAACGGGCAGCGGCGAATAGATTACCACTGTGGCAAGCGCCGCGGCAGCGAGCAGAGAATTAAGTATGTATCGGGCGAAGCGGGCGGGCAATTTAGAGTTGTGTGTTTTGGGTTTTGGGTTTTGGGTTTCGGAATATCCTATAATTCCAAGGACGGCTCAGCAAGCAAAGCTGATGGCTGATAGCTGACCGCTTCCTTTAGAAAAACGCCGCTTCGCGGTATTCGCCGAAGGCGTCCTTAAGCACCGCCACCATTTCGCCCAGCGTCACATAAGCGTGAGCGCAGGCGATAAGGCGCGGCATCAGGTTCTCGCTGGAACGGGCGGCTTGGGCGAGGTCGTCCAGCGTTCGGCGAACAGCTTGCGAGTCGCGCTTACGGCGGACTTCCTTCAAGTTGGCAAGCTGCCGGGCGGAATCTTCGGGAGTTATTTTCAGTATCGGGATGTCTATCCGCTCGTTCTGGTCAACGTAGCCGTTGACGCCGACCTGAATCCGTTTGCGGGAATCAAGCTCCATTTGGTAACGATAGGAAGCGCGGGCGATTTCGCGCTGGAAGAAGCCATTTTCAATCGCAGGTATGACGCCGCCCTGGTCGTCAATCCGCTCAAAGTATTCTTCGGCTTCCGCCTCCATCCGGTCGGTGAGCTGCTCTATGAAATAGGAGCCGCCGAGAGGGTCTATTACATTGGCGACGCCGGTTTCACAGGCGATAACCTGCTGGGTGCGCAGCGCGATTTTGGCAGCTTTGTCGGACGGCAGCGCCAGCGTTTCATCCATTGAATTGGTGTGCAGCGACTGGGTTCCGCCGAGCACTCCCGCCAAGGCTTCAATGGCAGTGCGGACGATGTTGTTCTCGGGTTGCTGGGCGGTCAGGCTGCAGCCGGCGGTCTGAGTATGGAAACGGAGCAGCCACGACCGCTCGTTCTGCGCCTTGTATTTATCCCGCATCTTGCGCGCCCAGATTCTTCGCGCGGCGCGGTATTTCGCAATCTCTTCAAAGAAATCCAAATGCGCGTTGAAAAAGAACGACAGGCGCGGGGCGAATTCGTCAACCGCCAGCCCCCGTTCCAACGTCGCATCGGTGTATGCCATTCCGTCGGCGAGGGTGAACGCGAGCTCCTGCACGGCGGTGGAGCCGGCTTCGCGGATGTGGTAGCCCGAAATGGAAATGGTGTTCCACTCAGGCATCTCGCGGGTGCCGAACTCAATCGTATCCACCACGAGGCGCATAGACGGCAGCGGCGGGAAGATGTATTCCTTCTGGGCGATGTATTCCTTCAGGATGTCGTTCTGGATGGTGCCGCGGAGTTTCTTTCGGTCGGCGCCCTGCTTTTCGGCGGCGGCGATGTAGAACGCCCAGAGAATGGCGGCGGGGCTGTTGATGGTCATTGAGGTGGAGACTTTCTCCAGTGCAATGCCGTCAAACAGCGTCTCCATATCGCGCAGCGAGCAGACGGCGACGCCGCATCGGCCGACTTCACCCTGGCACCAGGGGTCGTCGGAGTCGCGCCCCATCAGCGTTGGCAGGTCAAACGCCACCGACAGCCCGGTCTGACCGGCTTCCAGGAGGAACTTATAGCGGCGGTTGGTGGCTTCCGGCGTGGCGAAGCCGCTGAACATCCGCATCGTCCACATCCGCCCGCGGAACATCGTCGGATGGATGCCGCGGGTGTAGGGGTATTGCCCCGGATAACCGAGCTTCTCTTCGGGATTCCACCCTTCCAAGTCGTGCTGCGTCACCAGCGGCGGGACTTCGGCGGATGAGACGGTGGTGAAGAGGGTATCGTCGCGCAGGCGGACTTTGGAATACTCTTCCTGCCAGCGGGCACGGGACTGAGAATCTGAACTTGTTTTTCCTGCCATCTATATCACCTCAAGCCATTTCGCCGTTCTTGGAGATAACCTTGCCCCCTCTAATTAGAACGTCATCGCGCAGATATACCGCCTTAGCTTTCAGTTTGCTCGCTGGATTTTTTAGGCCAAACGTATGCGTTCTCCCCCCACCAGACTCGCCAGCTTTGCTGCCTTCATATTTCCAATTCTGTTTGGTGAGGAACACCACGTCAACACGCCAGATGATAACCGACTTGCCGCTCTCAAGGGAGTGGGTGGGGTCAACCAGATATCTCCAGACAATATACCAGCCGGTGTGATCGTAGTGCGACTGCAATGACCAGGGTCGCTTGCTCGCCTTTGATTCAAGACAAAATTCCGATGCGGGTGTCACACCGCTTCCTCGTTTCTTCAAATCAGGAAATCGTTGCTGGGCGATGTCAATATGCCGACTTTTCTCATAAACGCTATGCACATCCAAAGCTTTGGCGCCGTATATCCCGACCAAAGCGCTGAACACATTCGCCTGTTCATAATATATTTCCACCAGATCCGATAGTTCCCGCTCAATGTATTCAATGGCTTTGCGAATGGCGGCAACATCCAACCCCGGGGGCAGTGTTACATTCTGGTTAAAGCAGTTTCTTTTGGCCATCAGATGACTTTCTCAGTTCGGGTTCATAGGCTGTCAGAGCCGGAATCGCTTCCACTGCCATTTCAAAGTAATCGCGATTGGACTCCAATCCGATGCTTCGCAAGCCCAGAGCAGTTGCCGCAGCAATGGTGGAACCGGAACCCATAAAGGGGTCCAGGATAACCCCCTCGCCAAGCGGCAGAACTGCGGTCACCAGCCGTCTAAGAAATCTCTGCGGTTTAAGGGATGGGTGGGATGCAATCTCACGCTCATAACCCCTTGCCGGAGACGAAACGACTAAATCCTTGAACGGCTCCCGTTCTGAAATCCTTCTTAATCCGCCGGTCTTCCACTTGCGGAGGTTGTCGCTGACGCTTCCTTCGCAAGGCTTGCGAAAGAGAAGCCAGGGCTCCCAGCAGGACTTGGGCATTACTGTTACTTCGGGAAATTCCAGATGAGCATTCTTGGGTCTGTCTCCTCCCCTCAAAGTGTGCACTACTCTGATGATTGTTCCCCGCACCTCAAATCCGCATTCCGCGAATGAACTGGAAACATAATGCGAGACGAGGGGATTGCTGGCGACAATAGTATGAGCACCGGGAACGACCACCGGAAACAGGAGTGATGCAAACCGATGGAAAAACTCGGCTAAACTATCCTTATCCTTTCCATTCAGGATGGTGAACCTTGGTAGAGGCTTCCGTGTATGACCATCAAATGACGGGGGAATCCGCCACACGCCGCCGCGGCCGAGTTTCAACTTCTCAAGCTGCTCTGCGGAATACTCCACCAGGCCGTATGGCGGATCGGTAACGACCGCATGAATGGAATTGAGATTCGCCTCCCTCAACCAATCAAAGGCGTCGGTTAGATGAATGGTATAGAGGGAAGGCTTGTTTCTTAAAGCTGTCGCCAGCATCGCCTTAATTGTTTACAATCTGACCTGATAAAAACTCTTTCACCAACAGTCGCGCCGCCTCGCGGGAATGACGCGTGGAAGAACCGCAGCCGCAAAAGAGGTCAATGGCGGTGCTGTGGTGCGGTGGTGCCGTAGTGCTGCGGTGCGGCGGTTGGTGTGCTTGTTTCGCTTTCATGCCTTCCTGAAGGGTGGTCACCGATATGCTTCCTTTCTCAGAGCCACTCGCAGGATTGACACCATCCGGCGACGGTCGTCAATCTCATAGACGATTCGCCAATTGCCGACGCGGACCCGCCAATCGTTCACCGCGCAACTCAGTTTGCGGCAGCCCTGTGGTCTTGGTTCGGTTGACAGCCCCATGATATACACGATCAGACGGTTGTAGTCCTGTTTGGTCACAGATTTGAGCACTTTGGCAACCGACTTCTCCAGCCGGACTTCATACATTAGCAGGACGCTCGCTTAAGAGTTCGTCCAGCGAGACAAACTCCGGCGGCTTGCGACGCAGTTTGCGTAAATAGTCGGCATCGTCGGCATCCTCCGCCTCGTCCAGAAGCGCCGCGTAGTCGTCAATGTCAAGGATGACTGACGTCGGCTTGCCGTTTCGGTAAATGATGTCCAGTCGTTTGGTTTTGGTTTCGGGCATTTGTTTTCCTTTCATTCCTTCCAAGATAATGAATCTGACGGGGGCGGAGACCCGTCATCCTTATAAGTGACAGGCAGGAATGCCTATCCTACTGACTTTTCATAGACAGGCAAGATGCCTATCCTACTGACTCTTCATAGACAGGCAAGATGCCTATCCTACTGACTCTTCATAGACAGGCAAGATGCCTGTCCTACCGGGTTGGTTAAACCTGTCACGGTCAGCCACCTCTGGACGGGTGCGGAAAACCGTCATCCTCTCCCTTCCTTCCCATCCCCAAACGCCTCGTCCACCAGAATTCGCGCCGCCTCGCGGGCGGACATTTTAGAGTTGACCACTCTGAGGAGGCTTTGGTCGGAGAGCGTCTCCCAGAGCTGTTGGACGGCGGCTTCATTTGCCAGATGGCGGATGCGTTCCACTCGCTGTCCGGCGCGACGCTTCACCAATTTGCCATTGTCCGACACCCGCCGGAAGTAGCTCTCCAGCCAATCCACCATTTCCGGCACGCCATCGCTGCGGTTGGCGGAGGTGGCGAGTATTTCGGGACGGGATTCATCGGGTTTCATCTCCAGGACGGTTGCGAGGTCAAGGATGAAGCGGTCGGCGCCGCGCATATCCTTCTTGTTGACTATGAACAGGTCAGCGATTTCCATCAAGCCGGCTTTCAGCGCCTGGATGCTGTCTCCCGCGCCAGGCTCCAGGATGACGCAGGTCAGGTCCGACGCGCTGGCGATGGCAATTTCGGATTGCCCGACTCCCACCGTTTCCAAGATGATACGGTCAAATCCGTAAGCGTCCAGCAGGTCGGCGGCGTCAACAGTCGCGGTTGCTATGCCACCCGCTGCGCCGCGCGTTGCCAGACTGCGGATGAACACACCGTCGTCCAGCGCGAGGTCGGACATCCGCACCCGGTCGCCCAAGAGAGCTCCGCCGGTGAAGGGGCTGGTCGGGTCAACCGCGATGATACCGACCGAATAACCGCGCTGGCGGTAGATGCGCGCCACTTGATTGATAAGGGTGCTCTTTCCGGCGCCGAGCGGTCCTGTAACGCCGAGACGGAAGGCGGTTCCGAGCGGTTTGCCATCTTCGGGCAGCGGCAGCGGATCGGCAGGGGTCAGGCGGTCAATCCGGCTGATGAGTTGGGCTAATTCGCGGCGGCGGTTTTGGTCCATTAGCGACCGGTTAGACGGTTTGTCGGTTAGTCGGTTGCAGGTCTCGCGCGGTCTCCGAACGCAAGATGAGAAACTGTGCTTTCCCCCATCCGCAGGTCGGGAGCAAGGGGTATTGCTGTCAAGTTAGGGTTACGGAGCCGGTCAGCTATATGTTCTCTTGAAACTGTCAAAGTCGCTGAAGATGATGGTGTTGCGGTCCATATGGCAGATCCCTTCCTCCTCAAACTTCTTGACAACCCGCGAGATGGTCTCGCGCGAGGTTCCGGCGATGGAGGCGAGGTCGCGCTGCAGCGGCAGCTCCTCTATCACCACCTTCCCCTCCTTGACCTTGCCGATGTCTTCAGCCAGACGGATTAGGGTGGTGGCGACGCGACCACGAGCGTCCAGGAGCGACAGGCTGCGGATGTGGGAGTCAGATTTGCGGATGCGCCCGGCGAGTTCCTTCAGGAGCGTTATGGCGACCTTCGGCACCCGCTCCATAATCTCCATAAACTCGTTGCGACGCAGCATCATCAGCTCCACGTCGTCAATGGACGTCACCGTCGCGCTGCGCCCCAAGCCGTCAATCACCGACAGTTCGCCGAAGAAGTCTCCCCGCCCGAGAATGGCGAGGATTGCCTCGGCGCCGTCGGGGGAGATGTGGGAGATTTTGACGCGCCCCCGCACGATGACGAAAAGGCTGTTCCCGACGTCGTCTTCAAAGATGATCAGGCTGTTCTTGTTGAACTTGCGGATGACCATCCGTTTGCCGATGTGCTCAATCTCGGCGTCGTTCAAGTCGGAAAAGAGCGGGAAGGTCCGTAGGAATTCGTTGTCCACAGCGACTCCTCTAAGGGTTACCGGTTTCGCCGGCGTCGGGCGCATAGCGCTCAACTTCGGCGCGCACCGCCGGTTTCAGGTATAGCTGCTCCGCCCCCGCGCGGGCGATTTCGCGGGCGACGGCAGCCACCCGTTCCTCCATCGGTTGGCGAGTGTTGACCAAAAGGATGCTCCTGCCCTTATAGGTGCAGGCGCCGGTTTGGAACAGTCCTTCGTCGCGGCGCACTTCGGCGAATATCCGCTCGGCAACTTCTACCAATTCCTCAAAAAGCTGACTGCTCTTCATTTCCGGCTCACAAGTATTTGTCCTTCCGTTCCTGCCGGAGCTTGTCCACCACTGCTTTGACGTCCTGCGCCCGACTCCTGGGGCATATCAGGGTGGCGTTGGGGGTGTTGACGATCAGCACGTCGTCCATCCCGATAACCGCGGTCAGGCGGCTCGGGGAATAAATATAGTTGTTGTGGCTGTCCAGCGCGACAGTGTCGCCGACCGCCACATTTCCGTCCTTGCCTTTGCTGGCGATGCGGTAGAGTTCATCCCAGCTCCCGACATCATTCCAGCCGAACTCGCCCGCCAGCATAAATATGGGGGTGCGGCTGACCTCCATCACGCCATAGTCAATGGATATGGCGCGCAGACGGCGGTAACGGTTGTTCAATATCCGCTGGTAATTCGGCTTCCCAATGGCGCGCTCAATTTCCACCAACTGGTGATAATGTTCCGGCAGATGCTCTTCCATCTCTTGCAAGATGCGGCTGGCGCGCCATATAAACATACCGCTGTTCCAGTAGAAATCGCCTGATTGCAGGAACATCTGCGCCGTCTGCAGGTTTGGTTTCTCGGCGAAAGCCTTGACCCGATGGACGCCGGCGGGGAGTTCTTCCTGCGACGGAACATATTGGATGTAGCCGTAGCCGGTCTCGGGACGATCGGGACGGATGCCGAATGTGACCAGCGGGTCGTGACGCTCCACCACCTCCACACCCCGCCGCACCGCCTCTTGAAATGCCTTCACATCCCGCACTATATGGTCGGATGGCAACACCAGCATAATCCCATCGGGATCGCGCTTGCGGATGTGCACTGCCGCCAGCCCGATGCAGGGGGCGGTGTTGCGCGGCGACGGTTCCAGCAGGAAATTGGCAGGACTCAGTTCCGGCAGTTGCGGGGCGATGACCTTAAACTGCCGGGCGTTGGTGGCTATCCTCACCTGTTCGGTTGGGGCGAGCCCGCGTATGCGGTCCACGGTGTCCTGCAAAAGGCTGCTGGGGCCGAGTATCGCCAGCACCTGTTTGGGTGTGCGCTGCCGGGAGAGGGGCCAGAACCTGGTTCCCGAGCCGCCGGCCATTATGACGGGGTAGAGGGGGGGCAAGATTTACTTTATGGTTTGATCATTGACATGATTAATCTCGTTTACACTCCAATGCTGTCTCCGTGATCATATCGAGTTTTTCCACAATTTCACTATCAATATCATCTCGGGTAAGAAATTGTGTTAAGACGTAGTAACTTGATTTCCTTATGACATTCTCTAAGCCAAGCCTCTGGAAATAATTATTAAACAACGGATCCAAGAACTCGTCTGTAACCTTAATATCCGGTGACCAAGGGTTAGGCCTGTTAGTGATTTTCAACGCCTCTACAAGCTCGTTGATACATTTCTGCATGGTCGCGACCCTGTCATCAGCTTCCTTCTTCCCAAACAAATCGTCCTCTGGTAAGTCATAGCGTGCGAAAGCTAACAGTATTTTTTCGTTACAGATGTAGTTCTCTATTTCTCTTTTCCTCCACACGGTTTTACGGAGGCGCTCATCCTTCGCCAGTTCCATATCTAGTCGGTCAAAAATGGCAAGTCCTTTCAATCCGGGGAAAGCCTCTGATAATGCGCGAAAGTGGGACTCCGCCCTACTGGGCAAATTGCCTACGTATTCTACAAAAACATCATCAAGAGCCTTGCCTGCTGGATGATCAAGTATATCTGCCATCTTTTTTAGGATGGCTAAATCAGTAGAGCCCTCCAAATACAAGACCCAACCTTTAAGTTCAGCGTTATAATAATGCTCCCAATTTATATCGCTCAATGATTTTCTCAGTTGACCGCCTCGATCCATTAGAGGGTGTGGTATGCCAATAAAAGCAACGACTGTATCCCGTCCAGCAGCTTCATTAAGAACCACTTCGGAGTGGCTCGCAGCAATGAGCTGGGATCCCTGTGAATGGGCAATATCAGATAGCAAACGATAACTTTGTCTCTGTCTCAGTATTTCCAAATGGGCATCCGGCTCATCCAGCAAGAGGACGGTACCGGGATTGGCATATAAGTGAGACATAAGTAACAACGTCTGCTGCAGCCCCCGTCCAGAGCTTGAGATGTCGTATTTCACACCTCGCTCTTTGTACTCCATCGTGATCTCACTAGTAACTTTGTTATAAACTGGCGGAAGAAGATCCAACCCAAATAGGTTATGGATGTGCCGCGTCAATTCTGACCATTTATCTTTCTCATTCGGCTCGTATATTTGATAACAGAGGTTTCTCAGTATCTGCGCGGTCTGTCCTTCCCCGATATAACCATCAATGGCACCCCGCTCGAGTTTGGTTTCCCTCAGTGTCAAGCCAGACATTGGTGGCAAATAGGCGACTCTCACCTTCAACGCCTCATCAGGTATCGGCATTCTTGCTGGCTGCTTGCGCTCCTCCAAGCGCATTGGTCGGCAATAAATAAATTCAGGGTTGGCGTAATCAAACTCCAAACCGCACTGCCACGGGCGATCCTCAGATATGCCCTTCACCGTTATTCCCATCAGTATATTATTTGAAGAGTATTTTTCGCCAACGCGCCTGACTACTCTTAACTTCCTGTCATGCCATAACAAATCCACTGATGGAACCGGTATCCAAATAAGCGAACCCCGACCAAGAGTCACACCTGGCCTCTTCTTAAGCGGTGGGCTTCCGCGACGCTTCTCAGCCAACTTACGAAGGCCCGTGCTCCAAAGAGCCAAAGCTTGAAGAGCCGCCGTCTTCCCGGAATTATTGGGCCCTATAAAAACCACGGTTTTCCCAAGATCAACCTCGACCGTCTCAAACTTTTTAAAGTTTGTTATTTTAATCCGGGTAATCATTGAAATACGGTTTAGGTTCGTCTAATTATTAACGCCGTCTGCCAAGAAGCAGTCCAGACACCCCCACCATCCCCGCCCCTGCCGCCAGCCCCGGCAGCATCGCTGCACCCGCGAACTGCCAGAACCCCAGCCCATCGGTCGCGCCAAACGATAGAATGACCGTCAGGAATGCAACCCTCCCCGCCACCAACGCCGTCGCCGTTGCCAGATAGCTGCTCCAACCCCGCTCCCTGAGCCAGCCGGTCAATCCGCCGTAAATAGCCAGTTCCATTGTCATCGGCAGCAGCTTGATGGGCAGCGGGTAGCCGGTTAGCAGGTAGTTGGACAGCGGCGCCAACAACCCGACGGCCAGTCCGCCCCGCCAGCCATAAACCAACCCCGCCAAGATGATGGGCCAATGCATCGGCAGCAGCCACCGCACCGGCAATCCCGTCAGGTGACAGACTGTCGGCAGCAACAGCGCGGCGCTGATGAATCCGGCCTGTGCCGCCCAAGGACGCCACCCCGCCCACGGCAGCACCGCGTTGGTGGTTATCGCTTCGGTCTTTATATCGTTCATTTGAATTCCAGCTTAACCCCCGCTGTCTCCCATCGGGCACGGACTTGGAAAGTGTCGGGAGGGACAGTGAAACGTTCAGTGAATCCCAACGGCTTGAGAGTCCCGAAATCATAACGCCCGTTGCCATTCCGGTCCACAAACCCCCACACCCGCCAATCTCCCGGCGGTAATAAGTCAATCGTGAACGAGCCGTCCGCGTTAATTTTAACGGTGCGCTCGGTTTTATCGCGCCCTTTTATCGGTCGCGCGGCTACTATGATGTTCTTGCTGATGGATTCCGAAACAGTGCCGCTCAGCGACCCGGTCTGAGCCGGGTCAACGACCGAGAATGACACATATCGCGCGGTATCCTGAGATATGTTGCCAGACAAATCCCGGACTCCGCTGAGGTCAATCTTCAACTCGCACCGGCTTCCCGCCGGCAGCGCGCCACCCGCTGGTTCAGCACGCCAGGCTACAAGATTCGGCGCCGGTTGGACCATTATCACCGGCGCCGGGATAGTGTCGGATACAAATAACTGCAGCCACACCGAATCCGCCGGTATAACAACTCCGTCGTCAAATCCCAAGTAGCCGGACGGTTTATCGGGAACTCCGGCGCTGCCTTCAGAAGGAGCCATAATTTTCAAACGAGCGGGAATAGTGTCCGGTTCAGCTGCGCCCGTAAAGGTGTAGGTCGCTGTATCGCCCGGCAGGCAGAACCGGTATTCCGCGCCGGCTGCCTGCGATTCTGTAACGAGCGCCACCCGGCTGGAGTCATCCGCTTCAAACCAGCCGTTCAGGATTGGCAGCCTTCCGGCGTCTGAGCCGATTATGACGCCATTGACTATCTCCTTCACCGACCAATCGGGCTGCCGCGTGAATCGCAGATTCAGATGCCGGTTGTCGGATGCTGCCGCCATAATCAATCTGAATCCAGCGGTGTCGGGCAGCATCGGGTAAAGCTCCAGCCACGCGCTGTCGGACCCGGCAAGCTCAATATCGCGCCACGGAAGTCCCAATCGTTCCGCGCCCCGGGTGTATTTCCGGTCGCGGTTGCGGTCATCCCAACAGATAATACGGAACATCCCGGCGGGCAGATAATCCAGCGTATATCGCCCGTCTTCAGCAGCCTGAGTCAGGAATTCCGGCGCGCCCGTCGTCGGGTCAAAGTCGGCGCTGTCGCTGGTGAGCCACCCGCCGACCAGCATCCCCTGAACGGCTTCCGGACTGAATATACCGCCGCCTATCCGACCGGAAGCGAGCGCTTCTCCGGTTGTAAATGCCAGCGTGTAGCTGGTTGACAGCCGGTTGCCGTGGAGGTCCTGAACTCCGGTTCCGAGCGTAGCCACCACAGTTCGGTCGTCCGGCAGCGCCTCTGAAAACCGGATAGTCGCCGTCCGTCCCTTCACCTTCACCCGCGGCTTCCCCAGCGACGACGGGCTGACAAAGAGCGCTTCCTGCAGCGAGCGCGGCTCCATCGGTTCACTGAAGGTCCAACGGATGACAGCGTCGGGAACGACTCCGGTTGCGTTCGGCGGCGGGTCAACTGCGACCACCGAAGGAGGTTCCTTATCCTCCGGTCCGCCTCCCGGCGGTCCCATTGACGCACAACCTCCGGACAGCAGCAGAATGCCGCCCAGTAGATATACTATTAGCCTAATTAACAAATCTACTATGATTGCCGGTTCAAGTCAACCTTATCCTGCCGTCGGCCGGGCGGCGGTAATTATTGACCAACCCCGCCGACGGCAGCTTGATATAAGCTTATAAATATAGGTCGTCAGATTTGTCCAGTCAAGCAAGAGCGGCGACCAATAATCGTCCAAGCTTGTAAAATTTGGTGCATAGTGTTATATTTAGCCATCAGCCATCAGCCATCAGCCATCAGCCATTAGCCGTTAGCCGTTAGCCATTAGCCATTAGCCATCAGCCATCAGCCATCAGCCGTTAGCCATTAGCCATCAGCCATCAGCCGTCAGCCGTCAGCTATCAGATATTGGTTTTGAGTTTGACATTTCATCATAAGGCACTTCGGCGTCATTCATTAGATATCAAAATCGCGGAGTATTGAATGCCCAAGGAATACCTCAATTACATAGGCGGAAAGTGGCGTCCGGCGGAGTCCGGGCAGTGGTTTGAGAACCGCAATCCCGCCCGCTGGGACGAGGTCATCGGCGTCTTCCCCAAATCGGACAAGCGCGAGGTTGACCGCGCCGTCGCTGCCGCCCGCAAAGCGTATCGGGAATGGCGGCTCGTCCCTGCCCCCGAGCGTGGGGCAATTCTTAAGAGAGCCGGCGATATTATGGCGGCACGCAAGGAGGAGCTGGCGCGCGATATGACCCGCGAAATGGGCAAAGTGCTCGCTGAAACCCGCGGCGACGTGCAGGAGGGGATTGACACCGCCTACTACGCGGCGGTGGAAGGACGACGCCTGTTCAGCCACACTGCGCCGTCCGAACTGCCCAACAAGATGAACCTCTCCTTCCGGATGCCGGTCGGCGTGGCGGGACTCATCAGCCCGTGGAACTTCCCGATGGCGATACCGTGCTGGAAAACTCTGCCGGCGCTGGTTTGCGGCAACACAGTGGTTTTCAAACCGGCGTCGGACACCCCGCTGACGGCGACGCATCTGGTGGAAATACTCGTGGAAGCCGGCGTCCCACACGGAGTCATCAACCTCGTTCACGGTGGCGGCGGGACGGTGGGGACAGCGATTGTGGAGCATCCCGACGTTGATTTAATCTCCTTCACCGGTTCATCCGAAATCGGCAAACAGATTAACGCCAAAGCGGGCGCGTCCTTAAAACGTGTTTCTTTGGAATTGGGCGGCAAGAACGCACAGATTGTGATGGACGACGCCGATCTGGGACTCGCGCTGGAAGGGGTATTGTGGGGGGCGTTCGGCACGACCGGGCAGCGCTGCACAGCGACTTCGCGGCTCATCCTGCACGCTCCGATTTACGACCAGTTCGTTGAGATGCTGATAGCGGCGGTGAAGAAACTGCGCGTCGGCGACGGGCTGGATCCCAAGAACAATGTGGGTCCGGTGGTCAACAAGGGACAGCTGGAGACCGTCGCCTCTTATGTTGCCATCGGCAAAAAGGAAGGGGCGAAACTGCTTATCGGCGGGCATCCAATTAAAGACGCCGGGCACAAGGGCGGCTGGTTCTACGCTCCGACCGTTTTCGGCGGCGTCAAACCCAGGATGCGCATTTTTCAGGAAGAAATCTTCGGTCCGGTGTTGTCGGTGGCAAAGGTGAAGGACTTTGACGAGGCGGTGCGGGCGCACAATGACTGCATCTATGGGCTGTCGTCGTCCATCTACACCCGCGATGTGAACGCTGCTTTCCGCGCCATTCGCGACCTGGAAGCGGGCATCACCTACGTCAATGGCGCGACTATCGGCGCCGAGTGCCATATGCCGTTCGGGGGGGTGAAGCAGACCGGCAATGGCCACCGCGAAGGCGGCTGGACGGTGTATGAGTTCTTCAGCGAGATAAAGACGGTGTATGTGGACTTCTCGGGCAAGTTGCAGCGGGCGCAGATTGATAATTACTGATTCGTCAATTCGTAGATTCGTCAATTCGTAGATTCGTCAATTCGGGGTTGGGCGGCGACTCTCCTGTCGCCCGTTTCAAGTAGATAACCATAGCCGAACGAAGGATGCAACAACAGATGAAAAACCGCCTCTTCTACGGTGATTGCCTTGACGTCTTGAAGGAGTCAATAGACGATGAGAGCATTGACCTCATATACATTGACCCGCCGTTCAACTCCAAGCGCAACTATAACGTCCTGTTTGAGTCCATTGATATGACGGACGCCAAGGCGCAAAAGGAAGCGTTCGCGGACACTTGGAGCAACGTGAAGTATCTGGATCAACTGGCGGAGATTCAGGACCTCCACCTTGACCTCTGGAAGTTCTTGAGCACTCTGGACGCCATCAATATCTCCAAAGGGGCGGTGTCCTACCTGACGACGATGGCACTGAGGATATTCTATATGCGCCGGAAGCTGAAGGAGACGGGGTCATTTTATCTGCATTGCGATCCCAATATGAGTCACTACCTGAAACTTGTTTGCGACCTGATCTTTGGTAAGCCCAACTTCCGCAATGAGCTTGTATGGTGCTACCGCGGCGGAGGCTCGTCGCACAGAGACTTCCGACGCAAGCATGATGTAATTCTACGGTATTCCAAGTCAAACGATTTCGCTTTTTATCCGGACTCGGTGAGGATTGCATATCAGGCAGAGGGTCTCGGAAGAACCGACGACTCAATGTGGGGGAAACACAAAGGCACAAACAAGATATATAAGCCCCATCCCCTGGGCAAAATTCCCGAAGATTGGTGGCTGATTGATGCTTTGGATTCCAACGATCCTGAGAGGCTTGAGTACCCGACTCAAAAACCTGAGGCTCTATTGGAGCGGATTATAAGTGCATCCACCAAGAAGGGCGATGTGGTCGCCGACTTCTTCTGCGGCTGCGGGACAGCAGTGGCGGTTGCACAACGGCTAAACCGGCGGTGGATTGGAGTTGACATATCGCATTTGGCGGTTCGTCTGATTTATAGCCGCCTCCTGGAACCCTGCCGCAACAATCCGGAACGGTTCCGCAAAGTCTTGGGCAACATTGAAATCAACGGCTTCCCACGCGACGTCGCTACCGCGCGTGAGCTTGCCACCGGCACCAAGAAGGGGAGGATAAAGTTCCAGGACTGGGTGATAGAGTTTATGATGGACGGCGTGTCCAACCCCAAGAAGGTGGGTGACGGAGGTTATGACGGCTATTTGACGCTTTACCGTGACGCCAAACACAAGGACGTCGTCCTGATTGAGGTCAAGAGCGGTTCGGTCAATGTCGGCGACCTGCGGAACTTCATTCATGTAGTTGAGCACGAGAAGGCTGAGATCGGCGTATGGGTATGTTTTGCCGATCAGGTAACCAGAGGAATGGAAACGGAAGCGCGGCAGGCGGGATACTACGACCAGGAAGCGTTTGGCGTCAAGTTCCCCCGGATACAAATCCTAACGATTGAAGAGTTGTTAGAAGGCAAAACGGTCGCCCACCCCAATCCGGCGATGTTCAATATAACATTCAAGAAAGCCACGCGAAGGTGAGCGGATTGTAATCAGGGATTAGTAGGCTCCTTAAACGCCTTGAATCATCTGTAAGAGGAGAAAGGAACATGTCAGAAGCGAGCGCCAAAGAGGCAGTCCGCCGGGTGCTGGAAAAACTGCCGGACGATGTAACGATGGAGGAGGTTATGTATCATCTCTACGTCCGGGAAAAGATTCAACACGGGCTTGAGGATGCCGCATCCGGAAGGACACTGCCGGGGGAGGAGGTTGAGAAGAGGATGGAGCGTTGGCTGAAAAGCGAGTCGTCTGGACTCAGAATGACAGGGATAGGATAACCTATGATAAGATTCCCCCTTATCTCAGCCCTCGCGGTTATAGCTTACTTCCTTGTTGTGCTGACGATTCTGAACCTGCTGAAGCTGCCGCGCGGGTGGAAACTGCTCATCGTC
>Ga0315274_10006889_pt1 | contig 16520 bp, 14 predicted proteins | sample YL17G02_20_MG_FD_203700 | JGI IMG/M metagenome (GOLD analysis project Ga0315274, IMG submission 203700) | Sediment microbial communities from Yellowstone Lake, YNP, Wyoming, USA - YL17G02_20 | ecosystem: Environmental > Aquatic > Freshwater > Lake > Sediment | place: USA: Wyoming | collected...
CGGCGTAGTTCACCACGTTGCCGTTATGGGCCATGATGATGCCGAAGGGCGAGTTGACCTGGAAGGGCTGGGCGTCTTCGCCGCGGCAGCCGCCGATCGTCGGGTAGCGGGTGTGGCCGATGCCGATATGTCCTCGGAGGCGCTTGGCGTGTTCGACCGTGAAGATGTCGCGGACCAGCCCATTCCCTTTTTTGGTGTGGAAGCGGCCGTCATAAGTGATGATGCCGGCCGAGTCCTGGCCGCGGTGCTGCATGGCGAGCAGTCCCTGGTAGAGATCGTGGAAGACTTCGCCGGTGCTGTAGAGTCCTAATACGCCGCACATGATGAAAAACCGCCCCTATTATAAGCTTTTTTGGGGAGAGAGTTAAGGGGAGGAGAGAAATTCAGGAGGACGGGGAGGGGGACATGTACGCTAATTCTCTGGAATTAGGTACGTGTCCCCGAAAGGCGCGAATTTTTGGAGGGAATAAGAATTCGGTGTACGTCGCCGAATTATTGTTTATTCACTTGTCACGGAACGTGACCTTCCCGACGGCAACGCCCAGGTTCCGTGGGTCGGGGACGCCCTTGGATTTGAGCGGATTCCAGGTCCGGCTAATCTTAAGGAGGAGAATAGCCTCTTGTCCCAAATCTGCGGGGACCGAAAGGACGACGTCCTGCCAATCGTTTTGAGTCAGAGTGATTTCTTTCAAAAACCGTTTATGTTTAAAAAAATCTTCGACTAGAAAGATTCTTACATTGACTGGCTTTTTTTGAATATCAGGGTGCGAGGCATGGATGGCAACAATCAGGATTGGCTTTTCGATCTTTAAAGGTATCCCGCCATACTCCCGCGTCCAGCGAAATTCCCGGCCGTCGGCGGTCTTTTCGAGCTTATCCAAACCAAATTCATGTGTTATGCCGAAATGTTCTGTCCGGTTTTTGAGGGAGAGAGAGTGAGTAGAATTCCATATGTGGATGCCGCCGTAGAGGACAAGAAGACCAACTATCGCAATTATAAATCGCTTACTGAATAGTCGAGTAGACATGACCCCATTTGCCTGAATTTTCGTTTGTCTATCTTGAGCCGTCAGACTAAAGATCAACCCGACTAAAAGCCAAAACGTATATTTTATCTCGTAACTTCCTATATAAGTATGAGCTTGAATGTTAAGAATAAAGGCGCCAATTCCGGCTATGGCGCCAATGAGGAGAAATTTATTTTCGTCATATATAGGAAATGATTTGTAACTCTTTCTGATCTGCTTTAGAATTTCCCAAAAAATCCAAAGAACCGCGAATATGCCGACTAAGCCAAGTTCCGAGCCTACTTGAAGCACATAATTTTCCGCTGATTCTGCGCCGCTGATCCAGGTCTTGTACTCATCCGAATAATTTGCCACTTCGATGATATAACTCCCCATGCCGATGCCCGTCAAAGGATAATCTCTTATCATATACGCAGCGAGTTTCCAAAGACCATTGGCTCTTCCATAGTACAGGTCTCGGAAGTCGGGTTGTTTAATCCAATTCTCGAATTTCTGAAAAGTTTTTGACCCGATAATTTCTTTCGAGGTTAATTCTCCAAGGATAAATGATCCCAATAATATTCCGATGATTAAAAGGAAAACGATCCATGTCGAAAAATGGAATTTTTTTAAAGAAAAGGAAATAGACTTGGCCCTGATCCGGCTATAAATTGTTGTCAGAGACAAGAATATGAAAATCGACAAGAAAATGAAAAGGGACAAAAAAGCGCTTTTTGATCCCGCAAAGAATATCACATATAAAGAAAGAATCGAAACCAGAAAAGAAAGGATACGCAAAATGCCTTTGTAAGTAAAACATACGCCCAAGGCGAAGGGAGCGATAATGGAAATAAATACACCCAAAGAAAGCGCATCTTTGAATGTCGCGTTAATTAAGGACAGGCCTATGCTGGTCGGATTATTTCCGAGTTTTGAGTTAACAAGGTGTTGATATACGCCGAAACTTAAGGACAACAAGGCGCTTGCGCAGAAAACAAAAACAAGTTTTTTTTGGAATTGCTTTGAACAGATCGTGCTGTAAATGATTAAAAAAAATCCCAGCCCGGTCAAATAATTAAGAGAAAAAAAAACGATGCTCATCAATGCTCCGCCGGTCGATACGGCAAAAGTATTGGCGGTCATCTCATAGATATTGTCGCTCAAGATGGGATAATAATTCGCGTATCGGGCGAAGGTGATTAATCCAGAAATTATTACTATTGAAGAAAAGAGGAAGATAGGCCTAAAGATCTTATGATTGATGGATAGATGATATCCAAAAAATAAAAGACGGAATAGAAAGCCGAGCAAAAAAAATAAGGCTAAAACTAATGCGGATGGCGCATGGGGGATGGGTTCATAAATTCCGAAAAAATATGGAAGGTTGTTTATCAGGAGGAAAGAAAAAACGAAAAGCAATATTCCCCATTGAACATTTGCTGCGGTCAAGATCGCAACGGCGGCGAGAATAGGGAGGAAAACGTATTGGAAGGGCTTAACAAGTGGAACATAGTGAATGTAAAAAAAACAGAGACCTATAGCATAACTAAAAAATACTAATGAACGAAAGAGGTTCCGGCATAGCTTATTTGTCATTGGATTATGCCACGACATCTTATTAGGATTTACTGATACGTGATTTGTGACTCCCAGTTCGTCACTTTCGGTGATTTTCCGTTCGTTCTGCTAGCTCTCGATCTTCTTCAAATCAACCCCTTCGTTTTATATACGACAATTGCCGCTTTTCTTACCAATGACAAATTGATACAACGTTTCTGTCTGGCCGGTATGTTGGGACTGTTTCAACCATAATTCCGACGGCTTCATCACGACGGCATCCTTTAGCGCATATCTCGATTAATCGCTCAACCTTCGCCTTGAATTCTTTCTCATCCCGTTGCCGTGAGGACCTCACTTTAAATATTTTGACATGGTCAGTCGGTTCCGATCCTTCTTCCGCTCCAAGCAGTTCCTCGAAAAGCTTTTCTCCCGCCCGCAGTCCGGTATAAACAATCGGAATATCCACATCCGGTTCGAATCCACTCAGCCGAATCATTTCCTTAGCCAGGTCCGCAATTTTAACCGGCTCTCCCATATCCAGAACATATGCCTCTCCGCCCTCCCCAATTGCAGCGGCTTCTAACACGAGGAGCACGGCCTCGGACGGAGCCATGAAATATCTTTTCACTTCGGGGTGCGTCACGGTCACCGGCCCGCCTTTCCGTATCTGCTCCTTGAACAGCGGGATGACGCTTCCGCGACTGCCAAGGACGTTTCCGAAACGGACCGAAATGAAATGGGTACCGTTCCGCTCATTGAGGGTTTTTAAAAGCTCTTCGCTGATGCGCTTCGTAGCGCCCATGATGCTCGTCGGGTTGATTGCTTTATCCGTCGAAATGTTAATGAACCGCTCGACACCACTTCTAAGCGCCTGCTCCCCCAGTATCTTTGTCCCCAGGATATTCGTCTTGACCGCTTCATCCGGATAATACTCGAGGATGGGAACATGCTTCAAGGCTGCGGCATGGAAAACTACATTAGGACTAAATTCATCGAAGATCCTCTTTATCCCGCCCGAGTCGCATATATTTCCAAGACAAGGCACTATTCTTGCCTTGGCAGTCTTTAGCCGATTTACCAAATAAAACAATTCCGTCTCGTCGATGTCCAGAAGCAAGCATATTTCCGGCTCGAATTGGAGAACTGAGCGAGCCAATTCGCTTCCAATAGACCCTCCTGCTCCAGTTATGAGAACCCTCTTTCCCGTCAGGAACGATCGGATTGCCTTGAAATCAATTTCAACAGGTTCTCGGCCGAGAAGATCCTCTACCTGAACTTCCTTGATATCGGAAAGAGTGACGTTACCATCGATAAGATCGATGATACCGGGAAGGATTTTAATTTTGATTGCCTGATTAGAATCACGGATGGACTCGACGATATTGCGTATATCACTGGAATTCGCCGTGGGGATAGCCACTAAGACTTCTTCTATACTGTGGGATATCAATATATTTTTAATATCTTTTCTTGTTCCGAGCACCTTGATTCCGTGTATCGCGATACCTTTTTTAGCCGGATCATCGTCGATATATCCGACAGGAAAATATATCGAACGCCGACTATTCATCATCTCTCGCGCGATCTGCTCACCGGTGGAACCCGCTCCTATAATAAGAATCTTTGTCCTATTCCGCATTTCCTTATTAATCCGAAAACTGAACTCTCGGACTACTCTCTTGGATATGCGCAGCGTTCCGATAAGTCCCATGGAAAATATATAATCCAGGAGGAGAATCGAGCGAGGAAATGTGACGAACGCCGGCCTTGTCTTGAGAAAAAAGAGTAAAAGGCCAAAGGTCAGAGAGGAAAGCGTTAGAGCCTGGAAGAGTTTCAACAACTCACGAAGGCTGAAAAACCGCCAAGATATATTGTAAAGATTGAAGAAGCCAAAAAAGGGAAGTTTGACCGCAAGCGCCAGCAATGAATAATAAACCAGGTTCTCTCGGAAGTTGGACGGAACGGCTCCCCCGAATCTCATCCAAAACGATCCATATATGGAAATGACGATCAGGATCATGTCCGCGGCAAGAAAAAAAGCTTTCCGCTTAAAAGGTGTGGTTCTGAGTAGATTCTTAGCAAATTCCAAAGATGGCCTTTTCATATTAGCTGCCGATTCATTTCCAGGATTTGTCCCATAATCCGTTGACCGTCACTCTTAGCCCCCGACTTTCGCAGGTTTATCTTGAGACTTGCCACCAGTAAGAATGACTTTTTCTTCAGATCCCTTATATTAATATATCATGTAACGTTTGACAAATATAATCTAATTCTTCGTTTTTTAGCGAGGGATAAATGGGAAGCGAGATACAGCCCGCCCATATCCTTTCCGCGTTTGGAAAATCTTCCGGCTTTAAATCATAGGCATTTCTATAATAAGTCATCCTATGCAGCGGATTATAATGCACAGATGATCCGATTCCTTTTTCAGCGAGCAATTCAATACATCGATTACGTGATATGCGAGAATTCGGTTTAATTGTAATCGAAAACAAATGCCAAGAATGATCTTTATAACCAACATGAAGCTTAGGAAGATCTATATAATCCAAAGTCGACAAAGCATTCATATAGAATCTCGCACACCGTTCTCGTTCCTTTCTCATTTCCTCAGCTCTCTCCAATTGAGCGAGTCCGATTGCAGCACTAGTATCCGGCATGTTGTATTTGAAGCCTGGGGCAATAACATCATATTCCCATGAAGGTTTATCTGAAGTGAATCGTTCCCAAATATCTCTATCGATTCCATGCAAGCGCATGATCCTAGCCCTTTTTGCCAATTGTTCATTATCTGTCACTAGCATCCCACCTTCACCTGTGGTAATTGTCTTGTTCGCATAAAAACTAAAACAAGTAACTTCTCCAAAACTGCCAATCATCCTACCATCAAGCTGAGAGGGGAAGGCATGTGCCGCATCCTCAACAATTTTAATCCCATGTCGTCGGCAAATATCAAGAATTCCCTCTCCTTCTTTCTTTATCATTCGGGATGCTTGCCCTCCATAATGAACGACAATAATTGTTTTGACTTCAGGATTCTTGGAGATTGCCTCCTGTAGTATCTCGGGTGTAATAAGACAAGTATTATATTCAACGTCAAGGAAAACTGGATCAGCATTTAAGTATCTTATGACTTCCGCCGTTGCAGTAAAAGTCATAGTTTGAACAAATACTTTAGATCCTGCCCCAACTCCAAGAGCCTCAAGGGCTAAATGTAATGCCGATGTGCCCGAGTTCACTGCACAAGCATATTTTGCCTGAACGAATTTGCTGAATCGTTTCTCTAATTCAAATGATTTACCTGCCGTCGTCAACCATCCGCTTTCAATAACCTCCCGAATATACAGCAATTCGTTTCCATCACACGAAATTCTGCTAAAAGGAATTTTTAGACTTGCCATGTTCTTCCCTTCTCTTAGCTCTATTAGGATTTGAGAACCGAAGATATCGTTTTCAAAATTATAGAAAAATCCATGAAAAAATTCCTTTCCCTTATATATTCCTCGTAAAGAGCCAATTTATGAGGCAAGATCTCATCTCGATAGACCTTTTCGGGTTCCTGCGTCCCAGCCAATATCTCCTCTTCTTTACGATAAATTAGGGAAGCCGGATCCGTCACGCCAGGCCTGATCCCGTGAACAATTGCCCACCGTTCAGGGTAAACCTCAACCCACTTTTTGACTTCAGGTCGAGGACCGACCAAGGACATATCTCCTATCAAGACATTAAAGAGTTGGGGTAGTTCATCAAGCTTAGTTTTTCGCAGGAAGCGGCCGAAGGACGTGATCCGGCTGAGATTCCCTGGCTCAAATTCGCTCTTTTCCGCCCCAGTAAAAATCGTCATCGTTCGGAATTTTATCAATGAGAATTCCCGCCCGTCCTTTCCCACCCGAGTTTGTCTGAAGAAAACAGGAGGCCCCATAAAAAATCTTATCAGAACGGCAATGAATAAAAATACAGGAGATGCAATTGTGATGCCCACCAGCGTGATCATAAGATCAAAACTGCGCTTAATCATAGCTCTCCGCAATTGAAGCTCAAGACATCCCTATTCATCCTTCTTCCTTCAGGAGTAACAAATATATCCTCCAATATCCAACCGGCCCGATGATAGAAATAATTGACCGATTCATTGTCAAGGGCGTCCATCGTCAGATAAGCCCCCGCAATTCGGCCTTTCTGCCTCTTCTTTGGACGACTCGCTTACTTGGTTCTTCTGTTCGTTTGACAAGGTTAGACCTATCACGGAAGGAAATATCGGATCTAAATAGGCGACATAGAAAACCGTGTCATGAGTTTCTAATTCAGGAGTTTCTAGCCATCCGCCCTTAATAAACACTCTTCGGCTTGAAGTATTCGATTTATAAACTCCCGCTCTTATTGCCCGGCTTCCTCTTTCTTTACTGAAAGTTTTTGTCGCTTCAACTAACGCAGGGAAGACTCCATGACCCCTGAAATTTGAATCCACGGCCCCAATTGTCATTTGAGCAAATCCTGGATAATCTGCTATAGCCCGATTCTTATCCGATAAATCAGGACGCCGTAACATCCGCCGCCAAAGCACTTTCTTTAATAACAAAAACGGATTCGTCATCACACTTAAAATGAACTCACCTAAACAAGCTTTAAACATTGGAAGTGTAAACGGGCCATCACATACGGCAACCAATCCCACAATTCTTCCATTTGAGTCAGCAACCAATGTGTAAGCTTGCTTTCCCTTAATCTGCCATTTATAGGTTGCTTTCACATATCGTCTTCCCAACAAAACTGGGACATGATCTTGGGGACGAAAAGAAGAACAATGGAGATCTGTCAACGCATCGATGTCTTTCTCGGTTGCTAAACGGACGACAAATGATTCAATTTGGGACATGTTTGGACTTCGCCATGCATAAATATTTTGATTTTTCCCCTCAGCGCATCCTCTATCGAGTCGAGCTAGCGCCGCTATTGTTTAAATCAGTTTTTGTGGCTTTTTCCTGGAAGACAATGTTCCCTTGAACAAGTCCAGGGCCGCCCTGACTTTTCGTTTAGCGTCGTGGAGAGAACGAACGTGCATCACCGAACGGAGGATGTATCGGGGCCGGAAATAGAAGCCTCGCGTGACGAAATCGGCCAACGAGGACAACTCATCTTCAGTAAAGTTCTCCGTCCACAACATTGGGCGAAAGCCCTTCGTGACACGCCCCAAGGGGTCCTGCGCAAACTCTTTCCAGTAGTCATGGGGCAATATCCCTGACTTCAGCCCCATCGCATACAACTCCGTCGCCGGCATCGGCGTCATCCGCGAAAATTGCACCATAGTTGGCTCTAATTCACAGGCCAAAGCTAGGGTTGCTTTCACATCTTCCAACGTTTCCCCTGGGTTGCCAATGATAAAGTAGGCCATGGTGTCAATTCCAACCTCACGACACAACTTAAAAGCTCGCCGCGCTTGCTCCACCGTGATTTTCTTTTTAAGAGTTTCCAAGACTTTGTTCGTCCCAGCCTCGACCCCAATATGCAATCGCCGACAGCCGCTCTCCTTGAATTTTTCCAGCATCTCTCGGTCCAAGTTGTTCACCCTGGCTCGCGCCCCCCAAGGCATGCCGATCCGCCGATCAATCAAGGCCTGGGCGATTTCCAAGGCGGCCTGTTTTTTCACATAGAAGGTATCGTCCACAAAAAACATCTCTTGGATGCCAAGCTGCTTGCACAGTTCCATCTCCCTGGATACACTCGCGCCTGATCTCCATACTAGGTGCCGGGTTTGCTCACCGCAGAAGATGCATGAATAAGGGCACCCTTTCGCTGTGATCATCGTGCCCACCGGCCGGTTGGCAGTCATGATAGAATAGTATTTTTGATAAGGCACCATCGTGCGATCCGGGAAAGGCAGGTCTTCCAAGCCAGGACCAGGGGACATTGGCGGGTTGATATGAACCCCCCGATCCTTGTCCTGGTACGCTAGCCCCGGAACTCGATCAAACTGTCGTTCGCCGCCCAGTTCTCTCAACAGCAAGGAAAAAGGCACCTCGCCGTCTCCCCTGATGGCAAAGTCAACCGCTTTGAGTCGAATGGTTTCCTCAGGGTAGATGACCAAGTGAGGGCCGCCCAAGCAGACCACAATCTCCGGATTTACCTTCTTGACTAGCTGGGCCATCAACATGACATCAACCATGGTAAGTGTCATCGCGGTTAGCCCGACAATATCAGGTTTCCACTGGGAGATCTCGGTCTCGAGTTGATCGTGCGACAGTCGATCAACCTGGGAGTCAATGACTCTTACTTCATGGTCCGAATGCTCCCGAAGATACGAAGCGATATAGAGCAATCCCAGCGGTGGCTGAAAGCTCGAGTTATCAGTGATTTTCTTGCCAATCTGTGTTGTCAACTCGTTGAAGGCCGGTGGATTAATGAACAAAACTCTCATCGCCAACCTCCCTGCGGGTAGTTATACTGCATGATATTGGCATTAGACATCGTAGCGTTATAGGTTCGTACCGTGAAGTCCTTTGGCAGAACCGATATCTCGATAGGCGGAAATAATTCGTTTGAACATCTGCCGCTCGTCAAACTGCGTCTTGATTCTCGACTGCGCATCTATCCCCATCTGTCCTGCCTTCTCGGGATTCTCCAGAAGATATATGATCGCCTTGGCAAGAGCCGCAGAATCTCTGGCCGGTACCAGGATTCCAGTTCGACCATCCTCGATCACTTCTCGGCATCCCCGAATATTAGTTGTAACGACCGGCTTTCTCATCAGGCCGGCCTCCATGGGTAGCCGCGGCATGCCCTCTCTGTAGGAAGGCAGCGTTACAATGTCCATTAGCGCAAGCAAGTCAGGAATATCTGTTCTCATCTCGGCTAGCAGGATTACGTGATTTTCAAGACCGAGCTGCTTCACGATACCGGGTTGAATCTGGTCGAATTTCTCCGGTTCTATCGGGCCGGCTGCTAGGAACTTGATATCCGGGATTGCTTCTCCCACAATGCGCGCAGCCTTCAAAAACTCCACAAAGCCCTTCTCCCTGACTAACCTTCCGATAAGACCCACGACCCGGCTGGCAGGAGGAATTCCCAGTTCTTTCTTCTTTGCCAGGATCCTGTCCGATGAATACTGATCAGGGTTAAAACGTGATACGTCTATGCCATTCCCCAGGCGTCTAATCTTCGATGCCTGACAGATTCTTTCGTGAATGGCCGTTTCAACATCCTCAGAGTTTTGGGAGAGAATCAAATCGCAACACGAAGCCGCTATCTTCTCAAGCAAAACATAGAATCTTCGTGAAAAAAATCCAGAATTCTTATGAAAGTAGAATCCGGGATTTGTATGGACAATCAACGGGATCCCTGCCAGTCTGGCAGCAATACGGCCGACAAAACCAGCCTTGGGTGTATGGGTATGGACCAAGTCGAAACGTTGAGTCCGAAAATAGCGAAAAAGCCGCCAAAGGCTCACGATATCCTTATAGGGATGCAGATTTCGAGTGATTGCGATTGTCTTGACGGAAATTCCAGCATCTTCTATATCCTTGATCCACTTCCCAGGACTACATACCGCCGTAACCTCGTAACCTTCACTCTTAAGGAAAAGGAGCTGATGCAACAAGATAAATCGCACACCCATATCCGCACTGATCACATGTGCTATCCGCAAACTCATGGACATGCACTTCCCAGTGTCAACACTTCACTCTCTTTTCCCCCCAAAAAAATCGAATTTGGGGATTTTCCCTCATTTTATTCACGAATTTTTGGGATATCGCTTTCGGATTGCCTTCATCATGAGATAAAAAGGCAATTATGCGCTTCATGCCAACACCTTGTCATAAAGTTTTTCATAAGATTGGATAACTTTATGAAGCGAAAAATCTCTCTCTATCCGCTGTCTCGCGTTCTTGCCTAGTTCCCTGCGCCCTTCGTCTCCTCGTTCGATCAAATCATGCCAAGCCGCTTCCAGTTCTTGTGGATTTTTTTGCGAAACGACAAGGCCGCATCCACTTTTGATCAAGATGGGGTTGGCTCCTTCTGTGGCCACGCAGGCCACGCCGCATGACATAGCTTCAGCCACGGACAAAGAAAAAGACTCGGCTAAGGATGTGGAACAGGCGATGTCGAGGCCGGCCGTGATTAAAGGGATGTCTGATCTTTGTCCCAAAAGGTGAATATTGTTCGTTAATTTCAAACGAATTATGGTTTCTCTGAGAATTTCATTATTCCAATTTATTCCACTGCCGGCCAGAATAAAATGGACGTCCGGATGTCTCTTTATCAATAAGGATGCTGCTTGTAAATAAGTAGCGTGATCTTTGATCGGGCGATAACTACCGATCAAGCCGATTAAGATGATATCGGAGGGAAGATTCAGTAACTCTCTTATGATGGTTCGGCTTTGTTCAGATGGCACAAAACGTTCCGTGTCGATGGCGTTTGGAATTACGACAGTCTTCTTTCGAGAAAATCCCAAGGCTTCATGTTGCTGAGCGATCGCCGGTGACACATAGTGAATGGCTGAAGGAAAATATGATAAAAAAGCTTCCAATTTAATAATCATCGCTGTGAGCTTGTTTTTTCGGCTCAATAAATGGGTGGAGCTATGGATGCTCCATATCAGGGGAATTTTCCTGAAGAGAAACAAACGGGATAAGAAAGCCGCGAGGCTGCCATGATACATCCAGCCATGAATGAGATCCGGCTGGAGTTCTCGGATGAGCCTCGCTAAATCCCGGAGAGGTTTGATCCCCACGGAGCGGCGTCGCGCCCGAATAAGAAAAACGGGAATACTTTGTGACTCTATTTCTTGCCTTAAGCAGCCGTCTAGAAAAGTTATGACGAATGGTTGAAATCTGTCCCTGTCCAGCCGGGAAAGCAGGGAGCAAAGCATAATTTCGGCGCCCCCAATAGAAAGGTCCGTAATGATCTCAGCAACGACTCTTTTTTGGGGCATCATGAGCGGCTTGAAGGAGGGGCTCTTTTTCAACCCGCTTTCTTTCTATAAAATATCTTGAAAACGTATTTGGCCATGTATTTCTTGATGAGAAATAGATTGTGATCTTCCGCTAGCCCGACCACATTCGCCCCTACGTATAGCACGGGAACGGCGGGATTCTTAAAGAAATATTTCGAAACCGTGTAAAAGTCTCTGAAAAAAAAGAGAGCTTGGCCTTGAGACTTCAAATAAACGCATCTTTTGGCAATACTCCAAAACAGCATGGACGTGAGCATCAGCGATATCCGCGGGGGAATGTAACCAGAATAAGCTTTCTTGGCAATTTTTCGCAGATTGAGATAAACCCCGGCCAAAGCTTGAACACCGATCCCGGAAGATGGGATCAACATAAAGACGATCTCTTTGCATTCTTGTTTTGTGATGGGAATATCTAAAAGAGTGGAGATGTTTGAATAAAGGATTTCCGCTGTTTCCTGTCCTAAGCTAAAAAGTTTTTGAGGATGACTCGGGGAACACGTAAGCTCTCGATATTTGATCAGCTTGTCCTTAATACTCGTGATTTTGTAATGATTTATTACGAGTTTTGACCATAAAGCGAAATCCGCCCTGAAGGGATATTTCTCGTCGTAACCCCCCATTTCAACGAGGGCCGATCTCCGACAAATGACGCTGACATGAATCACGGGCGATCGAAAAAAAATGTTGAAATATGCATCGCGAAACGAAGAAGGGGGAGAATACGCGGAGATTTCATTTCCTTCTTCATCGATTTTTATGCCCGCTGTTCCCGATACCGCAATGTCCGGATGTTCTTCCATGAACGCATATTGCTTTTCAAGTTTTCCTGGGAGATAAATATCGTCGGCATCCATCCGCGCGATGTATTTCCCTTTCGCCGCGTTCAAAGCAGCGTTCAACGAGGGTGTTTGCCCGAGGTTCATGGGATTCCTGATGTATACGATCCGACTGTCTCTGTAGGAGGCGATGATCGCCGGCGTTTGATCAGTGCTGCAGTCATCCACAATGACAAATTCTATATCCTTAAAGCTCTGATTTAATACGCTTTCCATGGCCAGCCGCAAATATTCTTCACCGTTATAGACTGCCGCAATCACCGAAATGGATGGGGATTTCACGCTTTCCATTTTATGAAGAAACCGAGTTCATCAATTGAGACGCCTTAAAAAATCTGGGCTGGAACGAAATAAACAGCGGCAGCAGCGCGAAGCCCGCAATGAAGCCGAATATTTGAGCTCGCAAGAAAGGCACCGCGAAAGGATAAATCAGGACGACGAAAAGAACCACTACGGAAGTGCTGCTGAGCAGCGAGGAGCACCTTCGAAGATTTCGTAACCCGCGCAAGAAAAAAGGCGTTAGTAAGGCCAGGAAAATGATGATATAGGGAAGATAAGGGACCAGGGGTGCGTATCCAGATATATGCTCTTCTTTCGCCAAGAAATACTGAAAATCGGTATCGGCGAAATAATTTTCAACTATTACCCGAAATGTATTGCCCTCAGCAAAGGATCTCGCCACATCGCCCAGACGACCGAAAAAGCTGACGCTGAAATTCCAAATATTGATATGATGGGCAAACAATCCCGGAAATAACACGGCATAAATCCCTAAAAAGAGCATAGCCCAAACGACGGCGCGCACGGCCCCTTTTCGCTGGAGGCGATTGCCGGTCATCAATAACCATAACACGATGAGAAGAAACCCAAAGAGTACGACTTTAGCCATGGACAAGACTGCCATGGCAGCTAGGATTGCGGTGCCTCCATGGAATTTTTTATTTGATCGTGACAGATGAAGAGAAAGGCCGAAAAGGGCGACGATAGATAAAAAGTTACTGGAATGAAGCAGCCCTGAAGGGCGGGCTTGGACGATCTGATAATCCAAGTCCTCTTCTTTGACAAAAAAGACTCGGGCCGGAGTTTTTGAAGTGAATTCCATCTCCGTTGCCAGAAATTGCGTCCATTCTCCAACGCCGCCGACTTGCATGGCCATAAAGATCACGTTCAACAGGCAAATGACCATCACTTGTTTATAAATGAGGTCGAGGCGCCGGAATAATATCATCGCGCCGGCCGCGCAGAAAAGGGCGTTGAGCAGGAGATCAAAAACGAGCTCGGCTTTATCCGGCGAAATCAAAGATGTGACTTGGATTACCTTGGCTATAATGATGCCTCCGAGGAGCATGCGCGGCCACAGTTTTCGCCGGAAAGCTGATAAGACGATAATGACGGCGGCGGCGGCGTTGATCCAGCTGAACATTTGTCCAATGTAAAAGGGACCGAGTTTCCATAGTTGGTTTCCGGCGACCATTGCGATAAGGAGACCGGGGAACAGCCACTTCGCGGACAGGGATTGCAGCAAATCCGTTGTTATGAGTTTGGTGGCCCGGTCAGGAAGACCCGGCGCGTCTTTAAGTATCATAGCGCGACTGTTCAACCTCTCAACCCGATGGGTTTCGCAGGAACTCCCCCAACAATCGTATGGTCAGCGACATCTTTGACGACGATGGCTCCGGCCGCTATAATGGCGCCTTTGCCGATGGTCACATTCCCGATGATGGTCACGTTGGCGCCGATCCAGACATTCTCTTTGATGATGATGGTGCCTGGTTTGTGGCCCTGATTCCTAATGGGAATTTCTTTGTCTGAAAAAATATGGCTGCTGGTTCTGAGAACCACATTGGGTCCGATCAAACATTCGGGACCGATGTCTATTCGGCCTTCACAATCCGCATTGATCATGACATTGGAATTGATGTAAACGTGATCTCTCAAGATGATGCGGCCTTTATCGCCCGCATAAATTTGAGAGAAAATTCCCAGGCCAATATGGCTGCCGAGGGTAATGTTTTCACATCCCATAAAATGGCATCCTGACAAAATATTGACATTTCGACCGCATCCCGCGAAACGGCGCTTATAGTATCGATATCTCATTGCCACACCAGCATTTCCCGGAAACCATCTGAGAATTTGAATAACCCAGGCATTCAGCTCGAATGTCAAGGCCCTGAAAAAATTCATGATTGCCCGACTCCCCTTATCCAAATTCCATTTTCATTTTTTTTGTCCATGGCAAAATACTCGGAGAATAGAGAAATCGTCAATTTTTCAGGCAAGAGCCATTTCATTCTGATGATCAGATTCCCCAGCCGGGTTTTCAATTTCCCGGCGTTCCTGAAATTCAGCGATGATTGGTTTATGTCATTTCCATATCCCGTTATCGACAGAATATGCAGACCGCTGGCGTTCATCAAATGATGCAGGCTTGATTCGCTGAAGAAATAAAAATGGGGAAAAACATCTTTTTTAAATAAATAATCCTGGTTGGGCACGTCGATAAAAACGAGGCTTTTCGGATTCAATTTCGTCAACATGATCTTCAAATCGGATAGAGGATTGCTCAGATGTTCAAGGATATGGGACAAGATCAGGCAGTCAAACGTCCCATGGACTTGACTGATATCGTCTTTAACATCCAGTTCGATATGAGGAAATCGCAGCGACCAAGTCTTTTTCATAGATTCTCTTAGGAATCGGTCTTTCTCCACGCAGACATATTTCCATAGTTTCACAGTTTTACTTTGGGCCGCCGTCATGCCAAGGAAGCCGTGGCCGGCGCCGATATCCAGAATGGAGATCCGTCTTTGGCTCTCTTTAAGAAAGGGCTCCAGAATCCTCCATCTTGAGAGAGCAAGGGCATAGGGGATTGGATGTTTTTTGGGTGCGAGTATGTGCGGTTGGGCGATCCCCCAGAAATCGCCCACCGAATAATATTTTTCCATTTCTTCGGAGCTTGGCAAAGGAATAGCTATGCCGATTCCGCAATTGTCGCAAAAAAAAATCTGATCCGGTTTGTGAGCGATCGCCTCTCCTCGTTTTGTGGGATAGGGGATCATCCTAGGCAAATTCCCTTTAAATTCCCATGAGCAGACGGGGCAGAAGTTGAGTTCAAGCAAGAGATTCGGATTTGAAATAGTTAATGATATTTAAAGTGGCCTCGATTTCCATCTGGGCCCTGGATTCTTCTGTGAGTGTCGCAATGTGGGGTGTCATGACGATATTTTCTAATTCGCATAGCTTTCCCAGATAGGGTTCTTCCGGGAAAACATCAAGAGCCGCGCCCTCCAAATGTTTTTTCTTCAAGGCGTTATATAATGCGGATTCATCGACGACCTGTCCTCTGGCAGTATTGATGAGAAGGGATCCCTTTTTCATGGCGCTGATTTCTTTTTCCCCAAAAATCGGGCCATTATTTTTATTTATGGAGACATGGATGGTGATGATGTCTGAGAGGCGAAGCAATTCGTCCAGGGGAACGATCTTGATGCCTGTTTTTTCGGCCCATCGACCGTCCGGGACAATATCCGTCCCGTAGACTTCCGCATCCAGCTTAAGCAGGATTTCCGCAACTTTTTTGCCGATTCTTCCCAAACCCAGAACCCCCACTTTTTTGCCGGCTAAAAGATGCCCTCCGCTCTTTTTCCAGGTTTTAGATTTGAGAAGCATCGTGTGGAAAGAAAGTTTTCTCAAAAGGTCGAAAATCATGGCGATAGTCAGTTCTGCAACGGGTTGGATCACAACATCAGGCGTGTTGAAAATTTTAATTCCTTTTTTTCTGGCGGTCTCAACGGAGATGTTGTCGATGCCGACGCCGCAGCGGCTGATGCATCGCAAGTACGGCAGGCGATCCAGCACATAATCATCATAGGGCTCGATGCCGGCGATGACCCCCTCCGAGTCCCGCCCCAAGTCGATGATCTCGTCTCTGGACAGTCTTTTGCCGAGCGTGTTGAGAATATAAGGGAATCCGCTCTCCTTGAGGAGTTTCAGAGGGGCGTCTCCGTATTCGGCATAAGTCGCCAGGGCTACGAAAATTTTGTTGCTCACCGGCTCAGGCATTTCTTGTAGATCTCCTGTTGCGCGGGGTCCTCCCGCAGGATCTTTTCGACTTTTTCGATATCGCCGGGACGATCGACGCCGACGGTTTCGCGTGGATAA
>Ga0315274_10006891_pt1 | contig 16517 bp, 15 predicted proteins | sample YL17G02_20_MG_FD_203700 | JGI IMG/M metagenome (GOLD analysis project Ga0315274, IMG submission 203700) | Sediment microbial communities from Yellowstone Lake, YNP, Wyoming, USA - YL17G02_20 | ecosystem: Environmental > Aquatic > Freshwater > Lake > Sediment | place: USA: Wyoming | collected...
AGACAGATATGGTGGCGAGTAGTCAGTCTGAACGATTCTCTCAAGAATTGCTCCGCATTCCTCTAGCGAGTCTTGTGAGGTAATCTGATTCTTCCGGGCGCTATCACGATCAATGGAGTTCACACCCCGGAGGGTGAATCCTCTGCCTAGTTCAATCGACTCAGGTATGCCTATGTTGAGCCAATACATGGGTGCAGACACTTTTAGCGAGTAAGGCTGAACAGAGAGGCACCGGCAGAGTTCCTTGCAGGAACGACTGATTGCCGAATCTGTTGCCGCATACCACTTGCGTTCATCAACTGTGTAGAAAATGGACGCCTTGATGGCATCAGGTATCCTACCAGAGAGTGATTGAAAACCCAGCCTCGATGTAATGAGCATCACGAGTTCTCTAAATGGCTGGGTAGACTGAATTTCCTCAATATGACCATTCAACGAGTACTCCTTGATTTCAACTCGGCTTTCTGCTGTCACTTTGGTAACAGTACCTGGCCTTTGCTCGCTGCATTTTTCAGTAACGAGAGAAACGCACTCACGAAAGAGTTCGCAGATTCTAGGTTGCGGTCCGCTGGACTCATCCATTTCGCGGTGTCCTCCTATAGGTCCTCAAGCATAGTCACCAGAACAGGTGCAATTGCTTGAGTAATGCGCTCGACAAGTTCTATGGCCGATGGCCAAGCACCGATGTCCCCGGACGGGACTGCTGTACGCTCATCCTTCCCCAGAAGTGCCATTGCAATCAGAACCATTGCATACTTGTATCTCTCCTGTAACTCCATGGCATTGCTGTTCTTCCTTGCCTTGATTTCATGCTCAAGGAAAGTGTTGTCCATGTTGACGTAGAAATCATAGCTCTGACCGTTGCGAACTGGGCGCAGTGCGCTGAACTCATCCCAGCCCATCTCATCCCAGTGCACCCTCGACCGCTCAATGGGCTCCGGAACGTCCGCTGTAGTTGGACCTTGCCTTTCGATCCCGGGCCTATCGCCTCGTGGTCGCGGCGGCTTACCCTGCGGCCCCCCATGGGTTTCGATGGAGGGGTTCACAGTCACCATGAACTCCTCTGGAGGTAAATGCTCATCGGTTGTGTTGAATTCGTCTCTGACGACTGATCGATACTTAAGCACATCTTCAACATGAGCGTCTGCTGGTAACACCACGCTGAGAGTCGCCAAGCCGTTCACGAGCCGCAAGCTGTAGTTCTTGGTTTCTGCGCCATTCAGGTACAATGTGAAGAATCCTGGGTACCTAGCCCTCTCGAAGTAGTCATTCGCAGCATCGGTTTCATACTTCATCTCGAAGCGACTCCCCAGATGCGCGGCTCGCTCTTTGGAGGTTACCAGTCTGAAGAAGGTGGGCCATTCCTCACCTTTGTATTGTTCTTGAGTAGCCACTGGTATCAGGCTGTAGGCATGATGGATCTTCTGTCCGGGGTTGAGGAGGAAGTTGAAGCCGGGCGAGTGTTTGATGAGCTTCTCCATGAGCTCTGCGAACCTCTTGCTCGGTTGGCTTTCATGCCGTTCTTGGTCTCTGCGTCGGTTGTTCAGCTCTCTTAGGAAGGGGTTGTGCTCCAGCTCCTTGATAATCATGGTTTCCAATTGCCTGACAAACTTGCTTCTTCTCAGGCGGTCTCGGCTGGCCATGGTCATCTCGCTGCTGATAGGTCCTGAGATGTCAGAGCAGTCAAGAAGGACCAGCAGAGAATCCACAATATACCCGAGTTCAAACTTGTCTTTGAGTCTCGACCTCTCAATAGAGCCCTGAGTTTGGCCGTCGAAGACAAAGAGGACGACCTCCTTGTCAGAGTAAGCCTCGAGCGGTTTCCTGCCGCGCTTCTTCGAGCCCTCCTTGGGAGGGTTCTTGGCGAAGACGTAGATGGAGTATCTCACAGGCTGGCCCTCAACACTCAAGAAGCCAGATTGCCTACCATCGGGCTCAAGCCTTCTATAGGGGTCTTCCGCTAGTCTGACTTCCAAGCCGGACAGCACAGTTTCGTGCCTCTCGGACTCGAATCCCCGCCTCTCAATCATCTTGACAGGCAGAGCTAGTCTGGGCAGTAGAGTCGACAGCCTGAAGAACAGGTTCAGCCGAATGTTCGATGACAGACGTCCCCTGAGTTCGTAGTCATAGAGCTTGATGAAGGTGCCCCATTCGAGGGGTTGTCCATACGAATCAGGGTGCTCACCCGGCACTAGGGGAATGGGATCTCCATCGAAGCTTAGGACCGTGTTAGCTGGGGCTAGATACCTAACTACTGGGTTCTTCATGGGAGGAATCGGCGGAAACTTCCTGACCACAGTGAAACCCCACATGTTTCTTGTCGGGTCGGAAGTTTCCCTGCATGCAAGGGCAGGGCATCTTCGACTTACGATAAGATGGAGTTTGTGTTCGCCACCACAGAACGGAATCACTCCTGATCCCCCCATGTTGTAGCGCCCTTGTACGAAAGCCACTTTGGCTTTGTTTCCTCGATGGAGCGACAGCAAAGTCTTGGGAAACCGAACCGGAGACTGACCTTCTCCCCTGTCAATGATATGGAAACAAGGGCTCTTCTTCGATCCCGTGGCAACAAGCATTATGTCTTCGGCCAGCTGGGCCCGCCTTGGTCTCATAACACTCTCGATTGTCCCTCCAGGTAAGTCAAAGAACTTCTCAACAGCGTTCCTTATGCTCTGAGGAGCCGATGGACTTTGAGGGTCCAACCCCTTCTCAAGACACTTACGCATCAGCATGGCGTCGATAGAGTTGATGATCTTCTCAACAAGTGCTTTGTCGGAATCGTCGGATAGGTTGCCAATCGTGCTCCAGTTGTCTTCGATGCCACCGAAGTCAGTCCAAGCCCCGGGTTCATCCCAGTAGCCCGCCTGTTTCAGGATTTCAATGGCTGTGTTCTCGGATTCGGCCTTGGCCAGCCTAAGACAGAGCTCCCCCGCATCCAACTGATATCACTTCTCCGCCCACTGGAACTCGCTTTCAGACTTCTTAGTGAATAGACCCTTGACCCTTCTGATCTCCTCGTCTATAGCCCTGAACATCTTCCTGACTTGGGCTTCGTCGTAGCTGTAGTACTGAGTGTTGGCACACTTACCAAGCACACGGATCCTCTCAAGCACGCTGTTTACCCTCCGTTGTGATGCCCTCAGAAATCTTTCCCTTTTTTCTTCACTATCAGTCATGAAAATACCTGTATTTTTGTATGGATTAATACCATAAAAACCTGTGTTCTTTCTGCCTGAATGTGTTTAGGGTTCGACCAACATGGCTTGTCATCACGGAGAAGGGAAAGAGAGTCGCAGAATTGGTCAAGAAGATACAGGCTTTCCTAGAAGACTGAGGAAGAAGTCATATATCTAGATAGGATATGGTGCTCGTGGCAGGGAGTATAGACTGCTGAGTGCAACGGCGGTCCAAGAGAGTTGGTGGCATAGGCCTTGAAACCAAAAGACAAGGTTTTCTGGAGGTGTCGATACTGCAGGAGACGGAACCGAATCCGGAGAGAGCAGATTCAGACTGCATATGATGACTTCGGACATGACGGTCTGCCAGTGATGAGCCTACGATGTATCTACTGCGGAAAGGACAGTCTAGTGGACATCGAGGGTATGTTCGAGTCTGGAGGCGGCTTCAGACTCAAGTCATTGAGGCGCGACGAGCACATCATGCCTGGACAGACAATAGGGAGCTCCTCACAGGGTGACTATAGGACAATATCCGAGGTCGCAGACCAACCCCGGGTTGCTGTGTGGGACGACCTTGAACCAAATACCACTATGATGCTCTTTCAGATGTACTCTGAACGCAGTGCCGACAAGGTTTCTGTGCTCAGTCGCTGTCGGGGGGTAGCAAGTCCCTTCTCGGACATGATAAGGTATGCAATCCACTGGTCTGCAGATCCTCAGTACAGGAAGCATATCCTTGATATGTTTGATAAGACCTCTCATATTCCCGGAAATCTGATTAGCTGGAACCCAGGGACACGAAATCCGATATATGTCCCGAGCCACATGGATTCGAATGGCTTAACTCTGTCTGCTTATGGGCTTGACTTCTGGCATGACCTGCGTGATGTTCCCACCATGTATTTGGCGCATGTCTTTGCATCATCTCAAACTGGTGATCTGGAGGTGTTTGTGCGGGCAAGAGGTCTGACAAGGGCTATCGGGCACGATGACGTATTCCAATCACTCTGGAGAAAAGGAGCCTATGAACGCAGAACTGGGTAAGCTGATGCACTCGCACATTGGTCGTTCAAATCGACCCCCCCGCTACCATCTTCTTCCGTTTTCATCTCTGCAGAGCATGTGAAGATGGACTATAGCTTCGTGTAGTCTATCACTTCGACTCTGAATTCCTTGTCAATGGTAGGAATGTGGCATAGGAAATGGCCGTCTTTGGACAAGAAGATGACTCTATTGCTCGAATCGTCCTTGTTGGCCACTGCTTCTGCAAGCCGCCTGATGTCCTGAGGTTCAGGATCGTACGATTTGTTCCGAACGCCGTAGCTGGTCACGCAGTTCCTTGTGATATCATTCTCCCACTTATCATAAGCAGACCGGATTAGCTTCTTGATTCCGGTCATTCGCTCCTCTGAAACACTTGAGCACCCTGAGCACTTCTGGTAGAGGAGACTCCTGTGTGTCTGATTGCTGAGTAAATACCTAACTGTATCGGGCCTGCCCTTCACACGTCCTGCTACTCTCTCAATCATGTTCTTGATCTCCCCTTCGGATTCCATTATGGCTGCCTTTGTGATGCATATTGTCCATCCCAACTTTTCTTCTCCCTTAGTGAGCCAGTTTCTGAGCTTCTCGCCTAACCGCTGTTCCACCAAGTCCTTCTTATCACCAGAGAGTTGAAAGAGACTCTTGTCAGCAAACTCGTTGTACGTGGAGTTTCGCAACTGAATCACTGCACATGTGTCGAGAACAACCCTCGTTTCAGCCAATCCGACCACGACTAGAGGGCTTGGCGCAGCTCACTGATAATCCTTGTGCGTTCTCCTTCCGTGGTTATGTCTTCGAGCTTCAGTTTGGAGAGAGGCTTCAGAATCCTACGTTTGGACGCATACTCCTCGTAGAACCTGTATAAATCGGCGAATTCTGAACGTACAGCACGGCAAATCGGGTGAGGATCCCCGGTCATGTCGTTGCATTGGTACTTGTCAAGCACCTGCTGGAGGTCCATGGCGGTCCCTACGATATCACAAGCGGCGTTCAGGAGCACTTGTCGGTCCAAGTCGTTCTCCATAGTATCTAACATAGACACGGCGGATGCAACCTGTTCAAGTACTGCCATTACGAACCATGACAACGGATAGAAGAGGTCTTCTCTCTCCTGCCAGTCGTCCTTGAGCTGGTCATAGTGTTTCTGGAAGAGGGCCCGCTTTTCCTTGACTTTCTCTGGTCCGGGAAGATACTTGCCATACACATACTCAAGCAGATTATTGAGCGGCACGTGTATGTAGTCCTTGATTGTGTCATTGAGACGTTTCCGCAGCTTCTGTATCTTCTTGGTCTTCTCGAGGCTTCTTAGTGCCTCAACTCCGTCGCCTGTCAGCTTGTAGTCGTGCCTTCTACCTCCGCCGTATTCTAGCGGGAGTGGATACAGAGATTCTTTCACGTAGCCAGCTGCCTTGTAGAACGACATCTGGTGTGCTAGGTCTGATGAGTAGGGGCCATGATAGTGAGGAGCGAACGTGAAATACTCGCCTACTTTTCCTTCAAATTCCCCCAAGAACACCAGCTTCTGTAATCGAGTGTTCCCTTCAACAACGCCAGCAATATCTACAACGGCCAAGGGAAGCCAGAGTTTGGCTACTTCTCGCCCCAATCTATCTGACACAGACGGCACCGCGAACTAGAGAGTTCCTATCAGATATCCCTGCGTATCCGCACCATTCTTATTAAAGGGCCATAGAGATAACTCTTTTCGTGACCGCTAAGAAGAGTTCCTTCCGTCAGTTCTTGATAGCATTCGGACTCATCCTTAGCGTCTGTTAGGAGATAATAAAACCTCGAAACCAGCCGTGGCCGTTCTACTCCAGCCGGTGTGCTTGCCTCCCGCAGGGCTCATGACCCTGAGATAGGTCGTTCAAATCGACCGCCCGCCACCATCTTCTTCTAGTTCGCCTTTGAATCACTGATGAGATGCCACATGGAATACCGCCAATCATCCACTTCTTTTTGCACATCATGGACGAAGACATGATGCCTGCGTCATAGGAAACCTAAGGTATCGGTGAGTAGTCTAGCCGGGAATCTGTCCGGCAATGCTTTATGTGCCTTCTAGGTGTCGTCTATGAAGCCGTCCCGCTGGTGGGGTTACTCGTATGAGTAGGCGTTTGACATTCCTACTGCTAGGGTTCTTGATACTGTTGAGTGTAGAGAGAAGCCAAGCAATCATGATTGTGGATCCAAGATACGACTTTGCTCAGAACATAGGACCTGGTAGTTGGACATGGATACACGCATCGGGTGTGGCTGACGGGACCGGTTTCTATGGCCGCATATCCGTCAACACAGGCGAGGACTTTGACTTCTTCGTGTGCGATCTAGATGGATACAATACTGTTCAGGGTGGTGGCATCGCTACACCACTATACAACTGGGGTCACAATATTGTCGGATCAGTTGATTTCACGTACATAGCTACTAGTGCCGCTGATCTCTACTGGTGTGTAAGCAACTATGACAGCATTTTCACCACCATCCATGCGGCGGGTTTCTTGTGTAGAGACGCCACTGCACCTGAGATTGATGTCGTGAGTCCGAGCGAAGGGCAGACCGTTTCGGGCACAATACAGGTCGAAGCGACCGCCACAGACAATGCCTTTCAAGTCAGTACTATGCGGATCTACATTGATAACGTACTCAAGAAGACTGTGAATGGTGAGTCGATCACGTATTCGTGGGACACCAAGGGCGTTTCTAACACAGCCCATGCTGTGAAATTCTATGCGACAGACAATGTCAACAACGAACAGTACCTGACTGTGAACGTGTATGTCAGCAATGGTGGAGGCGGCAATGTGAATGACTCACTCAGCATCCTAATGCCAATTGGCATCGTGGGCATCATTGCGATTGTTGCCTTAGTCGGGGTTGCAGCCGTCTCAAGCAGACGCAAGCAGGCACTGGCAGGGGTAGCTCTGATGACAGGAGCGAAAGTGTTGGTTGTGTGCCCCTTCTGCGGGACGAAGAACGAGCAAGGTATCACTACCTGCGCCCACTGTGGTGCAAAGGTCTAGTTGTCCTGCAAAGAAGGCTGGAACCTAGACGGGCTCGGTGACGTCGGCCATGTGTCAATCGTTCCCTAGTGCCACATGTGGAGAAGGCTCGAGTGTACAGCTTAAACCCTCCGCGTGATGTGAATCTGTTATGATTTAGCATGGTAATTGAACTGCGACCAGAACGGCCTGCCTTTGCAGAGAATATCACGGAGGCAAGCAGTTCAGAGTTTGCCCACCTGATTAGGGAACTGGGGAAGAAGAAAGACTCCACGAGGATCGAGGGTCAATTCTCAATCTATAGAAGTAAGAAAGGACCTGTTGTGATTGAACTTGACATAGCGAAAGAAGACAAATAGGGGTGTAACAAGACAGGATGAGTCCTACTCTTTCTCTGGACTCACTATGTTTCTGCTACCACATCTTAGGCACTTGAACGGAGCCGATCTACCACTTGCGAAAGTGAGGTTTCTGTTGATTCTCACAATGAAATTGTGTTCATCAACATATCCGCAGTCAAGGCACTTGATTGTCAAGCTGTTCCCTCAAATCCCAATGACTTGGAATGAATAAAAGCTTAGCACTCAGTTGGCACGAGTGATATACAGGGGGAGTAACAAGACGCCCCTACTGCACCACTTCGGGACTTCTTGGGTAGGATTAATAAACGAACTATGTGATTGGTGACAAGTTCTCGTTGGTGGCGGTTGGAGTGTCTGCAGGAGAAGCAGCGAGGAATAGACAATGAGCGAAGCCATAGAGAGAAAGATACAAGAAAAAATCATTCAGATTGATAAAATCAAGAGTGGTGGAAAAGCGGCATATGCGTATCTGATTGGGTTTCCAGTTGGAATTGCAATGCTAGTCATGTATCTTGCCTTCCCAAGTATACAATCGTATCTTGGCACAATGTTGTTGTTTGGAATCGGGTTCATCCTTCTCGGGATTGGAGCAGTCTACGATATCAAATACGGATTCCCCAAGAGATTGGCAAAAGCAGAGGCCGAGTATGAGGAATCGGTTAGACAAAAGTGAGATATGCGCTATTGACTAGCAGGAACGATTGAACGCTGTAGTAGAACCTACTGGTGACGCAATGACGCAGGGCTCATGACCCTGAGATCGGTCGTTCAAATCGACCCCCCGCTACCATCTCATAGTCCAGCTTTGTTTCTCAGGAGAGTCTACGTTCAGAGCCTCAGCATCCTGAGTGCCACAATAGATGCGGAGTCGCTCCAAGATAGCCTTCCTTCAGTCGCAATAGATTCCCATGAGAGGAACTGCCAAGCTGCTCTTGGCGAACTCCTCGAATAGATGATCTCTGAGCGGAGATGAGGTGAGTTGAAACGAAGCAAGCCGAGTGGAATCGAGTCGAGATGAGTAAGTCCGAAACGGGATGAGTCGAGTAGATGACCTCTGAGTAGAGCCGAGTTGAGTCGAGGCGAGGTGGGGGAAGGTGAGAGGAAATGAGTTGAGAAGAAACGAGAAGAGCTGACTACATAGTGTCATCGAGTTGCCACAGATAACCATTGCTCATACACTCCTTCAAGTGGATATTCCCCCAAGAGGGACTGTGAAGTGACCCTCAGCAGCTTCTTTGAATAGATGACCTCTGAGGAGAGTGAAGCTGAGATGAGGCGAGCCGAGCTGAGAAGAGATGAGCCCAGTTGGGGAGAGATGAGGTAAGCCGAGGGGAGTTGAGATTAGACGAGGTGAGGAGAGTTGAGTGGATGACCTCTGAGATGAGGAGAGAAGAGATGAGGAGAGAAGAGATGAGGAGAGATGAGATAGGCCGAGTAGAGATGAGATAGGCCGAGATGAGGTGATGGGAGATGAGATGAGATCAGGTGAGATGACTACACAGCATCGTCAGGTTGCCACAGATAACTCTTGCCCATACACTCTTTCAAGTAGGAGTCAAGCTCATCCTCACGGAGGATCACAAGTTTCTCAAGGTAGGGGCTTCGGTACTTCTTGACCTTCGCCACAAGCTCTGGATACACGTTCTTCCCTACGACTGCGACACATCTCTGGACGATGTCCTTGTGAGCCAACAGGAGGAACAGACCGCCAATGTCGAAGTTGAGCTGTCCCTCCGTGTTCACGTAGTCGATGACGGTGAACATGTTTCCCTCTATGCGAGTGCTGACATCAGGATGATAGGAGTCACAATTGACAATATGAGGGGGAAGGAGCGGGAGATGAAGCCGGTTGAGGGAGTCCCTGATTCTCTGGACCCCCTTCTCATGTTCCGATTTCTCATCCTTCGTGGGAAGCGTGAGCTCAAAGAAATCACTCATGCTCTCTTGACCTCGGTGAACACTATCGAGCCGCGACCCTTCGGGCCTATGCCTAACCTCTGGACGTGAGCAAGCATCTGAAGGAACATAGGTTCTGGGATCTTCGGGTTGGTCATCTCAATGGTTAGCTCGAAGTCGGCGTGTTCCACCACATCATAATAGGTTGTCATCATGCCAGCACCTGCGCCCTTGGTCTGGACCATATAGTGAAGAGGCTCATCTCTCTTGTTCGAGAGTTTATTGCCCACAGACACCATAGATGGTTCGATGAACACCCCATGCTCGATGAAGGTCTTGATCCCATAGCCCTCCCAATTCTTATCCTTCATCTTGTCCTTGTACAGGTCATTGATGGCGGCCTTCAGTGCTCCCATGATGTAGCCTCTAGGCCCGCCCAATGGGACTAGAAGGTTGCCTTTCTCATCAGTTGGGAACGTGTGGACTTCTTCAAACTTCTCTCTCTGCTTTGCACGTTTCTCCAGCTTCTTGGTGTCCTCAGCCTTCTCCTCCTGTTTTGAGGAGTCTTCGGTCTGTGTGGTGAGATCGGCCTCTTCAATCACGCGTATCGAGAGTTTCTGTGTCCTGCGCGCGTGTTCGCCATGAATGTTACTGAGCTTGCCCTTGATGAGATACCTCCGAACCACGGATTCAACGCTGTACTGTGACAGGTCTATTACTTCACCCTCTTTCATTGACAATCCTCTCCAGTTCGGTCCCTATCAGTTCAGAGAGACTCTTGTCCTCTTTGGCCGCTAGGATCTCCAGTCCACGAGCAGACAAACATGTCACTCGTGTCCTAATCACAGGACTGTTACTGCTGGTTGTTTTGTGTTTTTTGGTCCTTAATCTGAGGCATATCAAAAGTGCGTATCATCCGTAGTGCTCATATCCTCTCTTAGCGGGCTTGTTCTTGCCAATGCGAGCTTTGGAGTGAAACCCTGAGATCGGTCGTTCAAATCGACCCCCCGCCACCATCTCCTTTTCGAAGTTTCGGCTCTGATGTTAAGCAGTCACTATCCAACTTGACTGTGGGAATCAGTTTCTTTTGTTGACTCAGGAGTCGTTTCTCCTTTGTCGCCGACTGTTGCAGCAGGACTTGCTAGGACGTCGTAGACCCAGATACTCAGGCACGCTACGAAAAGTAGCTCCAGTATCGTATTGACTACTAGAACGAATCCCGAGCAGAATAGCCCTGCAAATATGTAGTTGGCAGAAACTGCCGCCAGAAACACAACTGCCAGACCCACGGGGTACTTCCATGTTTCTTTCAGTTTCTGTGTGTTCAGCTGAATCAGATTTGACTTCCGTCCGATTACTGCAAGTGCTACAAAGCCGACTAGCGAAAGGAGAAAGACAGAAACTGGCACAAGGAGAATATTGAATGAGCCTGCAGTCGCCTCAGATGCAACGTAAGTAGGGAAGTATGAGTAGTATGCCTCTTCATGATAAGTGAATGCCCAGACATAGACTACGTAAGACGCCGTTTCGCAGAGAAGAGGATGAACCCATCTCTCGCTCTCAACATGTGTGCTAAAGATGTGCGGAAGGGGGAGTCCCCATCTGTACGAATCTGTTCTCTCAATTCGAAGTGACGGGTAGAAGCAAAGCGTGCAGCAAGTTGTTCCATTGTTACAGGCCAAGTAGAATACCTCATCGCCAACTGGAGTCAGTCCCCAACCGACAAGCGGCGAAGATCTAATCGGCTCGGTTGCCTCGATCTCTGCAACTGCTCGAACCGTTACATTGCTGTCCCCGACCTCCGCCACAACGTATGAAGCATCCGACCTGAACGAGTCAGGAGAAGTACGAGTCAGTTTCTCGAAGGCAACAATAGTCACATTGATATCATTGTTCATGGCCACTACCGGCTTTGAAAGATTCAAAGCTCCCGAGTAGATTCGAGAATGGACCATCTGTGTCGCGCCAGAGAAGGATTCGAGCCACATCTCATTCTGATAACTGGCGTTTGGCCCTGATAGGTAGACGAGGCATGGCTCGGTCATCGAAGGGGCGTCACTTGGCATCGGCGATAGACACGGAGATGACGCGTTCTGTACAGTGCGTGGAGTGTACTGAAGAGAGGAAACACGATATCCTTGAGACAAGCACACACCATATGCCCCTTTGCTCCAAATCGGCGAAGTCATGTTCCTCAATTCATATGCCAAGAAGAAGTAGTCGTCTGTGGTTACAACAGAGGGTTTCCTTGCGTCCCTGTTCGTATCCGTCAGATTGTAGCTAGTGCGCGAAGCAATATCCCAGACTTCGATTGTGTGATTGACTGAGAATTCTGTTTCGCAGAAAAGGTATGGTTTGTAGTCGACAACTAGCTTCAGTCCGATGAACGAGGACTGGCGCTTCGCTACGAGAACTGCGCCTGTTCTGTGAGCCGTAGCAGGACTGGAGAAAACGATTTCCCACGAGTAGCCGCTATCCTGAGACTTGTACACATCGACTTGTTGAAAGCCCGAAGTTTCATTTTCCCCCTGAATAGCAAGATACATTGTTCCATTATCGAGAACTGCTATGGACCCACCCGGGGTTGACTTCAATTCATGTTCTATCAGAGACGTCCGCACCCACTCACATCTCACTTCAGTGGTGGTTTCAACGAGGTAGCCCAGCTCAGTTTCATTGATTACACGTAAACCAAAACCGGACTTGAGATCGATAAAGAACTCTCCAAGACCATAGATCCGTTCTCCTTCAGGGTATCTGGGGTCCGGCGCGAGAAGCACCCGCCCGTGTTGACTGTCTGGAGCCGTCATGTTGACAAGCGTCACCAGCACGCCCTCACGCTCCAACGCGGAATCAAAGCCCACTTTCTTGCGTGCTTCAAGCAGGTAATACACCTGACCCCATCTATCCAGATTGAACCTCGCCGAATAGAAACCCTCTGCATTGACTGACATAGCCACGAGTTCGAATTGATACGTCCCGTTTGAAATGGGTACAATTTGACTCTGATTGAGAAGACCTATGCTTAGTTTTGTGTAGGCGCACATGTGGCAAGGAGTATTTGAGTCATTGAGCCAGTCCCCATAAGACATCAAGCACCAGTAGCCGACATCAGGGCCATAGTCTGGGTTGTATAGGTCGTCAGCGCCGAATTCATGACCTAGTTCATGAACAAGAGAGCCCAGCCATGCAGTACGCCCTTCGAACTCCGCGACAACCATCGCTTTTTCTACGAGAACGAACTCCTCTGTCAAGTGGTTGATTGGCATATCACATGTGTCTATCCATTTGTGGCGAAACTGGTCACCACTGGAACCCGCACTCTGCCTTGCGTATCCTGCATGGAAGATTAGAAGCCTGTCATACGACCTGAAGTCCACATGAGCATCGGCTTTTGTGATGGCCTCATTGACCATTTGGTTCAGGCGGTAGCTGTCCCCCGCACCTAGCTCGTCGCCTCCACACGGTACACTCGCTGGCACACCGTAGTATTCGGCCGACTGATCGAGCAGCGTCCAGCCAAGCACATCTGCTATCAGCCAGCTCCTACCGTAGGAAACCTCCCGGAGGTAGGCATCCGCCTGCATAATAGTTCCTCCAATGTCTTCAAGAGAAGTTGAGGGATACATATCTTTGAAGAACACGGGAACCACCAAGAGGTGTTGCTCTCCAGTGTTCTGGCTGCTCCGTCCTACGACGTGTTCGCTCAGGCTCAATACCACAAATGGTGAGAACAAAGATAGGAAAACAAACGCGGACAATGTGGCAGCCATGATCCTTCCTGAATCTATCTTAGGGCAATGCACTCTCTTATCACACCCCGTAAGTGGTTCCCCTTGGTTGTTATTGTGATAGCGGTATTTCACCAAAATAAACGCTTGGTAGTTACCTGGGTCTGCATCACTGTTTCATGAAGTAGGAATGGCATGGAAGAAGGACATGCTCCAAGCAGATTAGTGCTCTATGGTCATGGCGTTCGCGCGAATTCCAGAAGAAACCGTGAGGCCAATCGTTCAAATCGCCCGCCACCACTTCGTCCTTCAATGTTTCACGTGCTTCGTCAACAATCTGTCACATGTTTCTCAGAAAGTGACCTGTGGAGTAAATCCAGTGGCTATATGCCCTCTTCGAAGAGTCCGAGCCATAGCACATGCGCAACACCAAGTGCACAGCAATGATAATCATGCGGCTCTCCTTCCCACAGACCTTCGGCACATTGAGCCGGCAGTCGCCTTGTGTATGATGGAATCGAACGAACAAGCCTAAGACTCAGTTTTCTCATAACGCGACTTGACTTCATTGCACTTCCGTTCTAGCTTTGATTTATCAGCCCAACCAACTAGCTTCTCCGTGCAACACTCCTCATGAGAAGGAACGGGACAGTCCATCTGTTTCAAGGCGTCCGAAATCTTCTCCTTTACTCTCGCCTGCTTATGGGCAAAGTTCGTTCCATGCTCAACATCATGATTGTAAAACCTGATTGCTGAGTAGCACTTGAGAAGCGCTTCGAATATCCTTTCCTCCATCTTGAGTACAATTCCATCCTCGACGACTGCATCCCAAGCAGCCGTGGACAGAAGGCTCGTTTCGAAGATGTGCGCAACACAGTAGTTCCTTTGCAGCTCCTCTCCGAGAACCCTCGTTGCCGCCCGAACCAGATTCTTCCTTTCCACTTCAATCCGGTCCTGGGTCAGATGGTATGTTACAAACGCGCCAACCAGATACCCAAAGATTGTCAATGCGAGAGCTGCCTCTTGGTAGTAGATGGCCACAAAGGCAGCAACTCCCAGTAGCGCAACAGTGACAAGAATGACGAGCAATCTGGACAAGACATCGGCCCCCTTCTTCATGATTTCCCGAATGTCACAGGAATATGAAAACCCTTGTAAGTTCATAAACTCTTTCCTACTAAAGCCTACGGAGAGATGTTGACCAGAAGGCAGCCTTCGTTCCCATGCAGGACATGTTCTCGGCTGTCAGTACTCGAATCTCACGAAGAAACCCGACAGAGTGTAAAAACGACCGCTTCAGATTCCGACCTCATTTGTTAGCTCTAAAGAGCAAGTCGATGAAGTCGGCAGAGTAGTTCGAAGTAGGTTTGCCGTCGCAGACAAGCAACAGGGTATTCCGCAGGGCTCATAACCCTGAGATCGGTCGTTCAGATCGACCCCCCGCTACCACTTCTTCTTCCTGATTCTCTCTGCACGAGCTCCTAGTGGCTCCTACAACGAATCCAATGAAGAGAACTGAGGTTGACTGGGGTATCGTTCTCCGGTCGAAAAACTTGGCATTAAGGCACGCAAACACGGCTTCTTGAGAGCCGACAGCACAAACTCATCGCCTGCCAACGTCGTCTCGTCCTGCCAGTTGGCGGTTCCGGTTGATCCTGTTGTGTTTCCGTCAGCATCAAGACGATTCTTCCTCTGCCAACTCGGATTCAGTCTGCTTCTTTCCACGACTAGCGGCCATATCCACATATACGACAATGAGGGATTTGCCCGGGTACTCAATACTATCCTTAAGGGACCCGTCCATAGTGCGGAACTTCAGATGATCCTTGTAGAAACCCAAAGCCTCGCTGCCTTCCAAGACATCAGCATATACATAGCGACAGGCAACATGTTTCGAAACTATCTGCGCCTTTCTAATGCTCCACAGTACTAGCTTCTTTCCAATACCACGACGCTGATAGTTCTTATCGACGGCCAGTCTTCCTACAAGAACAGCAGGGACACAGCGGTTCGCTTTGCTCGTGTCGACAACGTTACCTGTAGCCAAAGCCACATATCCTACCAGCTCGTTTCCTAGAAGTGCCAAGTATACGAACGATTCCATAATGGAGTGCTTTGTCTTGGCTTTGTCGAGCAAGAACTTGTTGAGTGGTTCATCATCACAGTCAAAGGACTTGCTGAGGTGCTTGTCATCAAACTCAATAATGGTAAGCTCATCGGGAGACATGAAGCACACCACTTATGAGTGAGTTTCATTCATCGGGAAAAGCCTTCTCGGCTTCTTCCAGCAGCTTTGCCATCTCGGGGTCGTATTTCGGATTGTCTACCTGCTCAAAGAACTTCTCTGCGTACTCTCCTGTCAGTACCACTTCCCTACGAGGCTCATAGTCTTGATGCGGCATCTCTATGCTTATTGTACTCGCTTCAGCACAAGACGATACTACTTGGAGGAGTCTAGACCATCTATATGTGATTAGTTCTGCTTCAGGTCTTTCGAACCATTCCACTACGGTGCTCTCCCAATTCGTTGCTATACTTGACACCTCGAAGTCCTCGTGTGATCGTTTCACAAAAAGTACACTTGACAACGCTATTCCCCCTGCTAGTCTACTTAGATTGAATCGCGCCACTCAATTCCTGTATTAGCCGTTTCATCTCTTGCCGGTCTAATTCAAATGCGGCTGTGGACACTTTTCTAGCTTCCGTTCTATATACGAACTCCAATCTGAACATATCGGTCGTGACCTTAGCTCTGTCATTTACGTAGGTGAAATGATGGATTCTCAGATTCCTATATGGCTGTTTCCTCACTAGCTTAACCAAGAGTGTCGCCATCAGCCCACTTGTCTTCATTACATCGACTATCATGTTAGTCTTGTCGGTATTTTCTAACCCGAAAACTTGCTCAGGTGCATCAGGTATTAGACACTCCTTAGCTATCTTGATAAAGACTCCCAAGGCATTGCGAAGATCATCTAGCGGCTGTTGGACTTCGGCAGCGACTCGGGCCGCAGCGGTGAGATTCACCTCAACTACTGACACATCGTCCAGCAACGAAACTGCAATGACGCCCTTGTTCAGCATCACGACTAGACCATTGGCCAGATTCTCCACTTCCGTCTTCTGAAGGGACAAGACCCGCTCTATCGAGCTCTCTTCCTTCTTCGTAGACTCATCACTCAATGCGATTACAACTCCATGCCGCAGCTAGGCAGAACACACACTTGTCATATATCTTTCTCTTTACGGCCAGATTAAGTCATTTCAGACCTACTGTAGTATGCTGAGCTCTTGCAGCTGCCC
>Ga0315274_10006892_pt1 | contig 16516 bp, 16 predicted proteins | sample YL17G02_20_MG_FD_203700 | JGI IMG/M metagenome (GOLD analysis project Ga0315274, IMG submission 203700) | Sediment microbial communities from Yellowstone Lake, YNP, Wyoming, USA - YL17G02_20 | ecosystem: Environmental > Aquatic > Freshwater > Lake > Sediment | place: USA: Wyoming | collected...
GGCGGGCGACGGATCTTTATGGGGATGTTCACGACGGTGTCCTGCGCCTGGCTCGAGACAAAATAGGTCACCTTTACGGTGAGATAGGAGTTCGTAGAAATCGCATCGGGCGATACCTTAACGTTGAGGGCGGTCTGCTGGCTCGCGCCCGGTGCCAGGCTCGCTATGGTGGCGGACGTCGGCGGAATTATGAGGTATGGGCCGGGGGTCACTGCCATGTTGATGTATTGGGGCGTGTTGACAGCTGTCGGATTGTTGAAGGTAATCTGGACCGTGGTCTGGCCGCCCGGCCTGACGGTGTCATCGGCAACGCTCCATACGACTGTTACGGCCTCGATTGCAAACACCGGGATGGCCAAGACCAGCAGTGCAGCAAGTATGCAAACCAGCTTCCGCATATACAGAGGTCATCAGAACCGCCTTATAAGTTCTTTGCTGCCCCGCGGTCTGGAAAGTTTAAGAGCCTCCGAGCAGCAGTCTGGTCTGCCGGGATGACAGATCGGCCATGTACTCGCCTGCAGAGCGAGGTAGGGGAGTTCAACTCTCCCTCCCGGCTTATTTTGGGCTCCGGTGCGCCTTGCACCGGAAGCCAACATTTAATTAAGGAGCATGGCAAGTGGTGATATGGCACTGCGCCTGTTCAACTCGCTGACGCGCAAGAAGGAGGAGTTCAAGCCGCTGCAGAAAGGCAAGGTAGGATTCTACAGCTGCGGGCCGACTGTCTATGACTATGCTCACATAGGCAACCTGCGCGCGTTCCTGTTCGCCGACCTGCTGAAGAGGTGGCTGCGCGCCAAGGGCTTCAATGTCACGCATGTGATGAACCTGACCGACGTAGACGACAAGACGATAAAGCGATCGCAGGACGAAGGCTTACCGTTGAAGGAAGTGACGGACCGCTATGCTGAAGCTTTCTTCGAGGACCTGCGCACGCTGAACATAGAGCCGGCGGACATCTATCCTAGGGCTACAGAGCACATCGCCGACATGGTTGCGCTTGTCAAGAGCCTGAAGGAGCGTGGGTTAGCCTACCAAGGTCCTGGCGGGAGCTGGTACTATGACATCAGCAAGTTCAAGCGTTACGGTCGGCTTTCCAAGATAAAGCCTGCGGAACTGAAGGCCGGCGCAAGCGGAAGCGTGATAGAGGACAGCTATGGGAGAGAGAACATACAGGACTTCGCGCTTTGGAAGGCGTGGACAGAGGATGACGGTGATGTTTTCTGGGAGACGGAGCTCGGCAAAGGGCGGCCAGGATGGCACATAGAATGCAGCGCAATGAGTACAAAGCACCTCGGCGAGACCTTTGACATACACTCGGGCGGCGAGGATCTCAAGTTCCCGCATCATGAGAACGAGATAGCCCAGTCAGAAGGGGCGACCGGCCGACCGTTCGTTAGCTATTGGTTGCACAACGCGTTCCTGATGGTCGATGGAAAGAAGATGTCCAAGAGCCTGGGCAATTTCTACACCTTGAGGGACGTTCTTGCAAAGGGCGCTGACCCGCATGCGGTGCGCTGGTTGCTGATGTCCGCGCACTACCGCGAGCCGCTGAACTTCACGTTCAAGGCGCTCGATGGCGCGAAGAAGACAGTTGATGGCTTGCTGGATTTCATGGACAGGCTGAAAGAGACAAAAGCATCAGGAAAATACAACGAAGACCTCAGCAAGGTGGTCAAGGCCGCTGCAGAAGACTTCGGGTCATCAATGGATGACGATCTGAACATCCCGGAGGCGCTGACCGCAGTGTTCAAGATAGTCTCAGAGGCAAACAAGGCGCTGGACAAGGGTCAGATGGACAACCGCAACAAGAAGGAAATCCTCGATGCGATGGAGGGCTTTGACAGGGTTCTAGGCGTGTTGCGGCGCGAGATTGTCAGCATCCCAGAGAACGTAAAGGCGCTGGCTGAACAACGTGAGGCAGCGCGAAAGAAAAAAGACTGGAAGAAGGCCGACGAGTTGCGCGCGCAGATTGCAGCAAAAGGCTGGGTAGTCGAGGACACGCCAGAGGGCTACAGGCTGAGGAAGACATAGACAATAGACGAATTACGCAATTGTCGTGTATGTGATAGAAAGACGCTTAAGCCTTCTCTCCAAAGGCACTATCGTGAGGAAGCCGCTGTTGATACTGACGGCCCTTCTGGTTTTACCTGTCATTGCGCTTGCTGTGCCGTATTCTTTGGAAGCAGGTAACGGCAATCCAGACGACAACAATGCATTATTGGCCACTATCTGTGGCGGTGCAGGTGTTTCTGCCCTTTACATCGGCCAAAAGAAATGGGGAACATCACCTCAAGATTACCTCAAGGTCACTAGGAGCGACATCAACGCATGCACGTTCTACAAGCCGCCGCAATCGACCGACCCGAGAATAGAGGCGCTGACTACCGAACCCCTAGGATCCCCACAGATACTCACATCTAATTGCGATATCAGTGACTACAAGGTAATCAAGCCTGTAGTGAAGGAACCTTACTGCAAGGCCATCACGTGCAACAAGGGCATCCCGCAGGTATGGTGCTTCAGCAAGGAAGGTTACGATCAGGTCAACGAGCAGACGGCCTCCACGTTGGAGCTGTCGAGGAACGACCCGACGTACATGGGCGTTAGCGAAGGCGTGGCGTACGCGGACCTGATAACTGAAACGAAAATATGGGGTCCGCTCCTTTTGATTGAAAACCATAAGGCGATATTGTCCGTTGCGAACCAGCTGCTTTCTCCACCAAAGCAAAACACCACCAAAACACCCGCCTGTATAACAACATCGTCATCAGTCATCCGATTAACACCAAGTGTTACCAACAAGCAAGCTGCGGCTAACAATACGTGTATAATGAAGCCGGTCATCGGCGGCTACTGCAGCACGAGCGGCGCGTACGTGACTACAGCCAGCTCAGGGGGCAAGTCAAACAGCCTGTTGAGCAGCTGGTTGGGCACCGGCTCGGGCAGTTCGAGCAGCAACTACTGCAGCATAAGCGGTAGCACCACCTCAAGCAGCGCCAAGAAATCTACTTCAGGTTCAAGCACCGGTTCATTGAACTTTTGCAGCGTGAGCGCCCACAGCACCTCTAGCTCCAGCAACTATTACAGCATAGGTGCACCGAGCAGCTCCAGCACCTCAAGCAGCCACTGCAGCGTCGCACCTGCTCCAGCGCCATCAAAGCCGAAGTAGAGCGCCGTTTTATAAGAGGCTGAGACAAGCCTTGGGTGCATGCGAGAGCCTGACTGCGTTCTAGTCCGAGTGGGCGAGGCCGCGCTGAAGAGCGAGCAGGTGCAGGTGAAGTGGTTCAGGATACTGCAGGAGAACATGAAAGCTGCACTCCAAGCTGCCGGGGTCAAGGCAGAGCTCGAGACCAACCCGAACCGTGTCTTTGTTTACACGAGCCAGCTGGCCGAGGCGATTGGGGCGCTCTCGAAAGTGTTCGGCATCACAAGCATGAGCCCGGCGTGGGTCACCTCGAGCAAGCTTGAGGAGATAGGCAGCCTTGCGGCCGATCTTGCAAAGGACGTGCTGAATATTGATGAAAAGCACAGCTTCGCCATCCGCTCGCACAGGGCGGGTCGGCATGAGTTCACGAGCAAGGAAGTCGCCGAAGCGGCCGGTGCAGCCGTAAAGCGGGTGACCGGGGCGAAGGTGGACCTGGATGAGCCCGGGCATGAGATAGAGATAGAGGTGCGGTCGCGGCGCAGCTACATCATCGTTGAACGCATGGATGGACCAAGCGGGCTGCCGCTTGGGAGCGGGGGAAAAGCCCTTGCGCTGCTTCATGATAGGCAGGATGCAATTGCCGCCTGGTTTGTGGCGAGGCGCGGGATAGAGCTTGAGATGCTGGCAGATGCGGGAGGATTGGCGTTTGTTGATTGGTTGCGCGGTTGGCATGTCGGCCGCGAGATGAAGGTGATGGAAAGCGGTGATCTCAAGGGTGCTGCCGAGCAGGAAGGGTTGAAAGCGGTGGTGATGGGTGAGAAGACCGCGGCGCGGCATTCCGAGCAGGCCGGTCTGCTGGTGCTGAGGCCGCTGGTCGGCATGGGCGAGGAAGAGCTGGAACTGATGGCCGGACGTATTAAGCTGCCAAGGGAGTAGTTACGGGCGGGTAGTGAAAGCTTTAAATACTTGTTGGTGGTATAGGAGAGTGACGACCGGGAGGTTGTCCAGTACCGGAACCAAGTAACAAGCTTAAATAGCGGCTTCCGGAATGGATACGCAAGGGCGCGTGCAAACCCGCGGGCCCGAGGCGGCCTCGGCCGTCGATAAACATGTCAAAAAAGGAAGGTGACCCAATGGTCGCAACTCAGGCAGTGCTGGACGCACTCAAACAGATAGGACTCAATCTTTACGAGCGCAAGCTGTGGGTTGCGCTGCTTTCGAGAGGAACGAGCACTGCCGGCGAACTGTCGGGCCTTGCAAAGGTCCCGCATTCGAGGACATACGATGTGCTGGAAAGCCTTGCAGAAAAGGGTTTCGTCATGATACAAACTACCAAGCCGCTGAAGTATGTGGCAATCCCGCCCGCCGAGGCGCTTGAGCGGGCGAAGAAGAAGGTCAAAGAGGACGCCGATGTTGTCGTTGAAAGGATAACGCACACGCAGGGCACCGCTACGGTCAAGGAACTGGAGCGCATCTACAAGAACGGTGTTGCCCTTGTGGAGCCTGGCGAGATGACCGGCTCGTTGAGAGGCAGGCACATGATGCACCAGCAACTGGAGACCTGCATCAAGAACGCAAAAAAGAAGATTTCGATTGTAACCAGCGAGGAGGGCCTGACCGAGCTTCATAGCAAGCACGGTGACATGCTGCGCAAGGCAGCCGGCCGCGGTGTGAAGGTCAGGATCGCCGCGCCGATAACCAAGGAAAACGGCCAGGCGGTCCAGGCGCTGAAAGATTTCGCTGAAATAAAGAAGATGGAGAAGGATACTGGCGGCCGGTTCGCACTGGTCGACGACAGCCACGTGATACTGTCCCTAACTGACGACAAGAGTGTGCACCCGACGCAAGACCTTGCATTCTGGACGCAGAGCGAGCACGTTGCCGGTGGCATTCTCGGTCCCATGTTCGAGAGCATGTGGAAGAGCCTTGCAAGCGCCTGATTGCATTTTTATTCTACGCGGTTAGCTGTTAGCTATGGCTTTCGAGATATTGGCAACCTTGGCTACACAGGTCATAGCAACACTCGGCTATCCTGGTATCTTCATACTGATGGCGTTGGAGAGCACGGCAGCGCCGGTGCCCAGCGAGGCAGTGCTGCCGTTCGCTGGTTTCCTGGTGGCGCAAGGCAGGTTCGATTTCTGGCTTGTTGTCCTTGTAAGCAGCATCGGCAGCATCGTAGGCTCGCTGATAAGCTACTGGATCGGCGCAGTGGGCGGCAGGCCGCTGGTCAACGGGGTAGGGAAATGGCTACTGCTGCGCGAAGGGCACCTGATGCACACGGAAGCATTTTTCAAGCGGCACGGTGGCAGGACCATATTCATCGCGCGCTTCATCCCGATTGTCCGCCATCTGATAAGCATACCGGCAGGCATAGCGCGGATGGACCTCAAGTCGTTCGTCCTGCTCACTGCAGTTGGAGCAACGATGTGGAACGCGTTCCTGACGTTCGTTGGAATGAAGCTGATGGAGAACTGGGAGACCGTTCTTCGCTATACACAACTGATAGATTACGCTATTCTTGCTTTGCTGCTGTTAGGCGGCACGTGGTGGATACTGAAGCTCAGACGACGGGCTTAAATCGTTTGCGGAAGTACGCGGGGCATGTTCGAGGCAATCAAGGAAGAAGTGCTCGGGGCGGCCAGGGAGAGCGGCTGGTTCAAGGAGAAGGGGCTCAAACCTCTTTACGGGACAATGATAGAAATGTCCGATGGCAAGGTCCCTCAAGTAATCAATTATTCGCTGGAATCCATTGAGTTCTCCAAGGACTGGCAGGAAGGGATGTCTGTATGGACGCGCAAATACCTCCCGCGCGCCGTATTGCTAGACGGACTTCTGGGCGACCTTTACTTCAGGGCGCTCGGCAAGGATTACCACCATGTCATGGGACCGAAGATTGAGCAGGTCTTAGGCAAGATACGGGGGATGCTACAGGCAGGTACGCCACTTGAAGCTATCAACCTAAAGCTCACCACCATTTTTGAGGACGTTTTCGGCAAAGGGAACCCTGTCACATCCGATGCGGACGCCTTCATAGGTGCTGCCTTGATACACCAATCTCCTCTTGGGAAGTTGGGCAGCCCAGTGCCGGAGCTGCCCCCGCGAGGTGGCAGGTCGCGTTCCACGGCGGTCGCATACCTCATGGCCGACTCTATCAGCGACCGAAAGGAGCGGGAAGGCGTAAGGGATGTCCTTGTATACAGGGCCGGAGAGCAACAGCTGAACTTGGCCCGCTTCCTTGACCTCTGGCACGAAGCCGGCCCGCGGCGTGCGCTCGAGCTGTTCGAGGATTTTGAACTTGGAACGCGCGAACCGGATTATCATCGCTAGACGGCGAACTTAGGCCGCTTTGTCAAGTGGCGGGGCAATGGGAGCGGCTTGTAGGGGAAGCCGTCCGTCAAAGATTGCACATGCATTACAAGCTCGTCCATCGACTTGTTCTCGACCTTGCCGGTCTCCCTGAAGCGGACGGCGAGCTTGCCGGACTTCTTCTCCTTGTCACCAAGAACGACGATCAACGGCACCCATTCGATTTCCGCGTCGCGGACCTTCTTCTGGATGGTCTCGACCCGGTCATCCACGTCGGCACGGATGTTGGTTTTGCTCAGTTGGTCCGCTATTTCATCGGCCCATTTGTTGAAACTGTCATTCACAGGGCAAAGGCGGACTTGGGTGGGCGAGAGCCACAGCGGGAAGGCGGGATTCCTGCCGGCCTTCGCTTCCAGATGGGCGCGCTCGAGCAAAGCATAAATGACGCGCTCTATTGCACCGGAGGGCGAGTTGTGCAGGATGAACGGGTGCTTTCTTTGATTGTCGGAATCAGTAAAGAGGATGTTGAAGCGCTTGCCGTTCTCATGGTCTATCTGGACGGTGCTAAGGGCAGCGGCCTTGCCCAAGGCGTCGACAAAGTTGAACTCGAACTTCGGGTCGAAGTAGGCGAAGCGCCTGTTCCAGCGCTCGATGAGTATGGGCTTGCTGAACGTCTTGGCAAGGCCCTCGACGAAGCCGGGGTTCTCCTTCCAAAAATCGTCGGTGAAGCGGACAGCGGCTTCATATTCCGCAGACTTAAGCCCAATATCGCCCATCAGACCCATGCAGAACGTGAACTGGTTGGCGAACTCGTGCTTGGCCTGCTTCAGGTCTGAGCACAGCGTGTGCATATCGGGCATGGTGAACGCCCTCAAGCGCCTGAGACCCGAGAGTTCACCTGCCTTCTCCAGTCTGAAGGAGTATCGCGAGAGCTCGTAAATCCTGAGGGGGAGGTCCTTGTAGCTTATTGTAGCTGCAGCAAGCATGAGGAACTGGCCGAAGCATGCGGCGAAGCGAAGGAAGAAGTCCTTCTTAGCACTCCTAACTACGTATTGGCGGGCGGGGAAGCGGTCCAGATATGACTTCAGCGCGGGATGCTCGTAGTCGTACATTATGGGCGTTTCGACCTCGACTGCCCCATAGTCTATGGCTTTCCGCGTGACCCACATTTCAAGCAAACTTTTTATCAGGCGGCCCTTGGGGTACCAGCGCATGTTGCCGGGGTCGCTGCCGGGCTCGTGACCGGCTATCTCCAGCGCCTGCATGAGCTTGACGTGAGGCGGCTCCTCGGGGGCGGCGCGCTGCTTTGCCACCTCGTGCTTATAGAAAGCATTGAGGTTGGGCCATTTCTTGAAGTCGAACTTTTCCGCAGACGTCAATTGGCCTTCGGCGGACATGACGAACCATTCGCTCTTTACCTTCTCCTCTTCCTGCAGGGCGCCGCTCAGCTCTTCCTCTATCTTTGCCGTGCCTGGAACAGCGCCGATCTCGCGGGACAGCTCTGCTAGCGGGTGCCCTTTGACCTTGAGCGTGAACGCCTTGTACCAGCCGAACGGGGCATGGGAAGCTTCATAGCCGGCCTTGTTCAGCAGCTTCTCGGCGTCCTCGATGACTTCCTTTGCCACCGACGGCTTGGAAGGGTCCGATATCAGGTGAACGTAGGGATAGAGGACGATGCGCTTCACTTTGACCGCCTTGGCGACCTTTTCTACCTCGGCGGCAAGGGATTGAGCGACGTTGCGCGGTTCGGCCTCATCGCGCTTCTCAACTGCTGTTAGAACAACGAGCGATTCGCCCCATTCCATCCTCTTCTTTTCCAGCTTCTCCGCTTCCTTGAGCGCCTTCTCTTTCGGCTCAACAACGAGCGAGTCGCTGTGCAGCGTGATTATGCGCATTCCCGACAATTGGCCGCGAGCAATATAAAGGCTTTATTAGAGTCGCAGACGAAAACAGGTCAGCCCCGTCGTCCAGTGGCCAAGGATACGAGGCTTTGGAGCACCTCCAAAGCACTGATCTTCGGAGATGACGAAGTGACCTCGGGACGGAGGTTCGAATCCTCCCGGGGCTACCAATCAGCATTTAAGGTTTTCTTGGGTAGGCTGGGAATGCCGCATATGCAGGTTCGTATACCAGAACGATTGATTCAGTTCAGGCCGGAGGACATCACTACCGACCCCGAAGTCGGGAGGTATATTGCGCAAGGATTGCTAAGTCCGGACGGCGTCCCGCCCTACTTCCACGAGTTCCATGACAGTGCAATCAAGTACTTGCGACACATAGTTGATGCGGGAACGTTCTCTCGCGGAGAAGGTATGCGGGTGGAATACGCCGCTGGCGATAGTAAAGACGATAAGGCAGTGGTGCTGAGAGACAGGGCACGCAAAGCACACCAGCTCATACTGGGTATGCTGTCGGAGGACATGGTTGCCTTACAGAAAAGGTTGGGCGAACTCGAGGGCCAAGCCAAGGAAGACGAGGCCTCGCGGCATGAGTATCTCTGCCTGTTCAACATGCTTGGTACTGTTGTAAATTTTCAGCGGGAACTCTCAGACTTCGACAAGGTCTACGATAGGTACGCAACGGCTAGGCGGAGGCAAGAGGCGGAAGCGGCTGCTGATGTGAGGGTTGACAAGGCCATGCTAGATGGCGGGTTTGAAGCCAAAGTTTCACAACAGATCAAAGAAATCGAAGCAGGCAAGCGGTCAGCAAAATATGATGGCAGCGAAACCCATTAGCATCGCAACTGAAAAACAATATTTATAAGGCTTGGTCGTCATAGCTGGCCGCATGGGAGAGTTCGGTGGACGGCGGATGGTGCAGCAAAGGAAGCACTTCCGCTGGAAGAAGACCAAGATAAAGGCGCGCTTGCTAAAGCTGAAGCTCAAGAAGGATCCTCTTGAGGGAGCGCCGCAGGCCAAGGGGATAGTCCTAGGAAAGCGTGGAATCGAGCAGAAGCAGCCTCACTCTGGGATAATCAAGGCGGTGCGTGTGCAACTGCTGAAGAACGGCAAGGAAGTCACGGCGTTCGTGCCGCGGACTGGCGCTATTGATCTCATCAACGAGCACGACGAGGTGACGGTTGAAGGGCTCGGTGGCAGCCAAGGCGGGCCGATAGGCAGCATGTGGGGCGTCTCATGGAAGGTAATGAAGGTCAACGGGCAGCCATTGGAGATGCTGCGCCGTGGCAAGCTCAAGAAGGCGGCTGGTAAGTAATGGCAGAATCAAAACCCGTCGAAGCAAAGAAGCAACAGGTCGACATGAAGCTGTTCGGCCGATGGGACACGAAAGGGGTCATAGTTTCTGACCCGGGCCTGACCAAGTACATAGGGCTTAAGGCCATGATGGTGCCGCGCAGCGCTGGGCGACATGCAAAACAGCAGTTCCACAAGAGCCAGCTGAACATAGTCGAGCGGTTCATGAACCGCCTCATGGTTCCAGGGCACCGCGGAAAGAAGCACCTCATCGACAGCGGAAGGTCGGGAGGCAAGAGCGCGACCGGATGGAAGGTCACCGTGCAGGTCCTGGAGCAGCTGGAGCAGAGGACCAAGCAGAACCCGATACAGGTGCTGGTCAGGGCGGTAGAAAATGCTGCACTGCGCGAGGAGATAACAAGCTTCCAGGTCGGAGGCATCATGCTCAGGAAGGCGGTGGTAACGGCGCCGCAGAGAAGGGTGGACCTGGCATTGCGCAGGATAGTCACGACCGCATACCAGAAGTCCACCAACAACAGGAAGACAGCGGTGCAAGCCCTTGTTGAAGAGATACTCGCGACCTACAACAACGACGCAACGAACAGCGTCGCCATCAAGGAGAAGGAGCGGATAGAGCGCGAGGCTGCCGGCGCTCGATAGGTGTTACCAACAGGCATTTCTGTATCTCGGGCATCACTCTTCCCAGTTCTTCCTCACGCAGCTCCGGGGCATCCGATATGCGGCGATTGCGGTAGTAAAGGTCAGAACGATTCAGGATGCTGTTTATCTTGAACGCGCGCCGCACCGCAAGATCGGCACCCTTCCCATTTTTGCTACCCTTGTTCAATAAGTTACGGACGTCGCGGGCCACAGGCACAGTCGTGTATTCGGCGACGTTAGCTACGCAATACAGGCAAACGATTGATGGCGGGTTGTCCTTTTGCCCGGATATTACAGCTCTTGGTTCCAGTTCAATATAGTTGCGCCAGAGCGCCATGGTATCCTGCTCTTCAAGTATGTCGAGCACCCTACCGACCGGTTCGGGCGCCGACGGCGGGTGATAACCACGCATTTTGTAGCGGAAACCGCGGTCGTTGAATAGCTTCCATACCGCAAACCTTTGCAAGCTTACGTCACGATATTTTTCATTGGCCTCGAGCGTTGCTATGTAAGCATTTATGATGTCCTGTGCTCTGCCGTTATCGGCGGGGCCGAAATCGAACAACTCTGACAACTTGTCATCTTCTGGCATGACAACTTATGTGACGAAAAAGCTTAAGAACTTGAAAAGGAGTTTGTTCGTATTCTTGGCCGGGGTTTCCGGTGAAACAAGAACCAGAAAAATAGGAGATGAACCAAATGGAAAGAACTGAAGAAAAAGTCGAGTTCCAGACCATAAAGTCCGAGGAACTCGCGTTCGGGAAGAACAACTTCCTTGAGATAGCAAGGAAGAAGGCCATAAGCGAGCGCGGCGAGAACGAGTTCGTAAGCATAAGCCGTGGTTTCGTGAACCAGACCGGGGAGAAGCGCTTCAAGACGAGCGTCAGCATGCCCTTGGACCTGGTGGAAAAGGCAGTGGAAGCCCTTAAGAAAGTGAAAGGCGAGTAGAGGGCTCCTTTAAATATTCTTGCCTTCGATTAGGGCCAGCGTCAGCAATGACAATAATGTGATAGAATGGTAGGCAAAGAGGAGTACAGCGAGAAGATACAGGCCCTGATGTCCAGTCCGAAGAACATCCGGAACATCGGGATAGTGGCACACATCCACCATGGCAAAACAGCCCTCACAGACAACCTTGCCGCTGCAGCCGGAATGATGGCACGCGACCTCGTCGGGGACCGCATGCTCACATGGATAGACGACCAGGAACGGGAAAGGCTGATGACCATCTACGGCGCTACGGTCACCATGGCCCACGAGTTCGGCGGGCAAAAGTACCTCATCAACCTTCTTGACACCCCGGGCCACGTGGACTTCGGTGCCGATGTCACACAGGCAATGCGCGCTGTGGACGGCGGTGTTGTGCTGGTGTGCGCGGTCGAGGGAATAATGCCCCAAACGGAAACCGTCCTGAAGCAGGCGCTGAACGAACGCGTGAAACCGATACTTTTCATAAACAAGGTCGACCGCGCGATAAAGGAGCTCAAACTCACACCAGAAGCTCTGCAGAAGAGATTGGCCGCAATCGTAGTGGAAGTGAACAGGTTCATACAGACGCATGCCGAGCCGGGCTACAAGGACAAGTGGCTGGTAAAAGTAGAAGATGGTTCGGTAGCTTTCGGCAGTGCAGTGAGGAAGTGGGCGATAAGCGTGCCGGCGATGAAGAAGTTCGGTGTCACGTTCAAGGACATCATTGAGCTGTGTGCTGCCGGCAGGGACGAGGAGCTGGCAGCCAGGGCGCCGTTGCACACAGTGGTCATGGACATGGTGGTCAAGCACCTGCCGGACCCGACCGAGGCGCAGCCCTACCGTGTGGGGAGGGTTTGGAAGGGTGATATCAAAAGTGACATAGGTAAGAGCATGCTCAACTGCGATCCCAACGGCCACCTAGCAGCAACAATCACGAAGGTCGTGTATGACCCGCACGCGGGCATGATATCCACAATCAGGGTGTTCTCGGGCAAGCTGGTGGCCGGGCAGGAAGTTAACATGCTCATGTCCGGGCGGAACATCAAGGTCCAACAGGTCACAACTTTCATAGCCGACAAGAGGATACCGGTGGCGAGCGTGCCGGCCGGTAACATCGTTGGACTTGTCGGCTTGGCTGAAGCAACAGTGGGCGAGACGCTGAGCGAGCCTGGCTATCCGATCGAAGCATTTGAAGCCATAAAACACATCTTCGAGCCCGTCGTCACCAAGAGCATGGAGCCGAAGAACCCACAGGACCTGCCGAAACTCATAGAGATACTCAAGACGCTGGGCCGCGAGGACCCGACGCTGAAGATACAGATCAACCAGGAAACAGGTGAGACGCTTGTCAGCGGACTGGGAGAGCTCCACCTTGACGCGAAGGTCGAAAGGAAGATACGGGAGAAAGGGGTCGACATAGTGGTGTCACCGCCGATAGTAGTGTACAGGGAGACCGTCACGGGCACCAGCCCGGTGGTGGAAGGCAAGAGCCCCAACAAGCACAACAAGTTCTACATGAGCGTCGAACCGGTCCCGGCCGCCATCTTCAAGGCGATGAGCGAGGGCGAGGTGAGGGACAGCGAGCTCAAGGGCAAGGCGCAGGAAGTCCGTGAAAAGCTCATAGAGCTGGGCATGAGCAGGGACGACTCCAAGAGCGTGGTGTTCATCTACGGCCACAACATGCTGCTCGACACCACGAAGGGCGTGCAGTACCTGCACGAGTCGATGGAAAACGTCAAGGACGCGTTCCGCGAGGCCGTCGACCCGACCAAGGGCATAGCGGCGGGCGGCCCGCTTGCCAAGGAGCCGGTGGCTGGGATACTGGTAAGACTGTCTGACGTGGACCTGCACGAGGACGCAGTGCACCGCGGGCCGGCGCAGGTCATCCCTGCGGTAAGACAAGCCATACACGAGGCGATGCGGCAGGCTGGCGCCACCCTGCTCGAGCCCAAGCAGATAATTAGGATAGACACCCCACAGGAATACATAGGGAACGTAACCGGCGAGGTGAACAACAGGCGCGGCGAGGTGCAGGACATCCAGCAAGAGGAGCACAGCGCCATAGTTCAGGCGAAGTTACCAGTTGCTGAGATGTTCGGATTCGAAGCCCAGTTGAAGTCAGCAACGGCCGGCAAGGGTTTCCAAAGCCTCATGGACGTCGTGTTCGAGAAGACGCCCCGCGACCTTTTGGCAGCTGCAGTGGCCAAGATAAGGGAACGCAAGGGAATGCCTAAAGAAACGGCGGGTTAACGGAACATTTCCCGACCGTTTTCAGTCGGCCGCCAATACAACGTTCCCTGTTTGATGTATTCGTATTCGACTAGGTCCGCATCAGCGAGATTCCATAGCGCGTCGTCTATTGTCAACCAGCTGTAGCCGGTCTCGCTTGAGATGTGCTGCAGCGTGGACCACCGACCGCGAAAGGAACTTTCGGGAGCTCTACGGGGGTCCGTATCCCGCTGATACAGTACCTGAAGTACATTCTTTTCCTCTCTGGGGAGCCTTGGAGTGCCCTTGCGCGGCCGTCCAACCGGGCTGTCCGGCGGTGTAGGTAAATATATGATGTCGACGACTTCGCCCTTGGAAAGGTTGATGACCGGAATGTTTACCATGTAAAGCAAACCACGTGAAAACCTTTAAATAGGTTGGCTCGATGTAGAGAGTAGAACTTGGAGGTGTAGGGAATGGCAGCTAAACCGCACATGAACCTTGTAACAATCGGTCACGTCGACCACGGAAAAAGCACGCTCGTAGGGCGACTGCTCTATGACACTGGCAACATCCGTGAGGAAGACATGAGAAAGCTGAAGGAGCTCGCCAAGGAACTGAAGAAGGAGACCTTCGAGTTCGCGTTCGTCATGGACAAGCTGAAGGAAGAGCGCGAGCGCGGTGTGACCATAGACATCATGCACACCCGTTTCGACACCCCGAAGTTCTATTTCACGCTGATAGACGCTCCGGGCCACAGGGACTTCGTCAAGAACATGATAACCGGTGCAAGCCAGGCGGACGCCGCAATACTTGTATGCTCGGCCAAGGAAGGCGTGCAGGAGCAGACCAAGGAGCACGTGTTCCTAATCAAGGTGCTGGGCGTCGGCCAGGTCATCTGCGCCATAAACAAGATGGACGCTGTTGGCTATGACAAGGCCAAGTACGACGCAGCCAAGGCAGATGTCGAGAAGCTGCTCAAGAGCGTGGGTTATGACCCGAGCAAGATAGCGTTCGTTGCCTGCTCGGGCTACATGGGTGACAACGTAGCAAAGAAGAGTGACAAGATGCCGTGGTACACAGGTCCGACCATCGTGGAGGCACTTGACACGCTGAAGGTGCCGGAGTCGCCGGTGGACAAGCCGCTCAGGCTGCCCATCCAGGACGTCTACTCAATAACCGGAATCGGAACAGTGCCGGTCGGCCGCGTGGAGACCGGAATACTGAAGACCGGTGCGACCGTGGTCTTTGAACCCGCCGGAGTGAAAGGTGAAGTAAAGACCATCGAGATGCACCACGAGGCCGTCACCGAGGCGAGGCCCGGCGACAACGTCGGCTTCTCGGTGAGAGGAGTTGACAAGAAGGACATCAAGCGCGGCGACGTGATAGGCCCGCCTGATCACCCGCCAAAGGTGGCCAAGGAGTTCACTGCCCAAATAATCGTACTGCAGCACCCGAACGTGATAACCAAGGGTTACACGCCAGTGTTCCACGTTCACACATCGCAGATTGCCTGCAAGATAACCGAGATAATGAAGAAGATAGACCCCAAGAGCGGGCAGGTGCTACAGGAGAACCCTGACTTCATCAAGACCGGCGACGCGGCGATAATCAAGGTAGTGCCAACCAAGCCGCTGGTCATAGAACCAGTCAAGGAGTTCCCGCCACTGGGCCGCTTTGCCATCCGCGACATGGGAATGACCGTTGCGGCAGGCGTGGTGCTGGAAGTAGTGAAGGCGAAGTAATTTCGCCCTTCCCTTATTTTCCCCAGTAGCCATGGCCATGCCGACCCGAAACAAGAAGGGTTTTAACCTTTTGCTGTGTTGTGTTGCGAATGGTAGTAAGTAAACCCAATAGCCCCGAGTCGCAGAGAAGCAGGATGATCCAGATTGCTAGCGGTCACAGGGGAGAACTGGTCCTGCAATACTACAGGAACGATTTCCAATTAGGATATCTCACCAGAAGCGGCGAGGTGATATATCAGGAGAACGGCCGATGGTGGCTGGGGGTGGACGGGAAGCATTTACAGGTCAGGAAGATTGCTTACGATATCAGTCTTCCCACCTGCGTAGCCTGTGACATACCCCTGAACGAACATGCTTCACGCGGATTCGGTCTGGGAGCCTCCGTCGTGGTGCCGAAAGAAGTGAAAGACAAGTTGCCAATTTTACAGCAAGCGCTCAAAGAATACTTAAATAGTCTACAGCAGACCAATAGCACTGACGCACGAGGTGTGAGATATGGCACAGAAAGCAAGAATCAAGTTGACCAGCACGGATCCGAACAAGCTCGATGAGGTATCAAAGGAGCTCAAGGCAATCACCGAAAAGTTCGGGGTAGCCATGCGAGGACCCATCCCACTGCCGACACGCAAGCTAAAAGTAGTAACAATGAAGACGCCGTGCGGCGACGGCACAGGGCACGGCAACGCGACGTGGGACAGGTGGGAGATGCGCATCCACAAGCGCGTCATCGACGTTTCTGCTGATGAACGCACCCTCAGGCAGATAATGAGGATATCGGTGCCAGAGGGCGTCCAGATCAGCCTAGAGCTGAAGGATTAAAACTCCTGCTTTCTATTGAGAGTGCCGAGGTCGCATAGTGGTATTGCGCCAGCCTGGAAAGCTGGTGCCCCGCAAGGGGTTCGAGAGTTCGAATCTCTCCCTCGGCGCCATTCATCTACCGTGCGTGTAAGGGAATTCATTCTGGGCTTCGCGGGCGGCGCGGCGTTCCGCGCGCTCTGCGCGTTCGTGTTCGTCCCAATCCGGAAGTGGGCCGCCATAATCTTTGGGTGACAGCCGGACGTCCTTGATGCCTACGTGGGGGACGCATTTCCAGTCCTGGTTGGATGCTTCCTGCAGGATTTCAGAACTCGTCCGGCCAGTGTCGTTCAAAGTATACGCTTCTTCGCCCATGACTTCGCTGATGTCCAACAGCACACCACACCTAAGGGCCAAGTTGATATAGTTACGGCGGCTTTGGTGCAGGCTGTCCGGAGTAATGAAGGTGTGTTTGCTGGCTGTAACGCCGTATTTTT
>Ga0315274_10006893_pt1 | contig 16516 bp, 13 predicted proteins | sample YL17G02_20_MG_FD_203700 | JGI IMG/M metagenome (GOLD analysis project Ga0315274, IMG submission 203700) | Sediment microbial communities from Yellowstone Lake, YNP, Wyoming, USA - YL17G02_20 | ecosystem: Environmental > Aquatic > Freshwater > Lake > Sediment | place: USA: Wyoming | collected...
GACTCCCCCCTGAAATCGGCCATTTTCGCACCGACGCGCCCATCAGGGTGACTCTGGGTATGATTCACTGCGGGCAACCCTTCGGTTGCCAAGACAACCGATAGATACGCTTGTTTGAGGACTAGAGCTCTACATGAAGGCCATTGTCTACCGCGGAGCGCATCTTCTTCGCCTGCTCGAACGGCCCACAGTTGATGTTCGGAATCTCTTCAGACATCACCGGCTTTCGCTTCTTGTTCCCGGCGTGAGAGCAGTGTTTCGTTCCCTGGGATGGTTGGATGAATTCGCTGCGCCTGGCCTTAGCTGCTTCAAGGACTTTGAGGCACTGATTCGAGGAATCGAAGAGGTTGATCCGGAATCTTACAATTTCCGTTATCCTGTGGATACGAAAGCGCAAGGAGCTTTGCCGCATCATACACTGATCAATGTCGTAACTTTCGGCAAGCACATGGACCCGATCCTTGAATTGCTTGCTGGCGCTGTGGATGGACTGCAGCAAGAGTACGATGACCTTGCCGAGGCCAAGTATGAGATCGAGAGTGTGATCAAATCGATCAGTGACGAATGCGCCGGGCGCGATTTCTGAAAGGCCCGCACAACTTGCGACAATGACATTCTGTCGGAGGAATCAGCATGAACAGAACGAAGAGCGCAAAGACGGCGCGCGCTTCGCGGCGCGAGTTTCTCAAGACCTCGGCGGCGGTGGCCGGCGCGGCGGCGCTCGGGCGGCTGCCGGTCGGCCGGAGCGCATACGCAGCGGGGAGCGGCGCGATCAAGATCGGCCTGATCGGCTGCGGCGGACGCGGCACGGCGGCGGCGATCAACGCCATGAACGCCGGCGAGGACGTTCGGCTCGTCGCCATGGCCGAGCTGTTTCGCGACCGCCTGACCGGCAGCCTCGAGCAGCTGAAAGCCAAGAAGCGCAATCAGGTTGACGTGAAAGACGACCAATGCTTCGTCGGCTTCGATGCCTACAAGCAGTTGCTTCAAAGCGGCGTGGACGTCGTCCTCATCGCTCCGTCGTCGTGCTTCATTCCGACGATTCTCACAGCGGCGATTGCGGCGGGCAAACACGTCTTCTGCGAAAAGCCCCACGGCATTGACGTGCCGAGCGTCAAAGTGGCCATGGCCGCCGCCGAAGAAGCAAAGCGGAAGAACCTGGCCCTCGTCTCCGGCCTTTGCTGGCGCTACGATCCGGGAGTGCGCGAGACGATGAAGCGCATTCACGACGGCGCCATCGGCGACATCGTGGCCATCCAGGAAAACTACGTCACGCAGCCTTACATCGTCCGCCCGCGCGAAGCCGGCTGGAGCGAGATGGAATATCAACTCCGCAACTGGTACCATTTCAACTACCTCTCCGGCGATCAGACGGCGCAGCAGTTGATCCACAGCATAGACAAAGCCTCGTGGGCGCTCGGCGACAAGCCGCCGATCAAGGCGTGGGGCATGGGCGGCCGCCAGGTCTGTCTCGACCCCCGGTACGGCGACCAGTACGATCACCAGGCGGTTGTGTTCGAATACGCCAACGGCGTGCGCGTGTTCGGATTGACCCGCGACATGCCGGAGTGCTTCAACGAGACTTCGGATTTCATCATGGGGACGAAGGGCCGATGCAGCCTTCTCGACAATCGGATCGAGGGCGAAACCAAGTGGCAGTATGAAGGCCCGAAGGGAAAGATGTATGACGTCGAGCACGAAGAGCTCTTCGATTCGGTTCGCAAGGGCAAGCCGATCAACAACAGCAACTACATGTGTCTGAGCACGCTGCTGGCGATTGTGGCTCAGATGGCCTGCTACAGCGGGCAGACGATTGTCTGGGACAAGGCGATGCAGTCGAAGCGCGTGCTGACGCCGGAGGGCATTGGCTTCGACAGCGAGCCGCCCGTCAAGCCCGACCAGAACGGCCTCTACCCAACCGCAACGCCGGGCAAGGCGGAGTATGCGCGGTGGAAAATGTGAGATGAGGAGGATTGTGTGATGGACCGACGCGAACTGCTCAAGACGACAGGACTGGGCGCTCTGGCGACGATGGCCGCCCCGGTGTGGGCGCGCGCCGGCCAAAGCGCCGCCGGCGAACAGCCGAACCTCATTCTCATCCTTGCCGACGACTACGGAATCGGCGGCGTGGGCTGTTATGGGAGCGACAAATACAAAACGCCGAACCTCGATGCGCTCGCCAAGGGCGGCCTGCGCTTCGAATTCTGCTATGCCATGCCGCTGTGCGCCCCCACGCGCGCCGCCTTGATGACCGGTCGCTATGGCTTCCGCACCGGGGTGGTGGACAACGGCACGGGCGGCCGCGCCACGGCGGACAAGGAGACAACCATCGCCAAAGTCCTCAAGCAGGCCGGCTATGCCACGGCGGTCGCCGGCAAATGGCGACAACTCCAGTACATGACGACCAAAGAAGAGGCCGCGGCGTGGGGTTTCGATGAATACCTCGCGTGGGGCGTGGCGGGCAAAGGCGAACGATACTGGGATCCCACCTATGACAAGAACGGCGCGATGCTCGCGGACGTGAAGGGCAAATTCGGCCCGGACGTGCTCCACGAGTTCGCCGTGGATTTCATTCAGCGCCACCGCGACAAACCTTTCTTCCTTTACTATCCGATGGTCTCGATTCACGGGCAACTGTTCCGCACGCCCGACAGCCAGGAGGGCGGCGATCTTTACGCCGACAACATCGCGTACATGGACAAACTCGTCGGCAAGCTGGTCGCGGAACTCGACCGTCTGAAACTGCGCGAGAAGACGCTGATCGTTTTTGTCGGCGACAATGGTTGCGTGGGCAGCCGAACCCTGGGCGGACGGGCCATTGACGGCGCCAAGGGCTCGATGAAGGAAGGCGGCAGCCGCGTCCCCCTGATCGTCAACTGGAAGGGAACCGCGCCGGAAGGCCGCGTGCTCGCCGACCTGACCGACGTGACCGATTTCTTCCCAACGCTGGCGGAACTGGCCGGCGCAAAACCGCCCGAAGGCGTGACGATTGACGGCCATAGCTTTGCCGCGCAGATTCGCGGCCAGGCGGGCAAGCCGCGCGAGTGGCTCTATGTGCAGCTGGGCGACAAGCGTTATGTCCGCGACGCGCGCTGGAAGCTCAACAACGACGGCGAGCTGTTCGACATGAAGGAGGCTCCCTTCCGCGAGATTCCCGTGCCGGCCGACTCCGGTAACGCCGAGGCGCAACCGGCGCGCAAACGCCTGCAAGCGGCGCTTGACAATCTCAAGGCCCAGGATCAATGGGCAGGCCAAGCGAGTCGCAAGCAGCAGAAGCAAAAGAAAGACAAAGCGCAGAAAAGGGCCGAGAAGAAAGAGGCGCGCAAGGCGGCCGCGACGCAACAGAAGTGAGATCGGCTCTGGGTGTGGTCCTTGGTACACCCCAGCACAACAAAGGGACCGAAATGACAAAAGGGACGAAAGGGACGAGAGAAACCAGAGCGCTCGATCAGTTTGGTCCCCCAATTGCGTTTTGCTGCAATTAGAAGACCTTTGCTCGCGGCCGTGGACCGTCTCCCCTCGGTTTCTTGGTCGAGAGTCGAAGGTCGAGAGTCTATGACCCGCCTTAACAGGGGCGATTCTCACATCAGGGACAAGAGGAGGCTCGTTATGAGCGGTGACCGGAAAACCATTTCGCGACGAAGATTTGTCAGTGGGGCAAGCGCAGCGGCGGGAGCTGGGCTGTGGCTGGTCGGGAGTGCGGGATGCACGCGCGTCCGGCCCGCCGTTCGTCCGCGCCGCATTTCGCCGAGCGAGAAACTCAATGTGGCCTTTGTCGGTGTCGGCGGGCGCGGCGGCAGCAACCTCAAAGAGACCAGCGACGAAGACGGCGTCAACGTCGTCGCGCTGTGCGACGTGGACAAGGAGCGTCTCGATCAAGCGGGCAAGAAGTTCCCCGACGCCAAGCAATACCAGGACTATCGCAAACTGCTCGACGAAATGGACAAGCAGATTGACGCCGTGGTCGTCTCGACGCCCGATCACACCCACGCCGTGGCGCTCATGGCGGCCATCAAGCGCGGCAAACACGTCTATTCCGAAAAGCCTCTGGCCCATTCCATCCAGGAGATTCGCGAGCTCCGCAAAGCCGCGCGCGAGCACAAAGTGGTCACCCAGCTGGGCAATCAGGGCCATTCGTTCCCGACGATTCGCACGTTCTGCGAATGGGTTTGGGACGGCGCCATCGGCAACGTTCACACGATTCACGCCGCCTGCGGGGCGACGAATACGGGATTGGCCCAGCTGGCGCGAGTCAAGGAGGAGCAGCCGCCGGTCCCAGAGACGCTCGATTGGGACGTGTGGCTGGGGCCGGCTCAGTTGAGACCTTATCATTCGGCCTATCTGCCGGGCCGCTGGCGCGGCTGGACGCCGTTCGGCAACGGCACGATCGGCGACTGGGTCTGTCACGTCGTTGACCCCGTCTTCTGGGCGCTGGATTTGGGAGCGCCGACGACGATCGAGTGCCACGCCGAAGGCTATGACCCGGCGAAGTACGCGAACGACGTGTTCCCGCGCGGGATGAAGGTACGCTTTGAGTTCCCGGCGCGAGGCAAGCGCGGGCCAATCACGCTTCACTGGTACGACGGCTTCGAGAAAATCCCGCGTCCGGAGGGCCTCGATCCGAACCGCGAGGTTCCCGGGACCGGCGCGGTCGTGCTCGGCGACAAGGGCGGGATCACGTATGGCTCGCACGGGGCGAGCGGCGTGCGTCTTTTCCCCGACGAAAAAATGAAGGCCTACAAACAGCCCGAGCAGAAAATTCCGCGCGTCAAAAACCATCACGCCGACTGGCTCCGCGCGATTCGGAGCGGCCAGAAGGCCGGGTCGGATTTCGACTATGGCGGACCGCTGACCGAAATCGCGCTGCTGGGAATCATTGCGATGCGGATGATGGACAAGAAGCTGGAGTGGGACAGCGAGAAGATGCGCTTCACCAACAGCGCCGAGGCCAACGCCTTCCTCAATCCGCCCTATCGCAAAGGGTGGACGCTGTAGAAGCGAAGGCTTTCAGAACTCAGTGTGGCGCAGGCCGTCTCCTAGCGCTGTTTGGGTTTCGCGTGGCGACGTATGTTTTGACAAGATGACGGGATTTACCGGATTTCAGAATCCCGTGCATCCCGTCATCCTGTCAGAAAACGGATCAAGATTCTCCAGAGGAGCGTAAGCTGCACACCATCAACAACGCCGCCGCTTGAGCCTGCGTCACAGCACCACCACAAAAGCCTTCCTCGCTACCAGAGACTCGTTCGACTGCGCAGTGACTTTCGCGCCACGCCGGCTTCGATTCTACGCGATCTTCGGCAGTTCATAGCCCTTGCGCCGCGGGCGAGCGAGCATCTTGTTCGCCTCGTCGTCGCCGTCGAACTTCTCGGCCTTGGGGTCCCACTTCAGCTTACGGCCCACGTCGCGGCAGATGTTCACGAGGTGGCAGACCGTCGTCGAGCGGTGGCCGATCTCGACGTCGGCGTTGGTCCGCTTGCGCGTGCGAAGGCACTCGAAGAAGTTGGCCAGGTGCGGGGCGCACTCGTTCTTGCCTTCGGGCGTCGGCGCGGGAGCGTTCTTGCGCAATTCGGCCTCCAGCTCTTTCGGCTCGGCCTTGAAGTCGCCGCGCAGAATCTGGAGTCTGCCCTTGTCGCCAACAAAGATCGCTCCCAACTGCTGGTGGTCGTTGATCTTCTCCTGTTCGAGTTTCAGAAGCGTACCGTTGGCGTAACGCAACGTCACCTTGCACTTGGGGCCGGCCTCTTCGGGCCAGAGTTCCACGGGGCCGGTGTCGTCGGTCCCCAGCGCGCACTGCACCTGGTCGAGGGCGTGAGTCCCCCAGCCCGAAACGCCCCACGATTGTCCGCCGCCGTCGTAGTCCCACCACAGCGCCCACTGGAAGTGGAGGTTCCTGTGATAGGGCCGAAGCTCGGTCTGATTGCACCACTGGTCCCAATCGAGACCCTGCGGCATCTGCTGGGCGGGCTTGGGTTCCCAGCGGGCCGGGCCTTCGAAGTTGCAGGCGATGACGCTCTGAACCTTGCCGATGGCTCCCTCGCGGACCATTTTGCTGGCGTACATGTTGATCGGTATCGAGCGTTGCTGCATGCCGCCTTGGAGGACGCGACCGAGTTTGCGCACGGCGTGTTCGAGCACTCGGCCCTCCTCGACGGTCAGCGTCAGCGGCTTCTCGCCATAGACGTCGAGGCCGGCTTGCATGGCGTGGATCAGAACGAGAACGCGGGCATGGGTGGTGGTTTCGACGAAAACGGCGTCGAGTTTCTCCTTGTCGAACATCTTGCGATAGTCCTGGTACTTGTTCCACTTCTCGCCGCCGGGAAGGACTTTGGCAAACTCGTCGCAGCGCGGCAGAAAGGGATCGGAGACCGCCACGATCTGCGCGGCCGAGAAGTCCTCGTATTGCAGCAACCATTTGGCGCGGCCCCCCAGCCCGATGAAACCGATCACAACTCGGTCGTTCGCGCCGGGGCGGCCCGGCGCCCCGAAGACGTGCGAGGGAATGATGGTCGGCGCTGCCACCCCCGCAACAACCGCCGCCGATTGACGAAGGAAATCGCGTCGTTTCATGAGACGTCCCCTTTATCCAGGTGAAGTGTTTTCACATTGCGTCCAAACAAGGCGTATCGCTTTCGAGTGACGGATTGTCAAATGTTGTGTTGACTTCCACCCGGAATGGATGCGTCTCGAATTCGTTTGGCGTCTGAGACCGAGGCTCTCCCGCGAAACTCGTCAAACTCATTGGCCTGCCCTACTTGGTGAACCGGCCGACAAAGCCGCCGCCGTTGGGCAGGGCGATCTTGAGGGTGTCACGTTGCCGAGCGGTCGTGTTTTCGACGACCACCGCAGCAGGGTTGTCTTTGTCGTCGCGGACCAGCATCGCCTTGCATTGGCCGTCGCCCAGAAACGACAGCGGCACGCGGATCGTTTTGCCTTGCGGGCCGCACATGACGGCCAGAAACCACGTGTCGCCCGTCCGCCGCGCGAACACGGCCAGTTCGCCGATCTCCGAACCCGGCAGAACCACCGTCTCATCCCACACCGCCGGGATGCTCTTGATCACGTCCACGGCGGGATTGCCCAGGATGTTGTCCGGGCGCGCAGTGATGGTCAGAAGCGGGCTGGCGAACACGGCGAGGCTGGCGATCTGGTGCGCCCAGGTCGAATCCCCCCGGCGCTCGTTGAAAATCATCGTCGTGTATTCGGCCGGCCCGGCCAGAAAGCGCGCAAAGGGGAGGATCGTTTGGTGGCGGGCGCGCTCCTTCAGGCGGCTGGCTTCCATGCCGCGCACGCCCTCGCGGACGAGTTCGTTGGGCCAGGTGCGGGTCCGTCCCGTCGGCTTGTTGGCTCCGTGGAAATCGAGCAGAATGTGGTACTCCGCGGCCTTCTCGAGCAGCGCCCATAGAGATCAATGATCTCCTTCGCCTCATGGTCGAAGAAATCAATCTTCGCGCCGGCGACGCCGAGGTCGCGCAACATCTTGAAGAACTCTTCGCGCGCTTCGGGAGTGCGCAACTGGTTGCTGTGTTTCCAGAACCAGACGCCGACCCCCTTGCCCTGCTGCCGGGAATAATCCGCCATTTCTTTTCTCTGCTCCAAGGTCCATCGGCTCCAGACTCCCTCGATGACGTGGTGCTCGAAGCCGAGCTCGCCCGCTCCGCGCGAGAACCCCTTGAGGCCGTCAAACGAGCCGTCGCCGCCGTCCACGTAGCGCCACACCGCGCGCCCCGGCTTGATCCACGCCGTCTTGATCCCCTCGGGAAAGTACTTGGGATCAGGCGGCGGACAGAGATTGGGCAGAAGGGTGCTGTTGACCAGAGTGTTGAGGTCGCGGCCGACCATTACGACGCGCCAGGGGGTCGTGATCGTTCCCTTGATCGCCGCCGGCTTGCCCAGGCGCCTGGCTTCTTCTCGGCCATAGCGCAGCTCGAACGGATAGTTCAGCGGCTGCCGGTGCCCCAGACCCACGATCCAGCCGCGCCGGCCGTCGGCTTCCAGCCCCATGCCGCTGTAGTTGACCAGGTTGGCCTCGGCGATCGAGCCATAGCCTGCCCCGCCCGGCAGCTTGAACGTCAGGGGCGGCCCAGCCGATTCGCCGGCCTGCACTTTGGCGATCTCCTTGTCCTCGTATTCCGCCTCGTAATGCCCCTCCAGGCCGTGATACCAGACCTTCGAGCCGTCCGGGATGACAAAGGTTGAATACTCGTCTGGCGTGCGCGAAGCGCTTTCCTCGCCGGGGATCACGTGGCGAAACGCGACGCCATCGTTGAAGGCCCGGACTTCGAGCGTGTAACTGGTGAAACTCAGATCGTGCGCCAGCGAAATCCGAACGCCGTTGCCTTGGCTGACCGCCGTGCTGTGCGCGCCATACCACGGATAGGTCTCGTTGATCTCGTAGCGCTCCGCTTTGCCGAAGACGACCCCCGCCGAAAGATCGTAGCCGTCCAGGTTCATCACGATCGGCGACGGCTCGAGCACCGTCGCGTCGCCCAGTGTCACCGTGAAAGTCAGACGCTCGGCGTTGGGCAGAACGGTGAACTTGACCTTGCCGTCGGGTCCGGCGACCTGGACCTGTTCCATCCGCACCCGCTGCGACCGCCGCGTGCTCGGTCCCCGGCTTTGCCCTCGTCCGCTTCGCTTCTCCTGCTTTTGCGGTTGCTCCTGCCCCGGCGCGAAGTTTACTCCCGCCAGACACAATGCCGCCGCAAGTCCGATGACACTCGTGATGAGGCTGTCTCTTTTCCGCATGACTCTGCACCCCCGGGAATTTGAGAGATGTTGGTCGCATGAAACTCAATGCAAGCCGGTCCAATAACGAAGCGGTGTCCCCCGAATTGGCAATCTACTTCTGATTCCGCGCCAACCGAAAACCGAAGAAGAGAACCCGGCCCTCCGGCGAGAACCAGCAGCGATATGCCGACCGCGCGCTTTCCGGACCGATGCCCCACGACCCGCCGCGCAACGCGCGCTGAGCCCCGACCGACGGCCCCGTCGGATTCCGCAAGGGCGAAGACGCATAATACTTCTCGTCATACCAGTCCTCACACCACTCCCACACGTTCCCGATCATGTCATGCAGCCCGAACGCGTTCGGCTTGAACCGCCCCACCGGCGCGCTCACCACGTACCCATCCGTTGTCTCCGCAAATACCCAACTTGACGGCAACTTCGCTCCCAAATCCCTTTTCAGCGTCCGGTCCGACGTGTTCGCATACTTGCCCATTCGATCATCGTCGTCGCCCCAATAGCGCTCCGTCGTCGTTCCCGCCCGGCACGCATACTCCCACTGTGCCTCCATCGGCAACGTGTAGATTCTCCCGGTCTTCTGCGACAGCCAGTCGCAAAACGCCTTGGCGTCTGTCCAGGAGACTTCGACCACCGGCTGATCGTCGCTGTTCAGACCCCATCCCTGGAACGAGCCGCTGTCGTGGCCCGGCTGAAACTTGCGATACTGCCGGTTGGTTACCTCGAACTTCCCCAGCCAAAAACCGTCCAACTCCACCTCGTGAGCCGGATGCTCATCCGCGAGGTTTTTTTCATCCCCGGCAGCCCCGCGGTATTTCTTCGCCACTTCTTCAGCGCTCATCCGGCTTCCCATTTCAAACCGTCCCGCCGGAATCCAAACCATCGGCACAGTCAAGCCCTCGATTGTCTCTGTGTAACTGGCCGGCGCTTTCGCTTTCTTCATCGCCTCGCACGCGACGACGCTCAACAACACCGATGGACCGAACATCCAGAAGACGACTGCCTTGCGCATGTCTCCGGCTCCTGGCGGGTTTCTGTTGCCGCCTGCGGCGCCATTCCGTCCCCCCTCGTCCGCGCTGTCAAGACATGAGTCGCCCAGAGAGGCATCCCTTCTCGTCTTTGCGGAATTGGCTTGCGCGTCATCGGGTAGAGAGGCCCACGGTCACCGTCGTCCGGGACGGCCCGAAGGAGATCGCGCCGCTCACGGACCTGTTTTGCGAACATGATGCATCGTGATCGGCAAGTGCTTTGCGAAGTGCATGAAGTCGCCGTCGGTGGAAAAAATGGCGAGGCGGTTGCGCACCGCCACAGAACAGATCAGGAAATCGGTGTTCGATCCTTGGATTCCATGGGACTGGCACACGTTGAAAAAACGTGCGGCCTTGATGTAGTCCTCCGCAACGACAGGGAGATCGGGGAAGGCCGCCAGATGTTGTTCCACCCGTTGGAATTGAGTTTCGTCGCGAATGCCCGAAAGCAGTTCCTGGCGAATCGGTCCGATCAGACAGACGCGATGATCCAGGATCAAGTTCCTGAGCTCTCGAGCAGGCCCCGCATGGATAGGCGCAGATCGGCGCAGAGCCAGCGACCAGACACTGGTATCCACAAGCACTTTCATCGGCGGGCTCGCTGCTTCTTATAGTCATACGAGGGATCGTATTCCACCGTACCGAACAGGGAGAGGATTTTTTCCTGCTCGCGATGCTGGATGTATTCCACCAATGCCTCCGTAACCGCCGCCTTCTTTGTCCGATGCCCACCGACGCGGGTGGCCTTCCGAATTAACCGGTCGTCAATCTGTAAATTGGTCGCCATCAACGTTACCTCCACACAAATGATCACACATTCTTATGTGTGGGATCAAGTCTTATTCTCTGCTTCCTTGTGTCAGCGGGTGCATTTCCAGAAAGTGCGAGCTGAGCGCTTCTTCTGGAGCGGCGGCGGAATGACGGTGTGGCGAAACTTCATTTCGCGACTGGCTTCGGCTCGGCGAGCGTCGGGCGCAGCAGCCGGCTCCGACTGGCGGGGTCCTCCGGGGGAATCTTCAGCGCGAGCGTCCGATACGGCCCGTCCGGGTATCTGAGCGCCGCCAGACGCAGCGAGGGGTACAGCGCTTGTGGGGACAACCGGCCGAGTTGCTGGTGAGGCCATTTTTGTCCGTCGAGGGTGAAGGGCACAAGGTAGTCAAGCGCCTTGCGAATGCTGCGTGCGTCCGCCGACTGGTAGTTCCACAGGTCCACGCGGACGCGCTCGCCGAGCGTGGCCAGCGACATCAACCCCCGCAGGTTCATGGTGCTGTAGCCCCACGACTTGGTGCGGGCCAGCTCGAGCGGCTGGCGGCCATCGGGTTCGATCTGCGCGGCGATGCGTTTTGGCCCGGCGGCGCGCAAGACGTCTGCGGCCAGTTCCGTCTTCCCCAGAAACAGGGCGAAAGACGCCACCTGCACGTCGTAGTACGTTCCGTGATTGTTTTTCGCGGCGGCCTCGTCGCGCCCGTTTTTGCTCTCGAGCATCCACTGGAGAAACTTCGCGAACCACTCTTCCAAGCCGCGCTGATCGGTCTCCGTCCAGTCTTTCGAGCCGGCCAGAAGCCCTATCGCATCCACCACCTGCGGCAAGCCACTCGTTTCAATCAGGCCGATGCCGCGCCCCGTGTTGATGCCGGGGACGGCCTGGCCGTATTGCAGATTCGGATTCATCCGGGTCGGCGGATCGAGAAACCAAGCACGGAGCAACTGGCCCGCCTTGGCCGCATAGGTTTCATCGCCCGTGAAATAGTAGGCGAGAGCGAGCGTCTCGACCGCTTCGCACATTCTCCCCATGTCGCCGTGATTGGGAATCCTGCCGATTTCGGGATTGCGCTCTCCGTCGCGCCGGACGTAGGGCAGGCCATCGGGCGTCTTCGGATTGGGCCACCAATACGGCGCGAGACTCATGTAGTCGTGCTTGTCGCCGCTCGGCGGCGTCGCGTTCTTGTTGACGACGGAAAACGGGCCTGCGGCCAGCGCGCGCGTGGCATCGCGCTCGAGTTCGGTCAGCGCTGGCGTAAAACTCTTGTCGCCGTCGCGAATGCGCTGCCGAGTTTCTTTCAAATGTTTCGCATCGAGCAGGAAAACATGAGGCGCGCCGGAAAGCGTGACTTGCGTCGCGGCCTGTTGAACCGCAGCCGGAACGATCGCGAGCAGAAAGAAGAGACGGCGAAGCGCGACCACTTTGATTCTTTTCATTTCAACACTCCAATGGAATCCCCACGGATCATTTCCACGGGCCGGGAGACGAAGCCGCTTCTTTTCCACAGAGCTGAGAGGCCTGGAGGCCGCAGGCCTGGGAGGTGTAAAAAATGCGGCCGTTGGAAACGATCGCGCCGATACAGTCGCGCGCGTCCACACACGGCCCGGTCGTGACCAGCTTATTCCCGTTCGAGGTGTCAATCAGGTCCATGTTGCAGCCGACGATATACGGCTCCGAGAACGTGAACCGCGTGCAGGCATAGCCCATGTCCAACGTTGCGGCGATTTTCCCGGTCTCCTTGTCGAACAAATGGAGGGGAAGGCCGCTCGAGCCGTGCGCGAACATGACTTTCTCGCCCACCGTGACCACATTGACGGCTTTTCCTGCCGGCTCGGACTGCCAGATGAGCGACCCATCGCGGGCATCCAGACACCATACGTAGCGATTCTGCGTTCCCGGATCGGGCCGGTTGAATCCGCCCAAGTACAGTCGTCCGTCTCTTCCCGATATGGTGCAGCCCGCCGTGACGCTGTATTTGGTCGTCGTCCAGAGGACGCGGCCGGTCTCGGGATCGAGCGCGGCAGTCAGACCGGTCGGACTCGGCTGACCCGTCTGACTCTTCCTCGGCGAATAGCCAAAGAACGTCGAGTAGTAGAGCACATTGTCCATCAAACACAGGCCGGAGTCGTTGCCGCCGCAACCGAACTCGGAGAAGTCTCTTGTCCAGACCTCCTTGCCCGTTTCCAGATTCCACGCCCGGATCGTCGGCCTGTCCGCTCGCGGATAATAGGGATTCTCGTGCGTGTAAATCCAGCTCATCACTTCCGAGCCGTCGGGCGAAGGCACGGGCGTACCCTTGTAAACGAACGCCTTCTCCGACCCCTGCGCCGCAAACGTTCCCGAACCGAACATGTAGATCGCCAGGTTCTTGTAGATCACGGGCGGCTCTTGCCGGCTCCAGCTCGGCGAGCCGGTGAACGGCGCTTCCCACAGCAGATCGCCCGTCGCCGCATCGAGACAGCGCAGCCGCGATCCCTTCATCCCCGCCTGGGGAACCAGCAGCCGCTCCTCGCGATAGATCGGCGCGGTGAACGAAAGATGCACGCCGGGCCAGTACCTCCGCCAAAGCAACCGGCCCGTCTCTTGTTCGACCGCAAAAATCTGGCCCTCGGCCGTGTGGATGTACATTCGGCCCCCACCGCAGACGGGCACGTGCTTGAACGTCCCTTCGTATCGCCGAATCCAGTTGATCTGGAACGGCGGCGCCACCCCCTGCTTGTTCGTGTTGTTGTTTTGCAGGTTGCCGAAATTGGTGAACCAGTCGTATTGCGGGTCGCGGAGCGGGCTGGCGAGCGGACTGCGAATCTTCCCCAACTGAAGGTCCTTCGTCGGCAGCGGCGCCTTGCCCCCCGGCCCGAGCGCGTACAAGTATCCGTCTTCGCAGCCGAAATAGACCCGGCCATCGCACACGGCCGCCGGCGCCGTGATCGCCTTTCCGAACGCGGTCTTGAACGACCAGACCTCGCCGCTGCCCGACAGCGGGACGACATAAAGGCTGCCGTCCAAACCGCCATACACCGCCTTGTCTCGAAGAAGAATCGGCGAAGCAATGGAAGGGAAGCTGCCCGGATATTGCGTCGTGTTTCGATCGGGAGAGTGTTTGCAGAATCCAAAACCTTCCTCCGGGCGGCAGCGATAGACATCCTGTCCCCGCAAGCTCACCGAACAGAAGCTCATCAGCGCCGAACGGTTGATTTCGGTCTCGGTTCCACGGACATAGTCCGTTTCCACCTTGCCGTCGCGAATTCGGAAAACCTCCACGCGGCTTGTGTTATCGCGCCGATGCCACTGCCGATAGACCGCGCCGTCTTCGCCGATGCTGATGCCGAACGTGGCCGGCAGCTCGGAGCCGGAATAGGAGGGGACAAGGCCCACGACCTGAAGCTCGGCGCGATCCCCGGCGTCGCGCAGGAAGATCGTTTCGCCTCCCGCCGGAATGACAAGCGTCTTGCCGTCAAGGGCGATGTCGCGCGAGCAGCAAAACTGATCGCGCCAGGTCACGCGCTTGCCGTTCTTGTGTTTGAGCCAGTCTTCGCCGCTCCAGCGATTGCCTTTGAACCCCAGCCGTTCCTGAACGTAGTCCCATGTCCAGCATTGCGCGCCGTCGGGTTGGAGAGCATAGACTCGCGAACCGAGCGTGGCGAAGTACACCCGGTTGTCGCCGACCACCGGCGTGCTGAATATCGGCTCGCCGCAAGCGATCTCCTTGACCACGGCGCCGCTGGCCGCGTCCAGCACGTAGTACGTTCCCGCCATCGTGCCGACATGAAGATACTTCCCCGCGATGGCGGGCGAAGAAAGGTTGTTACAGTTCGCCGGGCCGCCGCGCGTTTTGTAGGTCCACAGAACGCCCAGCGTCGCCGCATCGAGGCAGTGGACCACGCCGGAGCCATCCACGACGTAAACCCGCCCGTCGGCCACCACTGGCGCCGTGAAAACAGCGTCCGTCAATGCAGCCGCTCCGATCAGCCCAAGCGGCGTGGTCACGTTTTTTTCAGGCGCGTTGCCCGAATGCCGGCCATCGCCTTTGAACTGTACCCAGCTTTCGCCGGCGCTCGCTCCGGCCATCTCCGCCAGAAAAAGACCGATGGCGATGATCGCGCTTGCTCTCAGAGTTTTCATGTTCAAACACCTCCGACGCCTCGACGTGTGTTTCTGTTTCTCTCCTCCCGCGGACAACCGATGGAACCCACGTGCCTCGGCCTCTAGCTTTGAGGGGTCAGAATCCTCCTGGCAAGCTCTTTGTTGGGCTCCTTGCACGACTCACGTTCGCGCACGGTTCTTTTTCTTTGGTTTTTGGTCGAAAGTCCGAAGTCCAGGGTCTATAGTCCATGTCCGATTTTGGTCTGAGGTCGCCTCATAAGGAAGGAGTTTCGATGTCATGAGTCATTCCCAACCGCTCAAGATCGTCTGTCTCGGTTGCGGCGCGCGCGGGCAGACCTACACCGCCCTGGCCGCGCGACATCCCGACCGATACCAGGTTGTCGCCGGCGCCGACCTTGTGCCGGAGCGCGTGGCCAAGGTCCGGCAACTGGCAAGCAGCAGCCAGCAGCCAACAAGCGACGCTCGCTTTCGCGCGTTTCCCGGCGCGGACGCTTTATTTGAGGCCGGCAAAATCGGCGACGTCCTGATCATCGCGACGCCGGACAACGGCCACTTCGAAGCCTGTTGCCGCGCACTCGAATTGGGCTACGATGTTCTGCTCGAAAAGCCCATCGCGACGAAGATTGGGCAGGTGCTCGAAATCGAGCGTCTGGCTCGCCGGCACGACCGCCGCGTCATGGTCTGCTTTGTCCTGCGGTTCGCCGCGTTCTACCGCAAGGTGAAGGAGATCATCGAATCCGGGGCGCTGGGCGAGATCGTTTCCATCCAAGCCAGCGAAGGCGTGATGCCCTGGCACCAGGCGCACTCGTTTGTGCGCGGCCACTGGTCGGTGGTCGGCAAAAGTTCGCCGATGATTCTGTCCAAGTGCTGCCACGACACCGACATCATCCATTGGCTGGTGGGACGGCGCTGCCGCCGCGTCGCCAGTTTTGGGTCGCTGGAGTTTTTCCGTCCCGAGCAGGCCCCCGCCGGCGCTCCCGCGCGCTGCACGGATGGCTGTCCGGTGGGCGACACGTGTCCCTATAACGCCTTGCGTTATGCCGGCGACCAGCGAAATCCGTGGCTGGCCTTCGTATATGACGGCGCACGGACGGCCACGGACGAAGAGATTGTGGATTGGCTTCGCACGAGTCCCTGGGGCCGGTGCGTCTATCGCTGCGACAACGATGCGGTGGACCGCCAGGTGCTTGCGCTGGAGTTTGAAGGCGGCATCACGGGGACGTTTACCATGACGGCGTTCGAAAACGGCCGCCACATTGAAATCTACGGCACGCGCGGGGTGCTCAAAGGCGGCGAGACTTACCGTCGTCATTTCGGCGCGCACATCGTTGTCCTGCCGCACGAAGGCGAACCGGTGCGCTACACGGTCCAAGCCGAGGACGGCGGCTATGAATTGCACGGCGGCGGCGATCCGGGCCTCGTGCGCGCGCTGTACGCCGAGATGACGAAACCCGCGGGCGAACCGTTGGAAGCCGGCCTCGACTCCACCGTGCACAGCCACGTGATAGCGTTCGCTGCCGAAGAAGCTCGCGCGACCGGCCGCACCGTGGACGTGGCCGAGTTCGAAGCAGCGAAATCCAGGAAGTCTCAAGGGCTTATCGCTGCGGACTGACAGTGCTTGAAATTCCGATTCCGCGGATGTAGGCTATCCAACGTGAAGTTGAGGCCTGGAACGTGTGCTTCTGTAGATTACCGTTGACTTGGTGGAAAGGCTGAGAGCGAAATAATAGTCTTCGATACGGGCAGCGCATCGCCATCGCGCTGCCAAATAATTGGACCGGTAGTGTCAAAAGTTCCATGAAAGAATGATGGTGGGGAGGAGAGGGTGGTGGTTGGCAGGAGGGGGATGGATTTATCGCTTTAAGGCAAAAGGCAG
>Ga0315274_10006894_pt1 | contig 16515 bp, 17 predicted proteins | sample YL17G02_20_MG_FD_203700 | JGI IMG/M metagenome (GOLD analysis project Ga0315274, IMG submission 203700) | Sediment microbial communities from Yellowstone Lake, YNP, Wyoming, USA - YL17G02_20 | ecosystem: Environmental > Aquatic > Freshwater > Lake > Sediment | place: USA: Wyoming | collected...
CGCCCGACCGGGACTCGGGCTGGTCGTCTTCTCCCTTGAGCTGAAAGCTCTTCAGGCTCGCCCAGGCCTCCAGTTGCGTACCATCCACGCTGAAATGCTCGTTACTGGCCAGATCATGTTGATCGATGATCTTCCGGATTTCCTCGAAAAACCGTTGGGAGACATCCTGTCCCACCAATCGATCCCGGTTCTTGGAAAACACGGTCGTATCCCAGACGGGCTCATCCGCCGAGAGGCCAACGAACCAACGATACGCCATATGCAAATCGATATGCTCCATCAGCAATCGTTCGCTGCGGATCGTATGCAGGGCTTGAAGCACCAGAGCCCGGAGAAGCTGTTCGGGAGGTATGGAAGGACGGCCGATTTCGGCATACAGCGTGTCGAAAAACTCCGACATGTCTTCCAGTATGGGGTCGATGAGATTCTTGATTTCCCGCAGCGGGTGATCGGCTGGGATTCGTTGATCGGGATCAAACAAGAAGAAGCTGGGAGGTAGAGGTGTTTCGAGGCCACGCATATTCCGTTCCTCCAAGAAGAAACATCTTTCACCTCTTCTAACACCAGTCACGGGCTAAGGATTCGCTTTTTGAGGCGTGTTTTTCAGCAGCCTGCTAGTGCACTGATGGCAGTTGGCGAGGAGACCACGGCGGCGACCCCGAGGAGCTACTGGACGGCGGTTGCGCTCCTTCTACAACAGAGTAGGTCGGTGACCCACCACCTCTGGCTCGTCGAGCCGGGAGAGTGCGCGCAGGCCACACCGCTCCTGTTCGATGGATCGGAGCGCGCCTCACCTTCCGGAGCAGGAACATGATGAAGGCACCTTCATTAGGCGCCTCGCATGGACACAAGCGGGTGTACAGTGCCGGGTCATTGGCCGGGTCCACGCGGGTGGGCCCCTTCGGCTTGTTAATCGGGTGGACTATTGCGCCACTGGCTGACGAGACGCATCTGTGCGGGCAGGCTCCGGGTGGGTATGACCTCATTCCGTCGAGGAGTCTGCAGCTAATGACCAAATGACCATGTGTGGCTCTTCATAAAGGGATTCGGACATTCGAGCGGCATGCGGTTTCCTTGATAGCATGGCGAATATTGGGTAAGAAGGGATGAGACCATGAAGCTTGCTGCCGTGTTGTGCACACACGATGTGGTATCGGGGGCGCTGGCGATCTTCAGCGGATCGTTCGAGGAGAGAGCGGCGAAAGCGCGGAGAATGGGCTTCCACGGAGTGGAACTCATGATCAGGGATCCCGCGGCCCTGGACGCAGCCTCGATAGGCGCCACTCTTCGGAGTCATCAGCTTGAGGTTGTGCAGGTCATCACCGGCGAGATCTATGGGCAGGACAGACTCTGCCTGGTTACTCCAATCCACGATACATATGTGAGAGCCCTAGAACGCTTCAGGTCGGTCGTCAACTTCGCCGCGCCCTTTGGGGCGTATGTCAACATCGGAAGGTTCCGAGGTCGTCTTGATTGGATTAAGCCTCCGGATGTCGGCTACCAGATGGCGCTCGAGCGGATTGGCGAGGTGGCCAGGTTCGCGGCGGCGCGAGGCGTGAAGCTCACGCTCGAACCGATCAACCGCTACGAAGTCGACTTCATCATGAGCACCCAGGATGGTCTAGGGTTTCTCCGAGAATTGGGCGAGCCAAACGTTGGCTTGATGCTTGATCTCTTCCACATGAATATCGAAGATTCATCTATCGAGAAGAGCCTGCAAGAGGCGTGGGGCGCAGGGGTTCTTTGGCATGTTCATATCGCGGACAGTAACCGCTGGCACCCAGGGAGTGGGCATATCGATTTCCGCCACATCATTGACTGCCTGCATCGAATGGGGTACGAAGGTTATCTTTCTGCAGAGATACTTCCCATGCCTGACCCGGATACGGCTGCGAGAGAGACGGCTTCATACATTGGGCCTATGCTGTAGGGGCCGGTCTGACCGGGGCGCGGTGTCACGCTCAAGGCGATGACCGGAGCTGGCGTTCTCGGATTGGCAGGAAGGCAACCGGGATACCGAGGGTGGAGCAGCGAACCTATCGTCTCGCCACTGAGGGTGGGCGTAAGTGCGACAGGTCTATTGTGGCCCTTACGGCTGCTCCTGCGAGCGAGCCGTAAGGTCTGAGGTGGGCGCGGGAGGCCTGCAACAAGGCCAATCGTGGACCTCATGGCCTGCAGTCATAAGGTCCGCGGTCGGAGCGGGTGATAGCCTCATAGAAAGCGTAGTCCTCACGGTTCCCTCCAGAGGCGAACCATGAGGACAGCGGTGTCGATCTGGTGGGCGCGAGAGGGCTCGAACCTCCGACCTCACGGATGTGAACCGTGCGCTCTAACCAGCTGAGCTACGCGCCCTTGAGGTTTCCATTATAGCAGTCGGCCCAGAGGCCGACAAGGCGCGGCCCCGGTCGACGGGTTTCCGGGAGCAGCGTTGCACACGATCTCTTCCCCTCCGCTCGATCGCGCCACGCGACCGGCCTGACTTCGCACTCACTGCCTGCCGAACCGTCCCGCGCTTCCTGGTTGAGAGGTGTCCTGAACGGTCGGACAGTTGCCTCAGAGCCCCCCGATGCTATAATCGCCGCGGTTGCCCGCAGGCTGTGATCCTTGGTCGAGCTCGATATCCCCGGACGCGGGGTGATCCGCCTCCAGCACTTGGTCTCGGATGTCAGCGGCACGCTGGCGGTCGAAGGGAGCCTGATCGAGGGCGCGGGACGCGGCATGCTGGCGCTGTCCGACCGGTTGCAGATACACTTGCTCACGGCCGATACGCACGGCCGCCAGTAAACCATCGACCACCAGCTGGGGCTGCAAGCGGTCCGCATTCCGGCTGGCGACGAAGCTGACGCCAATGTGGCCTATGTGCGCGGCCTCAGCGCCGAGCAGGTCGTGGCTGTGGGGCAGAGTGCCAACGAGGCCGGCACGCTGCGGGACGCCGCGCTGGGGATCTGTGTGCTGGGTCCGGAAGGCGCGGCGGTGGAGGCGCTGATGGCTGCCGACGTGGCCGCCCCGAGCATCCAGGACGCGCTCGACCTTCTGACCCAGCCTCTGCAGAAGGTGGCGACGCCGCGCCGATGACCCACCCGACGCCCGAACCCTCCTCGGCCTCTGACCGCTTGATGCGCGCCCGCCAGCGACGCGCCAGCCGCATGCTCACCCAGCTGCGTGCCGATGAGCGTGAGGCATTTCTCGAGGACCTGGCGCGCCTGGTCACGCCGGGCTTCGATCTCTACTTGCTCCTGCTCCTGGCCGGGTTGCTGGTCGGCGTCGGCTTCCGGCTGGACCAGCGTGCGCTGCTTATGGCGGCCGTACTCGTGGCGCCGCGCATGGCGCCGGTGGTCGGGCTGGCGCTGGCATCCGTCTCGGGCTCGGCGCGATTCTTCCTTCGCGAGCTGGGCAGCCTCGCCATTGGACTGGGGCTGCTGGCCGTGAGCGCCGGATTGTCGGGCGGGCTCGGCCTGCCGCCCGGCGAGAGCTCGATCCTGGTTGCCGGCCACGTCAAACTCAACTTGATCGATTTCGCCTTCCTTCTCGGCGGGAGTGTGGCCCTGGCCTTCCTGCTCGCCCGGCGCTCGGAGGTCAACCCGCTGGCCAGTGCCGCCGTGGCGTACGAGATTCTTCTGCCACTGGGTGCGGCGGGGATCGGCGTGGTTAGCGGCGACGCCGATCTGTGGCAAGGCGCGCTGCTGACTTTCGCGCTGCACCTGACCTGGGCGGTCCTGGCGGGCATGGGAACACTGGTTGTGCTTGGTTTCCGGCCCTTGATCGGCGGCGGACGGTCGCTGGCCGCTGCGATTGTGCTGGTCGGGATCATGGGCCTGCTCAGCGCGCTCGGGCTGGGCGCGTCGGTCATCGCCGCTGCACCGACGCCGACGCCAACGCCGACGGCCACACCAACAGCCACAGCCACGGGCACGCCGACCATCACGCCAACGGCCACGCGCACCGGGACGCCGACGGCCACCGCCAGCCCAACGGCGACGATGACCGGGACCGCCACACCGCTCCCGCCGAAGGCCATCGTCTTCGGCGGGGGGACCGCCGGGGTGATCCTGCGCGACGCGCCCAACGGCAACCTGGTCGCCGGGCTATTTCACGGCCAGCCGCTGGAGGTGATCGGCGGGCCGCAGCGCCTAGGCGAGCAGATCTGGTGGCAGGTGCGCACGGCGGAGGGCCGGGAGGGCTGGATGCTTGGTACCTACCTGGCGACAGTCACGCCGACACCGACGCCACCAGCCTAGCGCGACAAGGATTCACCGTTGTCCTCGACGCCGGATGCCAAGCATCCGGCGTACGTCATGCTGTGCCTTGCGCCAGAAGCGGCAGGCGGGTAGAATCCTATTTGAAAGATCTTTTCATTAAGGAGTGGGCGTGCCCGGCGATGTGCTGATCTCTCTGCGCCAGTCCGGCGCGCGGCTGACGGCGCCGCGCAGGGCCGTGGCGCGCGTCCTGGGCGAAGCCAAGGGCTGGCTGAGCGCCGAGGCGATCACTGCCCGGGCGCGCCGCTTCTACCCGTCCGTTGGACTGGTGACTGTCTACCGCACGCTCGAGCTGCTCGAGGGGCTGGGCGCCGTGCGGCGGGTCCACGGCCCGACCGGCTGCCATGGCTATGCCCTGGCGTCGATCGACGACGGGCACTACATCGTCTGCCGCGCTTGCCGGCAGGTGGTCGAGTTCGACGGCTGCGACGTGGATCGCCTCGTGCGGCGCGTGGCGCGCCGGACCGGCTTCCAGGTCGAGGCACACCTGCTCGAGCTCGTCGGCCTGTGCCCGGCGTGCGACCGACGAACGTCCGACGGAGTGCGTCGGAACTTGTCCGGGAGTAAGCGATGATCGCTCATCAGCGGTGGACCCTCAGGCTGGCTGTGACTGTGTTGGCATTGTTGGCAACCGCCTGCGCGCCCTCCGGCGCGAAGGCGCCTCCGGATGGTGGCGTCGCGCCGCAGGCGCTGACGCCCATCTCCCTGGCCCCCGGCGAGCGCCTCAGAGTACTGGCCACGACCTCGATCGTGGCCGATGTCGTTGCCGCCGTCGGAGGTGAGGGGGTCGAGGTCACAGCGCTCGTGCCGCGCGGTGTCGATCCGCATTCCTTCGAACCAACCCCGCAGGACGTGCGCCGTGTGGCCGAGGCGCAGGTGGTGTTCGAGAACGGGCTGGGGCTCGAGGCGTTCCTTGGCGACTTGGTGCGCACTGCTAGCACCCGCGCGCCGGTAGTCAGTGTATCGGTCGGGGTCAATCCGCTGCCGGCCGGTGTGGACGCCGCCCACGGCGGCTGGGACCCGCATACGTGGCTCGACCCGCAGAACGTGATCGCCTGGACCGAGACGATCGAGGCGTCGCTGGTGGCCCTCGACCCGCAGGGCGCTACGGACTACGCACGAAACGCGAAGGCCTACCGGGCTCAGCTCGAATCCATGGACGCTGAGGTCGAGGCGCTGCTCGCCGGCATCCCCGAGGCGCAGCGCACACTCGTCACTGACCACGAGGAGTTCGCCTACTTCGCCCGGCGATACGGTTTCACGATCCTTGGGACGGTCATCCCGGCGCCAAGCGCTGCTGCGGAGCCGTCGGCGCAGGAGTTGGCGGCGCTCGAAACGGCCATCCGCACGACCGGCGTGCGGGCCGTGTTCGTGTCCTCGGTCGTCAGCCCGGCGCTGGCCCGGCAGGTGGCCGAGGATACCGGCGTGCAGCTGGTGACGTTGTACGCGCACTCGCTGAGCGACGCCTCAGGCCTGGCGCCGACCTACATCGACATGATGCGCCTCAACGCGCGGTTGATTGCCGAAGCGCTGTCGGGCTGAGGCGGGAAGGAAGGAAGCATGGCCGAGCTGTTCTCACGTCCGGCGGCGCACGACCCCGCCGCACCGCCGTTGCAGGTCGATGGCGTCAGCCTGACCTACGACGGCGTCGCCGCGCTGCGCGATATCAGCTTCAACATCCCGGCCGGCACGCGCGTCGCCGTCGTCGGACCGAATGGAGCAGGCAAGTCGACGCTGTTCAAGATCCTGGTCGGAGTGCTCAGGCCGACGCGCGGCGAGGTGCGCATCTACGGCGCCTCGCCCGGTGGGCACGTGTGCATCGCCTATGTTCCGCAGCGCTCGCAGGTCGACTGGACGTTCCCCGTTTCGGTTGCCGATGTGGTCATGATGGGCCGCATCCGCACGCTCGGCCTGTTCCGCTGGCCCAAACCCGGGGACTGGCGGCAGGTGGACGAGGCGCTGCGGCGGGTCGGCATGCTCGAGCTGCGCCGGCGCCAGATCGGCGAGCTCTCCGGCGGCCAGCAGCAGCGTGTCTTTCTGGCCCAGGCGCTGGCGCAGAACGCCGAGCTGGTGCTCCTGGATGAGCCGCTGTCCGGGCTGGACGTCCCCAGCCAAGAGGCGATCTTCTCAATCCTGGACGACCTCAAGGCCTCCGGCGTCACCACGCTGGTCGCCACACACGATCTCAACCTGGCCGCCGAGCGCTTCGATCAGATCCTGCTCCTCAACCGGCGGCTGGTGGCCCTCGGCCCGCCGGCGAGCGTCTTCACCCCGACGCTTCTGATGGAGGCCTACGGCGGACACATGCACCTCGTCCCGGAGGGCGAAGGGGTGATGATCCTGACCGACACGTGCTGCGACGGCGAGGAGGCGGCCCATGAGTGACGTGCTTTCCTGGCTGGCGGAGCCGCTGCGATATGCCTTTATGGTCCGCGGCCTGCTGGCGGCGCTGATCGTCGGCATTGTTTGCCCCGTACTCGGCGCCTACGTGGTCCTGCGCGGCATGGCCTTCTTCGGGGACGCGCTGGCGCACATCATCCTGCCGGGCGTGGTGATCGCCTTCCTGCTCGGGTGGCCGCTGGGCGTCGGCGCGCTGATCACTGGTGTGCTTGCAGCACTGGGCATCGGCGCGCTGTCGCAGCGTAAGGAGATCAAGGAAGACACGGCCATGGGGGTGATCTTCGCCGGGGCGTTCGCGCTGGGCATCGCCCTGCTGTCCACCCAGCGCTCCTACGCCGTCGACCTGTCGCACATCCTGTTTGGCAACCTGCTGGGTGTCTCGGCCGGGGATCTGTGGCTGATGGGCGGCCTGGCGGTGCTGGTCGTGGCGCTGGTGTTCGCCTTTTACAAGGAGTTCCTGGTGCTGTCGTTCGACCCTGTGCTGGCGGTCACGCTGCGCCTGCCGGTGACCTTCCTGCGGAACCTGTTGCTGGTGCTGATCGCCGTGGTGATCGTCGCCTCGCTGCAGGCCGTGGGCGTGGCGCTGGTGCTGGCCATGCTGGTCACCCCGGCGGCATCAGCCTACCTGCTGACACGCCGCCTGCCGTCGATGATGATGTTCGGCGCAGCGCTGGGCGCCGTAGGCGCGGTCGTCGGGCTGTACCTGTCGTACTACGGCAACGTCGCCTCCGGCCCGGCGATCGTCCTCACGGAGACGCTTGTGTTTGTGCTCGTCCTGCTCTTCGGGCCGCGGCGTGGGCTGCTGTGGAGGCGGAGCGCTGAGGCTGCATAGGAATCCGCGCTCGCAGCCTCTCAGGCTTAGGTCTTGGGCGTGGACGGAATGCGGGCGCGGAATGTGTGGAACGCCTGCGCATGTCCTTCGACCTTCGACCAGCGGGAGACATCCTCCAGGTCGACGCGTCGGTGGGTGGCTACCAGGATCGCCTGCGAAAGCGCCTGGCGATCGCCCCAGTGAGAGAACGACGCCAATCGGTCCTTCATGCAATCGGTGGGCGAGATCAATCGCAAGACGCCGGTCGGAAGGCGGAGCTTGTCGATAGGCCTGACGGGCTCCGTGCCGACGGCGAGCGGGCCTGGCGGAAACTCCACCAGCGTGGTCGACTCGGGGTGGCGGAAGTAGCGGCCCTCCTCGACAAAGCCGTGGCCTGCATGTCCTCGCACAGGGCGGAGTGCCGGACCTGATACGGATTGACCAGGTCGATGTCTTGCGACACGTAGCGGTTTCCGCTGTAGATGGCGACGACCGCGCCTCCGGAGAGGGCGACCCGAATCCCCCGGCCGGCAAGATGGGCGCAGACGTAAGCCGCAACCTCGGCCTGACTCATCTTGCCAATGCGCTTCACACAAGCTTGCCTCGCCGGCGCGGTCGACGCCGATTCATGAACAGCGCATCCCGCGCCTCGGAGGGAGAGAACTCCGGCGCCTTGTCGATCAAGGCGCTCAGTTCGCGAAGGAGAGGCTAGCGAGGATTGAAGGCACAGAGTCGGGTGCGGCCCGCGGGGCAGCCGACGATGATTCCGGCGTCCTCGAGCCGTTCCGGCTGCTTCTGGATCTGGACCAGGTCGGTGTCGAAGAAGCGGGCCATCTCCCGAGCATATCCCTCGCCGCGGTCTTGCAGGAAGACCAGCACCCGTTCTCTTCCGGTTGACCCCAGAATTGGCTCCAGCATGCCTGCCTCGTGCGTAGGACCTACGGAATAAGTCCAATGACATACCGCGTAGGTCATTAGGGCACAACCCGTGATCCGGCCGGTCCATCCTACCTGCGGCCGGTTGAGGGGCGACCGTGGCGGCTGATGACCCGGCAGCACCTGCGAAGCCGCAGACCGCACGGACACCGCCAAGGTGTTGCCAGTACCGCCATTGGCCGGTGGACGGCAGGGTGTTACACTCGCGGGGTGAGGTGAGGCAGACATGCTGCCCGACGAACTGAGATCCGCTGCCAACCTGATCCGATCCGGACGGGGCGGTGAGGCGCGGCCGATCCTGGCCCGCTATGTCCAGGCCCATCCCGACTCCGAGCAGGGCTGGCTGCTGCTCAGTATGGTGTTGCGCGATCGGCAGCAGCAGATGGACTGCCTGGCGCGTGTCCTGAACATCAATCCGGCCAACGGCGTGGCGCTCGAGCGGATAGCACAGCTGCGCGCCCGCACGGCGCTGCCCGCCGCAGGCAAACCCGATGGCGCCGGCCCCGCGGCGCCCGTGACTCCCAGACCGACGCCTGCCTCCCCGCCGGCGACCCCGCAGGCGGCTTCCGCCCGCGGCCGTCACGCTGCCCGGCCCAGTACAGGCTTGCGACCAGGAGCGCAGGCTGCGCAGGCCGCAGCTCCCAAGCCGGAGCCAAAGCGCGGCGCCGGCGGCCTATGGTTCGCGCTGCTGGCCATCCTGGCCCTGGCCGCCCTGGCGGTCGTGGGTTTTGTCGGCTACTCCTTCCTGCGCACCCTGCAGCCGCCCTCCACGGCTCCGATTGCCGGGGCACCCGGGGCGGTCCAGACACTGCCGCCCAGTTGGACGCCGACGCTCACGCCCACCGATACGCCGGTGCCGTCCGCCACGCCCATCCCGACTCCGACACCTACACCGACGCTGCAGCGCCCCGAGCCAACCATGGCGGCTTTGATGGAGCGCATCCAGGTCGAGGTCTCCGACATTCGCGGCCTGGAGTCGAAGGGCCCGGTGGATTCGTATGTCGTGTCGCGCACCGCCGTGCGCCCGATCCTGGAGGGCAACTTCCTGGCCAACGGCGGCTCACGCCAGCAGATGGACGACGAGGCACGCGTGCTGAGCGCGCTAGGGCTGATCAAGCCGACGTATGACATGTACACCAACGCCCTCAACGGTCTGACCGACAGCCTGGGCGGGTTCTACTTCCCGTGGTCGAAGGAGCTGTACGTCATTGGGGGTCGCTTCGGGGGCATCGAGCACTTCATCTTCTCGCACGAGTACGCGCACGCGCTCGTCGATCAGCACTACGACATCGGCGGCCAGGGGGTCTACCCGGAATGCCTGAGCAACGCCGACCGCTGCCATGCGATCCAGGCGCTGGTGGAGGGCGATGCCACGCTGGTCATGCAGTTGTGGTGGGAGCAATACGCCAGCCCGAGCGATTTCCGCGACATCCAGAACTACGTTCCGCCGCAGAGCACGCTCCCGGAGCAGTTCCCGCCGCCGTACGCCGTACGCGACGGCGAATTCCCCTACTTGCAGGGCTACAACTTCGTTCGCAGCCTGCACGATCGCGGCAACTGGCCGGAGGTCAACAAGGCCTATGCCCGCTGGCCTGCGAGCAGTGAGCAGATCCTGCACCCGGACAAGTACCGCGTGGGTGAGGCGCCGCAGGTCCTGCCGGCGCCGTCCCTGGAGGCGGCGCTCGGCACCGGCTGGCGTAGGCTGGTCGAGGACACGCTGGGTGAGTGGACCACCTACTTGCTGCTGGGCTATGGCGCCGATGCCGATGCCATGCTTGAGGACGCTTTGGCGACGGCCGCCGCCCGCGGCTGGGGCGGCGACCGCTACCAGATGTACTTCCACGATGGCACATCACAGTCTGCCCTGGCCGCGGCATGGGGTTGGGACACGACCCGCGAGGCGGGCGAGTTTCTTCAGGCGATGACCGATCACCTGGGGGCGCGCTTCCGGGATGCAAAGGTCGAGAGCCCATCGGGCGCTTGCTGGGAGATCAACCAGCAGACATCCTGCCTGTACCTGGCAGGGCGCAACGTCCTGTGGATCCTGGCGCCCGACATGGCCACGCTCGACTCGATCCGCGACCTGTACCCGGGTTTCTGAAATCCGTGCGCCGGATGCCGGGCGTGAACCCCTTCGACAGGCTATGAGTCCTCCCATGGACCACGAACGCCAGGGGATTGCTTTCCGGCCCATGGCCGTGCTGGCGCGCAGTCTGTGGATGACGGCCATCCCGGCGATCGCCGGCGTCGTCAGCCGCATGCATCCCGGGCTGGCGGCCGTGCTCGTCTCCTGGGCGGCCGTCGTCCTGGCGGTCAACTGGCTGTGGTTCCGCCGCGGCCTGCAGCGCTCGCGCTTTGCCGCACTGCTGGGGCTGGACATACTCGCCGGTTCTGCGGTGGTGGTCCTTTCCGGAGGACTGCTGAGCCCTCTGTGGAGCGCGCTGCTGGTACCTGGGCTGACAGCCGCCAGTGCGCTGGGACGCCGCGCCGGTGTATGGACGGCGGCAGTCAGTGCGCTGGTGGGCGGAGGCTGCGCCTACGCCGCAGCGCCCCAAGGCCCGGGCGGGGCGGCGGCGATCGCCGCTGCCGCGTTGGCCGTTCTGATTGGATCGCTGCTCACCAATGAGGTCATCGTCTGGGTTGAGGCGCGCGTGCCGTACGACGGCACGCCGTCGTGGGCCGCCACCGAACGGGACGCCTCCCGCCGCATGGCCGAGGTCGTGCGATCGATCGCCGCGATCAGCGGTTTGCCGGATCCGGGTGCGATCCTCGATCGTGCGCTGGATGTGTGCGCCCGGGCACTGGGACCGCCGTCGGTGGGCGAGAAGCTGGTCAGCGTTGCGTTGCTCCCCGGCGTCTCCGGGCTGCAGGTGGCGGCGGCCCGCCGGCTGAGCCTGGCCGACCGGCGCGTGGTCTGGACGCCGGAGTCCGGCATCCTGGCCGATGTGGTTCGCGGGCCGGCGCGCATGGCGCTGCGGCGCCCGCGAGCGCCCGATGACATCGATCGCCTGGAAAGCCTGCAGGGCTGCGCCTCGGCGCTGGCGCTTCCGCTGGCTGCCCCCCAGGGCCGCGGGGCGCTGCTCTTCGGCCACCCGCGTCCGGGCTTCTTTGACCCCGAGCGCATTGCCGTGCTGCAAGCGGTCGAACTGCAGGTCGAGGCGCTGCTGCACACGGCTGTGCGCTGCCGGGATCTCCTCGCCGAAAAAAAGCGCCTGACCGACCTCGAGGAGGAGGCGCGCAAGCGCATGGCGCGCGACCTGCACGATGGGCCGACTCAGGTGTTGGCCAGCATCGCCATGCGGGCCAACTTCGCCCGCCGGTTGATGCAGCGCGACCGCAAGGCGGCGGGCGAGGAGCTCGAGCGCCTGGAGGAAATGGCGCGCCAGACGACCAAAGAGATCCGCGCCATGCTGTTCACGCTTCGCCCTTTGATCCTCGAGTCGCACGGGCTGGCGGCGGCGCTGGCGCAGCTGGCGGACAAGGTCCAGGACACGCACGCCGTCAACGTAGTGCTGGAGGCCGCAACGGACGTGGCCGATGGCGTGGACCCGGCGCTGCAGGGCGTGGTGTTCTACATCGCCGAAGAGGCGCTCAACAATGCCCGCAAGCATGCCGCCGCCGAGCACATCCGCCTGCGACTGGATCGGCGGGGTGGTGTGCTGGTGCTCGAGGTGCGCGATGACGGCGTGGGATTCAATGTCGGGGCGGTCGATGCCACCTACGCCCAGCGCGGCAGCCTGGGCATGGTCAACATGCGCGAGCGGGCTGAGCTGGTGGGCGGAAGCCTGCGCGTCGAGTCGTCCGAGGGCCGAGGAACGACCGTGGTGCTGACGCTGCCGGTCAGGCCGCCAGCCGCGAGAGAAACCGCGCCGGACGAGCACGAACAGACGCCGGCAGTCGGGAGCTAGCCCCGAAGGCCGCTGCCGTACTCCGCACCGTGGCGGGAGAACGGCGCAGAGTGTCCTTTCGACTTCCAGGATGAGCGCGCCCGTTTCCCTGCCCCCCCGTTCGAAGCCCTTACCCGCACGTCCAGCCTCCCCGTTGCGCTGGGTCGTTCGCCTCGCCTGGGGCCTGGCTGGGCTCGGCTGGGTTGCGTGGATCGGATTCGAGGATCGCGGCCTGACCGCGGTCACGCTGCTGGCGGCCAGCCTGTGCCTGGCTGCCGGGCTCAGCGCTTGGGTTCGGTGGCGCCGCAAGGACACGCGGCTGCCACCGGCGTGGCTGCGCGGCGCCCTCCTGGGCGTCGCGGCAGGCGCATGCGTCGGTCCGACGGCGGCGGTGCTGATCCTGGTGAAGACCTCCCTGCACGCCCACCCGGTGCCGGATCTCTCGGCCGCCGATCTGGGCCGAGTCCTCTCGGTCTCGCCGGTCTGGGCGGCGGCCGGGCTCGCGGCTGGACTGGCCGCCAGCCTGCTGGCGCATGAGCTCGGCGGAAGGCCTTCCGGCGAGTCCATTGCCGGCCTCCGGCGCGTGGCTTACAATCGCGAGGCAGGAGGCGTGAACGACATGCCGGGATTCCTCGAGGTCGAAGTGTTCCTGTGCCCGCGCTGCCTGGACGCGCAAGCGTCCGCCGGCGTGTGCCCGCGCTGCAGGCTCGAGCGCGTTGGCTGCCGGCCGGGCGATGCGGACGACCCGTGCCGACGGCCGCTGGTCGACGCGGCCGGGCAGGTGCGCACGCGGGCGCCGCTGTGGTGGCTGCGCCAGACGGTGGGTCCGCTGACACGCTTCCTGGACTCGGGAACGGAGAGAGGCGCATGACAAAGGAGAAGGTCGTCATCATTGGCTCGGGGCCGGCGGGGCTGACGGCGGCGCTGTACACGGCGCGGGCCGATCTCTCCCCGCTGGTGATCTCCGGCAACCAGCTGGGCGGGCAGGTCTCGATCACCAGCGAGGTGGAGAACTACCCGGGCTTCCCCGAAGGGGCGACCGGACCGGGGCTGGTTGAGCAGATGCAGAAGCAGGCCGAGAAGTTCGGCGCCCGCGTGCTGATCGACGAGGTGACGCAGGTCGACTTGCGCAGCGGTCCGCCATTCCGGCTGCAGACCTACGGCCAGAGCTTTGATGCGGACGGGGTGATCATCGCCTCGGGTTCGTCGCCGCGCCGGCTGGGCGTTCCCGGCGAGGAGCAGTTGATTGGGCGCGGCGTTTCGTTCTGTGCCACGTGCGACGGTTTCTTTTTCCGCGGCAAGGATGTGGTCGTCGTGGGCGGGGGGGATAGCGCGCTCGAGGAAGGGCTGTTTCTCACCAAGTTCGCCACGCGCGTGCGCCTGATCCACCGCCGGAGCGAGCTGCGGGCGGGTGAGACGCTCAAGAAGCGCGCCGCCGCCAACCCGAAGGTGAGCTACATCTGGGACAGCGTGGTTGAAGAGGTGCGCGGTACCGGCAAGGTGGAAGGGGTGCGGGTGAAGAACCTGAAGACCGGCGAGGAGAGCGAACTGGCGACCGACGGCGTGTTCATCTTCGTCGGCCACTACCCGAACTCCGACCTGTTCAAGGGCCAGCTGACGATGGACGATCGCGGCTACCTGATTGCCGATAAGCTGATGATGACGAGCGCCCCGGGCGTGTTTGCCGCCGGAGAGATCCAGGATCCGGTCTTTCGCCAGGTGGCGTCGTCGGTGGGGCAGGGGTGTGCGGCGGCCATCAGCCTGGAGCGCTGGCTGGCGGCGCGAGAGTAAGGCATGCCTGAAGCAGCCGGCGTTGCCTACAAACATCGCAGCGGCGGCCCCACGACCGCGCGGCGTCCGCCGCTGATCCTGGTGCATGGCGCCGGCGGAACGCGCCTGCACTGGCCTCCGACGATGCGCCGATTGCCGGCGGCCGAGGTCTACGCGCTTGACCTGCCGGGACACGGCGAGGCTCCCGGCCCGGGGCAGTCCACGATCGCAGGCTATCGCCAGGCCATCGTCGACTGGATGCAGGCGCTCGAGCTGCCGCCAGCCGTCGTGGTTGGGCACTCGATGGGCGGCGCGCTGGCGCTGGCACTGGCCCTCGACGCGCCATCCCATGTGGCGGGGATCGTCCTGGTGGGAACCGGCGCCCGGCTGCGGGTCCACCCACTGCTGCTCGAAGCCGCGGCCGCAGGCAGTGTGCCCGCGGGGACGCTGGCCACGCTCGTGTCGTGGTGGTACTCGCCCGAGGCATCGCCGCGGCTTCGGGCGCTGGCCTCCCGCGGCCTGGCCGCCACGAACACCTCTGTCCTGCACGGCGACTTCCTGGCCTGCGACGGTTTCGACGTGATGGACCGGCTGGCGGCGGTTGACCGGCCTGCACTGATTCTTGTGGGCGAGGACGACCACATGACGCCGGTCAAGTACGCCCGCTACATGGCGGGGAAGCTGCCCAACGCCCGGTTGGAGATCATCCCCGCCGCCGGGCACATGGTGATGCTCGAACAGCCCGCCGCCGTCGAGCGGGTGCTTTCGGACTGGCTCGCGCAAGCCTGGCCTGCCTCGTAACCCGTCGTCGATACCCCCCTCCCGGCCGAAGACCGCACTGTCTGGTCAACATGGACTATAATGACCGGCGATAGCCTATTCATACGACTAGGGAATGAGGCACGCATGATTCAGGTCTGGATCTGGGAAGTCCCACTTCCGCCGGCGCTGCAGCCGCTGGCCGGGCCGTGGGGATCCGCGCTGGGGACGCTGCTCTTCTGGCTGGCCGCGGCATTGGTTGTGCAGTTGTTCGTGTTCGGGATCCTCAAGGTTCTGGCCCGGCGGACGGATACGGACTGGGAGGACGTGGTCATCGACGTCAGCCGGCGGCCGCTGATCCTGGTGCTGGTCCTGCTGGGTATGGTCAACTCGCTGGACCACATCGGGCTGCACGATGTGCTGTCGGACACGGCCCGGCGCTGGTTGATTGCATCGGTGATCGCCATCGTCACCTACTGGGCCTGGCGGCTGGTCAAGGAAGTTGTCATCCACTACGGGCAGGAATATGCCCGGCGCAGCGAGACGCGCGTCGACGACGTGCTCCTGCCGATCGTCGATCAGTTCGCCCCGCTGGTCTTCGCCCTCTTGGGCGGGACGATCATCCTGCAGTACCTGGGCGTCCATCTTGACGCGCTGCTGGTCGCCATCGGCGGTGCGGCGTTCATCCTGGCCTTCGCCCTGCAGGACATCCTGTCCAACGTGTTTGGCGGCCTCGCTCAGTTACGCAAGAGGTGTCGCCTGTATTGCGGAAGCCTTTCCAGGCCCCGCCCACGTGTAAACCGGGTATCGGGAGACATCGGGTAGGGGTTCGGCGATAAGCTCCTCCAGGGTAAAAGGGGTGTGACAAGCGTCACGCCGGTTGGCGAGGGCCTGGGACTGGCGGGCGTGGCGCTCGGCCAGGATCGTCGCGGTCTGTCCCGAATGGACCTGGTTGGGCGTAAGCATGTCGAGCGTTGTCAGCCGATGGACGTTGTTGTACCAAGCGTAGAAGCCGGTGAAGTAGGTGACGGCCGCCGGCAGGTCGATGAACCAGCCAGGATAGACCGGATGGGTCTTGACCGTGCCGAAGTGAGCTTCGATGCGCGGGTTGTCATTCGGCGTGCGCGGCCGGCTGAAGAACTGCGCAATGCCGAGCTTGAGGAAGTACTGGCGGGTCGAGTGGGAGCGCATCGGGGCGCCGCGATCGCTGAGGGACTTGGGCCACGCCTCCCGAGGCTGATCGAGCAGGCCTTCGTGGGTCAGGCCCTGGTCCCAGAGCGCCTGCACGTGGTCACTGCTGAGCGTGTCCTGCACGTGCCAGGCGACATCCTTCCGGCTGAAGTGGTCGAGCAGACTGTACAGGTACCAGAAGATCCAGCGGTCGGGCGAGCGCAGTACGGTTACGTCCCAGTCCCAGAGTTGATTGGGGCCGGTGACCCAGTCGGTGTCGGGCGCCGGGCCGACGCGCTGGCTGACTTGCCGCCCGCGCGGTCCGGCGCAGTCCAGGGCTACCAGGTAGCGCCAGACCGTCACGGGCGACACGGAAAAGGCCGTAGTGGGGCTGGCGGACAGGCTCAGGGCCAGTTCACGGCAGCTCTGATCGGCGTGCTCCGCCGAGCGGATGAGGCTGACGACCGTCGCGGCTTCGGCGCGGGTGAGGGCGTTGACCGGTCGTGGCCGCGGCCTTCCGGGCGCT
>Ga0315274_10006895_pt1 | contig 16514 bp, 13 predicted proteins | sample YL17G02_20_MG_FD_203700 | JGI IMG/M metagenome (GOLD analysis project Ga0315274, IMG submission 203700) | Sediment microbial communities from Yellowstone Lake, YNP, Wyoming, USA - YL17G02_20 | ecosystem: Environmental > Aquatic > Freshwater > Lake > Sediment | place: USA: Wyoming | collected...
TGTCGGTGATGGTTATCATCCTCATCTTGCCGACGAAGCTCTGGTTGGTCAGGTTCTGAGTCACCGGTCCGACGGGTTTGAGGTTCGGGGTAAAGGTGCAGCCGTCTTTCTGCGGGGTGATCTTGCCCGTCCAGGTGTGCTCGACGGTCAGCTTGAACTCGCCGCTGGCATCAGTCATGGCGGAGACCCCGGTCTTATCGGTCATGATGAACACATCGGCGAGGGGGCCCTTGTCGGACATGACGCGACCGGAGACGGTGTACTGCTTGACCATAGCCACGTAGTTCTCGGTCGTGGCGGATTCCCGCACGTCCTTGTACTCGATGTTGGCCGGTTCGAATGTGTAGCCGTCTTTCATCGGCGTGACCGTTCCGGACCACTTGAAGGGCACGTCGACACTGTAGGCGCCGTCCGGGCCGGAAGTGACCCGGCCGGGCAGGCCCTGCATCAGTACGCCGGACAGGCCAACGTTGCCGGAGATCGTGGACGTCACGGGTTTGGCCTTGAAGTCCTGCTTGGCTAAGTCCTTCTCGATGGGACCAAGGAACAGCGTGCCCGGCTCGAACGTATAGCCTTCCTTATCGGGCGTGATGCTTCCGGTCCAGCCAAACTCGACCGTCACGGCATAGGAGCCGGTCGCTCCGCTGATCAGCTCGGTGGGCAGGCCTGTCAGTTTCACCATGCCGACGCCCGTAGTTCCCGAGATCGTGTACTTCATGATCGAAGCCGTGAAGTCCTGGTTCGGCTTCTTCTCAGTCACTTTCGCAATGTCGATGACGGGAGGTTTGAAACCATAGCCGGCCTTTGTCGGGGTGATCTTTCCGGACCATCCATGTTCCACGGTGGCTGTGTACCGGCCATCCAGATCGGTGATGGGTTCGCCGGGCAGGCCCGCCATCACGACGCCTGCCATCCCGGCGGTGCCGGAAATCTCGTAGTTGAACACGCGGGCGACGTAGTCCTCATTGGCGTAGACATCGGTCACGTTGCTGTAGTCCCTGGCCTCGGGCATGAACTCATGGCCCTCTTTGTCGGGCGTGACTTTCCCGGACCACTTGTAGGGCACCTCCACGCGGTAGGTCCCGTCTTTGGCCGTCTTCACGTCGCCCGGAAAGCCCTTCATCAGGACCCCTTCCGCACCGGCCGAGCCGGAGATCACAAAGGTCTGCACGCGGGCCACATAGCTGTCGTTCTTCTTGTCGTCCATAATCTGGCTGTAATCCCTGGACGGGGGCTCGAAGCGGAATCCCTCCAGTTCGGGCGTAACGGTGCCGCTCCAGCCAAAGGGCACTTTGACACTGTACCGTCCGTCCTTATCGCTGTTCGGATCCTCGGGCAGGCCGCGCAGCTTCACACCGGGCTTGTCCGTCGTGCCGGCGATCGTGAAGGTCTGCAGGGTCGCCGTGTAATCTTCGTTAGTCTTGTCCTCCGTGGTGGCACTGTACGCCCTCCCCTTTGGCTCGAACGTGTAGCCCGGCTTGACGGGAGTGACGTTTCCACTCCAGTTGTACTTCACTTGGACGCTGTACACACCGTTCTCGTCCGTCACGGGCGCGGGACTCTCAGGAAAGCCCTGCATGGTCACGCCGGGCTCTCCCACCTTGCCAGAGATAGTGAAGGTCTGGACCGTGATTTTCACATGGCTTTGGCTGTAGGTCTGTGGCGTGAACAGGAGGATCATGCACAGAACCATCACCCCGCCCGATAATGTTCTACCGATATGGTTGCTTGCCATAGGTTAACGTCCCTTTCAGCAGCCGTAACTACGCCATCCCACGGCTTTCTCGAATATCGGCAATCCCGCGCCTGGTTTTAAGCAAATGCCGACTCTGCGGCATGCTACAGTTTGACCGGAAGCGGCGGACCGGCCAGCTCGACGGAACGGACCGCTCTGCCATTGGCAGTGGCCGTCACCTCGAGGCCGATCTGCTTCAGGACCGTATCTCCTCCCTTGTCGTGTATTAGAACGGCGGTCAGGCGGTAGTTCCCGGTGGGCACGCCCGACACATCCATGACGCCAGTAAAGCTACGCATCTCCAGAGGCAGCATGAGCCCGCTCTGCGAGAGGATATCATTGCTCAGGTTGAACTTCCTGATGACTTCGTTATTGGAGACAGCGGTCAGGACGGCTCGGCAGGTCGGCTGAAGATGGGTGTCGCCGTAGTTGCCGAACTGCGCGGTCACTGCATATCGGCCGGGCGTCAACTCGGCAAGCCGCACCGGCAGGCCCTGGATCAGAATGCTGCCTTGTGCCTTTCTGTTCTGCACGCACACGCGGCAATCGGTCTTCCCGCCCTCCTGCCCGTCCGCGTACACAGCATGCATGCGAATCATCGCGTAGTAGTTCGGATTCGCGGCGTCGCTCGGCATCTCGGACAGGATCCTCAGGTTGACGCGACTGTGACCTTCCAGCGTGAACTTCGTTGGGGTGACCGTCAGCCACGAGGCACATTCGAACTGGTCGCCGCGAATGTTCCCGGCTACTCGATCGGCCATGTGCTCGGGCAGGCCCACCTCCAAGTCCACGTTGACCGCTTCGTCCGATGCATTGACCACCAGAAGCGAGGCGGAACGAGTCTGGCCGGGCATGGTGTCAACGATGACCTCCCGCTGGTCCATGTCGAGCGCTGCGGTGCCCTTTCCCCCGCCACGCACCCGAGGGTCGCCCTGGAATGTCAGTTCCTTGCTGGTGCTGGCGCCTTTGGCGCCATCGACAAACAGGTAGCCCTCGACTCTGTAGTCGCCGGCCCCCAGTGCACAGCCCACGTCTGTTCTCAAACGGAACTCCGCGCCCGGAATGATGCTAATGTCACTGGGGAACTCCCTGTCGGCGAGCTTTCGCCAATGGCCGCCGAGCTTTCCCCAGATGCGAGCATATCCCTTGAGCAACGAGTACGTCCCGCCGCTGTTGTTGATCGACAAAGTCACGCGCGTAGCGGCCGGTCCCCTCTCATCCTGCGGCCGGAATTCCAGGCCGACATCGGTCAACTCTACGTTCTGTCGCTCGGGACGTCCCTGGACCTCCACGATAATCGGGACCAGGAATTCGAGGACGACGTTGGACATATAGCCTTCGACCACCTGCGGCCCAATCAATGCCTGGGCCAGCAACGCCGCACAATAGTACCCTCGCGTACCAGAGGGCACATCGATGACCAATTGGATCGTCTCGCGGTTCAGCGGTCGAACCTCGATCTGGTTTTGCATCAGACGCAGCCAGCTCTGGCAGCTTCGCAGCCTTGAGATATCGACGAAATTCGGACTCAGGTCGGTCCCGACGCTCACCAGACGAGCGCCGTTGGGCCCATCCACGGCCACGGCGTCCGGCTCGATCGCCTGCCACACACCGTTCGCGTCCTGCGCTACATCCACGAGACGCAGATCCACAATCTGCGTCGTGTTGTTGGTCGTATTCTCCAGCATCAACGCCACCGGGGTCCGCTTGCCTGGTGCCACAGGAACCACCAGCTTCATCGGTTGAATCACAAATTGGCCGAACGCCGAGCTGCCCACCAGCAGCGTAAGTATCAATGCCCCGATAATCCGGGCCACGGCTGTCCTGCCCGCGGCGATTTCCCACATTGATTGACCTCCCAAGAGGTGCGCGTCCACCCGTGTCACCTGATTGCCAATTCTCTCCACCATGCTCCACCTCTCACAAAGAAATACCCTGACGGCCGCCCCTTGCGTGCGGTCTACGTAGTCCTTCTGTGTCCGGATTTGCAGTTCCTTTTCCTTTTCGGCAATCCAAACAAGGTACTTGTCCTGTTTCTCGCGATTTCCGTGAGTCACCCCCAACTTACCGTGCCGCCTCCCACCAGGGTCGTCCTACTGAACCCGAAGACAGCCTTGGAAAGATATTAGCAAGATTACCAAATTTGAAATGCTTTGTCAAGAGAGATTCTCGCCATACGGCCTATTTTCACTATTTTTACCCACGCAAGTGATAGGGTTGGCCGAGAAAGGGCAGGAGGGAGATGCTCGTAGACACAACTGAGGAAGGCAGATCAAGCAGCGGCCTCAATGCAGAACATCCGCGCGCCAACCGCACGTGGATGCCTCCCGACCGATACCTTGGACTCGACGGCAAAGACCTTGGATCCATACACAAGAAGAAGGGGAGGATGGATCTTTAGGTCCATCCTCCCCTTGGGATTCACCTACCCAGTGGCGATTATCAACACCGGTATGGCATCGTATCGCCCTGAGTTCTACCGTTGTACAGCACCGTTAGGCAGGCTTCACCTTAATCTTCACGGTCGCAACCTGGACGTCCTTGGTTCCGGCCGGCTGTCCGGACAGAACGGCGTTATCCAGGGTCGCGCAAACCACCACGCTGCTGCTGCCCGAAACGATGTTGGCCGGATCGATGCTGACACCATAGTCGCCAGCAATCGCGCCGGTCTTGCTGATGCTCGCGCTCAGGACGGCGGCGAAGTTGCTCTCGACGGTCATCGTCGTACAGCCCTTGAACTTGGTGACCTTCTGCTCATCCTGCACCAACTTGATCTTCAGCTTGTCCTGATCCTTGATCTTGATGTAGTAGCCAATGTCCATCACGACTGGAATCGAGGTGATTTCCAGGGCGACGAACGTGCAGGGCCATTCATGCGTCTTAATCTCACCAGCTTGTACGCCCACGGCCAGCAGAGCTACCACTGCCACTGCAATCAAACTTCTCTTCAACATCTTCACTTCCTTTCTAACTTAACCCTCGCTCCGAATTGGCCGATATGGCCACAGGAGCTACACCCAGTACTTTCGGCTCGGCTACGTGCCTACGCCGCACACTCCTGCGGGCAACACTGCGTTGTGTCCTCCACCCGGGTTTGCCCGCCGCACACCCGAATAGTCGCGGCCCCAGATTTACCTGAGTTTGACCTGCGATTTCATTCCCACTTGGCATTTGACATCATCCTATCGCCTGAAAGGGGGCCGAGTACCTCAAGCGACCCGCAGGCTTATGGCAGCCTGCGAGATGTCACGTCGTCATCACCTTACCTCCTTTCTCCCCCGTCCTTTCCAGGGGGGGGCCTCTACCTGGGATCGCACCATTCCATAGGCCCTGGGCAACCTATAAAGCAACAATTACACAACCATGTTCTGACAGAACCGGTTACGAGGCCCTGCTTCATCACCCTCTTCCGTCCTATGGCACCGCCATGACGGTTATTACCAGGGTCCCGTAATACCGGCCCGCCCGACAATTCATGATACTGTTCACGCCCACCTGAAGCTGCACCGGGACATCCACGCCGTTGACCGGCGTTGGCTGCTGCGACGAGGCAATCAGCACCCGTCCTCCCAGGGACGTCTGCTTGCCGTTGATCGCGACCAGCACGTGCTTCGGCGGCACCGGCTCATTGGCCGACCCGTGCTTGAGCTCCCGAAACGAAGCCCCAATCTGGTACGGACAATTGGCCACCACGTGGACATTCACCTGTGCTCCGGCTTGAAATGCTCCGCCCGACCAGAGATCGCCCAGATGCAAAGGGCCTTCCGGCACTGTCACTTTCACATAGGGCGGAACCAGACCGACAGGTGGAGGCGGAGGCGGGGTATTGCCCACTGCACTGCCCGCCACCAGCCATACGACGACAATCGAAAGGATTCTCGCCAGATTACTCATCGATTTTACCCCCCCAAAAACAGTCGCGCACCCGCGTTGCTCACTCCGTGCGTACACTCGTCTGGCGCGTACTTTCAATGGCGTTCCGCTAAAGCCAACTCACTAAGTTGTCTGAGAGCGCTCCACCGACGCAGAATCAACCGGTGGCAATCCAATCCGTGGGAATTTCGACGATCCGTCGTGACAACGGGAGACGTGAGTTTCGCCGCAGATCCCCGCTTGGATCCGCTGGCTCGTGCTACTGTCCTCACTCTCTCACCTTCCTGATCCTCGGCCGTGTATGTCACCCTTACAGACCCAGCCTGAGAGCGGACTACAGACCTTTGCAGTTCGCTAATTTACCGAAGTTACCATAAGAAGGCCTATTCTGTCAACAGAAAAGTTTCTTCTTTTGCCCATTTTCTCTCTTTCACTCCCCTTCCCACACTGATGCATTTTATCCAAATTGCCCATGCATGTCAAGCGCTGTGAACAAAATAAAGTCCGGCCTTGGCAAAGAACTGCCTGTCTGGCCCCCGCCAATGCCCACCTATGCACACGGGCTCGGACCTGCCACCTAAAAAAAACCATGATGACAATCCACTGCCACTACTATCTAAGTCGTTGTTCAGTAAAGGCTTACATCTATATTCGAGAAGGTATATGGTATAGGTTAGGCTATCGGACCAACCGGTCCGCGTGGTGGGTCGCGAGGGAGGAAAGACAATGAGTGAGTGATAGATTTCGTGCAAGATTATTGGTGCCCGCTGAGAGTCTTGTGCGCGCGGCGACGCTACGCGGGTAGCCCTGCATTGGATCATGAGGCGATGGACGCAGCCGCGACCTAAATTACCCGACATGCGGGGGCAAAGGACACTCGCTTGGGCGGAACTCCCCGAGTAGGACTCGAACCTACAACCTAGCGGTTAACAGCCGCTCGCTCTACCTATTGAGCTATCGGGGAATAGCTTCAGGACACGCGCCCATCGGCGCAGCAACCGATGGCCATGACCAATTGTCTGCGAACATTCAACAGATTTCAAGACTTTTGTCAAGATTTATCTCAGGCCCTTTCGCCAACGATATATAAAGTAGCGGCAACGCTGGACAAGGACTGGCCTGCTGAGTAATCTGCCCAGCCTACGTATTTTTATCGGCCTGATTCCTGTAGGAGATGGCGGACCCGCACTTGCGGCTGAATCGTTTGGATACTATGGCCGGGAATTCGAGGAACATTGAAACGCCGACGCGCATCTAACACGAATATGAGTGCTATTATCGATCCATAGGCTCTTGGGTTCACTACGGTATGGGCAAAGATATCCTCAGTGTGGGGGAATTCACAATCATCCGGCGCATCGGCAACGGGGCTCGAAGCACGATTTATCTCGCCACCGATGAAACGAACGGAGCGCTCGTTGCGCTCAAGCGCCTCATCTACGAGAAACCGGAGGATCATCGCGTCTTCGAACAGACCGAGAACGAGTACAAAGTCGCCCAGCGCCTGGATCACCCCTACATCCGGAAATGCTACAGGCTCCGGAAGATTCGCAGCATGTTCAAGGTCCGCGAAATGCTACTGGCCATGGAGCACTTCGAAGGCAAGACGCTCGAAGAGAGCACGACACTGAGCCTGGGCGATGTCCTACTGGTCTTTCGCATGGTCGCCACCGGCCTCAACGCCATGCACCAGGCGGGCTACATCCATTGCGATATGAAGCCGAATAATATTCTCATCAACAAGAGCGGCGCCATCAAGATCATCGACCTGGGACAGAGCTGTCCCATCGGCACTGTCAAATCACGCATCCAGGGCACGCCCGACTACATCGCCCCCGAGCAGGTCAAGCGAAGGACCCTCGGGCCCCGGACCGATGTCTTCAACCTGGGCGCCACGATGTACTGGGCTCTGACCGGCAAGAATGTCCCCACGCTGATCCCCAAGAAGATCGCCACCGTGGGCCGGTATGAGCCCCAGAGATGTTACGCGCCGCACGAGCTCAAGCAGCAAATCCCGGTGGGCGTGTCCAAGCTCGTGATGGATTGCGTCAAGCAGGACCCAGCCGAGCGGCCCGGCAATATGATGGACGTCATCTCCAGACTCGATCTGATGATCCACAGCATCTTCGGCGGAAAGATAAGAGCGAATCGAAATGCCTCAAACAACCATCGATCTGCTCAATAGAGGGATTCAGGTCAACCAGACCGACAAGTTCCGACGCGGCAATCTCGTCCATCTGCCGGCCAGCGGCTCGTTGGTCGTCAGCGGCGACATTCATGGGCACCGCAGAAACATCGAGCGCCTCATCACCTACGCCAACTTGGCCGGCCACCCCGACCGCCACATCGTGCTGCAGGAGATCATCCATGGCGGACCCGAAGACGACGCCGGCGGATGCCTGTCCTACCAACTGCTGTTCAAGGCCGTCCAGTGGAAGCTCGAATTCCCCGAGCAGGTTCACTTCGTCATGGGTAACCACGACACGGCCTTCATCATCAGCAGCGAGGTGATGAAGAACGGCAAGGAGATGAACCGGGCCATGACCGCTGCCCTGGAGCGTCAGTTCGGTCACGCCGGCGCCAACGTCCAATTGGCAATCCGACAACTTCTTTTGTCGCAGCCTCTGGCCGTCAAGTGCGCCAACCGGATCTGGATCTCCCACTCGCTGCCCAACGACCGGCTCGCCGATCAATTCGACCCAGGGATTTTCGAGCGGGAGCTCCGCATCGGCGACTGTAAAAGGCCCGGATCGGCCTACCTGTTGACCTGGGGCCGCCGGCACAGCCAGGCCACGCTCGACCGCATGGCCAAGCTCCTGGACGTGGACATCTTCGTGCTGGGCCACCAGCCCCAGCCCGACGGCTGGTGCCGAGCAGGCAACAACCTCATCATCGTCGCCTCCGATCACAACCACGGACACATGCTCCCGATCGATCTGGCCAGGACCTACACCATCGACGAGCTTGCCGAGTCCCTCGTCCCCCTCGCCTCCATCGAGTAGCCTTCTCGTCTTCGCTTCCTATCCGCGTCACGAAAAGCGGGTTGGGGACACCAATGGTGGGTCCCGCCCCGGGACCCAACCATTCAAGCCCGAGGCTTCGCCATCGGCCGGGATTCTCATATGATCCACGCCGGGGCGGCATGGGTCAAATGAGAAGCGTCCCAACCCGCTTTTTGTGACTTCCGCTTGCCTTCCCGTCTCAATGCCCAGCTCTCGGGGCTTACAGACTTACAGAGGATGCACGCGGAAAAGTCTGGAGTTTCGGCGCGATTTGGCGTATGGTAGCCACGACCCTGCAATGCAGGAGCGTGGGGGCGGATTAGATGTGGATCGTTGTATTGGATCGGCTGATTCGACATGCAGTGGTGCTACTACATAGCCTGGGCGGCGATCTTCGTGCAATTGCTCGTGCTGTATCATGCCATGCGCAACTACCACTATGCCCTGTCCAAGTACGAGCGAAGACGACAACCGGCCCCCGAGCCTCGTGTCGCGCTGATCATCCCGTGCAAGGGCCTGGATGCCCGCTTCCACACGAATATCGCTTCGTTTTTCAGGCAGGACTACGGCAGCTACAGCCTGGTCTTCGTTGTGGAGGAAAAGACCGACCCTGCCTATGCGACGATCTGCGAGGTGAAGGAGGCGCTGGGGCGAGCGTCGAAAGCGTCTGATATCCAGATTCTCGTCGCCGGCCCGTCAGCCTCGTGCAGTCAAAAAATCCACAATCTGCTCTATGGTCTCGGCCGTGTCCCCAACGACACGGAGGTGTTTGCCTTCGCCGACTCCGACGTGTGCGTCCACGAGGACTGGCTGTCCCGCTTAGTCTGGCCTCTCCGCCGGCCTGGACGAGGCGTGGCTACCGGCTATCGCTGGTTCATCCCCACGAGCAACAACCTGGCCAGCCTCGTGCTTTCCGCGATCAATGCCGGCGTGGCCCAGTTGCTCGGCAACAGCCGTCTCAACCATGCCTGGGGCGGCTCCACCGCCATCCGCGTGGAGGACTTCCGCCGCTTGCATCTCGAACAGATCTGGCGAAGCACGCTGAGCGACGATCTCTCACTCAGCCACGCCGTGAAGAAGGGCGGAATGAAAGTGATCTTCGTGCCCGGATGCCTGGTCCCGTCCTTTGTGAGCACGACGTGGTCGGGCCTCTACGAGTTTTGCCGCCGGCAGTTTCTGATCACGCGCATTTATGTGCCCGGGACATGGTGGGCGGGTTTTCTGTTCGCTCTGGGCTCCGTCGCGGGTCTGTGGGGCGGCCTGGCAATGGCCGGCTACGCCGCCGCCACGCACGCCGAGCACATCCTTCTTTACGCCGCCGTACCCGCGATCTTCTTTGCAGGGCAGGTCCTCCGCGCCGTGCTGCGCCAGTTGGTAGCGATGCAGCTCCTGAGTGAGTACGGCCCGCAACTCTGGCGAGCGGCCGCCGCCGATGTCCTTGGTTGTTGGCTCTGGTCGGTCCTGCTGTTCGTCTACATCCTCTCTTCCGCCTTCGGCCGAACCATCCGCTGGCGGGGCATCCGCTACCGGCTCGACGGCCCAGACCAGATCATCCTATCAAGGATCAAAATGCAAGAATCAAAATGACAAAGCAAAAAGCGAAGGTGATAAGTGTCATCGCCGAAGGCGATGCCGCACTTTTGACATTTACGATTTGATCTTTGACATTCTCTCCTCCGCTGAATGCCCCACGATTACTGACAACTACTCGGAGACTTCCCTCAGTCGGGGCCGCTTGCCCTGCTCATGCTTCTTTCCGAGCCCGCCGTGCACGCCTTTCTGCAGGGACTCGAAACGGTTCTCGATGAACTCGACGCCGGCGAGGATCAGCACCGTCAGGACGGCCAGCTTGACCCCCAGCCAGGGATAGCCGACGCCGATCACCACGCCAATGGCCGCCAGGACCCAGATGGCCGAGGCGGAGGTCACGCCGAGGATAGCCCCCTGCCGCGCCAGGATCACACCGGCGCCCAGGAAGCCGATGCCTGTGACCACCTGGCCGATGATCCGCGACGGATCGGTCGCCTCATTGGCCACGTGACGCGTAATGGCGACGAACACGTACGTTCCGATGCAGATCAAGGCGCTTGTCCACATCCCCACAGGCTTGCCCCGCAACTGCCGCTCCAGCCCGACAACAATCCCCGAAAGGAAGCAGCACAACAACCCATCCCACGTCAGCGGGCTAACATCGATCACATTCATAAACCTCCGTAGATTCCCTTTTGTGGTCCTTCATGGACACCCAGAATATCGGGAGCACAGTGGCCGGACAAGCTCCACCGGCTCCATTATTTCTCCTTTAGCCAGTGGAGGATTTCGTGGACGGCGGGGCGTTTGCCGTACATGAGGATGCCGGTGCGGAAGACCTTGGCCGCCACCCAGACCGTTGCCAAGGCGCCGGCGGCCAGGGCGAGGATCGACAGGGTAACCTCGCCGGCCCAAATATCGCTGCCGCTCGACAGACGCAGGACCATCACCATCGGCGCCATCGGCGGCACGTACGACAGCACACGGGCCAGCTCGCCGTTGGGGTCCTGGACCAGCTTTATCCCGACGACGACCGGCACGACGAATACGAGCATGACCGGCATAAGCAGGCTCTGCGTCTCCTTGATCGTGTTGCAGACCGAGCCGACGCCGGCCAGGACCGCACTGAACAGGATGAATCCGAGGATGTAGTAGATCAGGCTGCAAACGATGAGACTGACGCCGACATCGATCTTGATGCCGTGCCACATGGCCGCCGCGTAGCCCGCTACGCCCCACAGGCCCACTGTCGTGCACCCGACCGCCGCCAGGCCCACGATCTTGCCCGCCATCAGATCGAACGGGCTGACCACCGACAGTAGCACCTCGATAATCCGCGAGTTCTTCTCCTCGATGATGCTGCTGATCAACTGCTGGCCCGTGCCGACGATCCCGATGAAAATCAGGTACATGAACGCGAATGGGACCATCATGCGGGCCACCTGTTGGCCCTCACCCTGTACCTGCTCCTGACCCTGCTCCTCGCCCAGCTCCACCCGCTGGATGGGGACATTGGAGATCGCATTGAGCACGGCGCGGTCGAGGCCGCGCGTCTCGTACCGCCGGCTGACCACCGCGTCGCGAATCAGGCCCTCCACCATGAACAGCGCGTCAATCTGTGAGGACTTCGGCTTGTACGTGTAGAAATGCACCGTGCCGTCCGTGCCCTCCAGGTCGCCGTCGAGCACCACGTAGGCATCCAGTCGGGCCTGTCGCAACTCCTCTTTGCCGAGTTCCTGGGCCGATCCCCCGTCCGCATTCACGGCCGTCAGGGTGACCGGCGCCTGCGGGTGCGACTTGTTGTATTCGTCAAAGGCCGCCTGAATCTTGCCGAATAGCTCGCTCGAAGGGCTCGTCACGCCTACGCGGATCGGCGCGCGTGGGGCATTGCGGTCCGGCCCGAGCCAATCGCCGAACAGAATCAGGCCACCGAGAACCACCGGCAACAGGATCAGGCCCAGGATAAACGTCCAAGTCCGGACCGTCTCGCGGTACTCGCGTTGCGCGACTTTATAGATTTTCCGCACGGTCCGCCCCCACCAGTCTGACGAATATCTCATGCAGCGAGGGCTGCTTGATCTCGAACGCCCGCACGCGAGTCCGCTCGACGAGGATCCTGAGCAATTCCTGCGGGTCCGCTCCCTCGCGCAGCCGGAGTTCCAGCCGCCGGCCCTCTGGCGTGACCTCCTGCACCAATGGCAGGGTCCGAATGAAATCGCCGTCGCCTTCCAGCTCAATGGAAATGGTGTGCGACTCGTGCCCGCCGCGAATCTCGTCGAGGGTGCCGTTGACCACGATCCGGCCGCGATTGATCAGCACAATGAAATCACACAGCCGCTCCGCCTCGTGCATCACGTGCGTCGAGAACACGACCGTCCTGCCCTCGCGACGCATCTCCGTGATGATCTCCCGCAGCAGGTCCTGGTTCACCGGGTCGAGCCCCGAAAACGGTTCGTCGAGGATCACCAGCTCCGGGTCATTGATCACCGTCACGGCGAACTGGAGCTTCTGATGCATCCCGCGCGACAACTCCTCGACCTTTCTCTTCGCGTGGTCGGCCAGCGAGATTCGCTCCAGCCACTGCGCCGCACGTTGCCGCAGGTCAGCCCCGGTCAGTCCCTTGAGCGAGCCGAAGTAGTTGAGCACGGCCGAAACGGTCATCTTGCGATAAAGCCCCCGCTCCTCCGGCATGTATCCGACGCGGCGGCGAGCGACCGAGGACGCCAGCTGTCCGAACAGCCGAATCGTGCCACTGTCCGGCCGAATGATGTCCATGACCATTCTCAGCGTCGTCGTCTTGCCCGCCCCATTGGGCCCAAGGAACCCGTACACGCTCCCCTGCGGCACGCGGACGCTCAGCCCGTCCACCGCCCGCACCGCCCCGAACGATTTGCTCACATTCTCCAGATCAATCGCATGCATGGCTTGCCTTGTGGGAAAGACTCCTCCACATTGTACCGCCCCGCAGATGCCCGTCAATCGACGGGGCGCAGAACTACCCCGCCAGGAATCTTCCAGAGGAAAATGGCGAAAAAGGCAGACCGCCATCCCGGACAGCTCGCACATACCATTGTCTCGTCTCCCCGCCGCCCGTCAATCGAAGTCAGCTACACTGCCACTGGAGGCATTTGGCCCCGGATTATAGGTCTCTGATGCCAGACGGATGCGATTGGACGGCTCATTTCTTCACCCGACCAGGCGAAATGACGATAGATAGTCGGATACATTGATGTGAACAGGTGAATCATGAGAACAGAAAAGAGAAGACTCATGGCATTCGGTACGCTTCTGATTGCCGTCGCCGGCGCGCTGCTGGTTCTGGCCAATCCTGCCATAGGGACAATCACCGTTACGAACCAGCAGTCCTTTGGGGCAGCGCTGCAGGATATCGCCGAGGCCGGCAGCACTGCCGTCACCGCAGGGTTACAGCAGTTGCCGACGCTCGGTGCAGTGCGAACGGCGTACGACCAATTGGACGGGCAAAGCAGGCCGCCGCTGGCACCGATCGTGGCGACGGATTCGGCAAAGTTCGTGGGAATCATCGCCAGCCGGCTCCAGGGCGCACGCGGCGGCGTGGTGAGGGATCTGCGCAGTTTGAGCGACGGGCCACTGCTGGCGATGGCCCAGCCGGAAAGTGGCATCGGCTCGCCCTCCGACCGAAGTTGGGACAGCTTCCTGTGGGACCTGGGCCCTGAGGCGGGGAGGGAGGCCGACCAAGGCTGGGGAACCTGGGGCAAAGTCTACGGCGTGTTCGGCGACAGGAAGACCAAAAACGGCGTCACTGGCTATTCATACAACGTCCTCGGCCAGAGCGGCGGCGTCGATATTCAATTCAGCGAGCGGTTCACCGGTGGCGCCACCGGCGGCTATTCGCGCGGACAGGTCGACTACGCCACCCTGGCCGACGAAGCGGACATGGGCACCACGCATGCCGGTCTTTACAGCACCTATGGCGGGGACGGGTGGTACCTCAATTCCCTCGTGACGCATTCCTGGATCAATATGCATACGGAGCGAGTGGTTGACCTGACGGGCGAGCGGCACGAAGGTTACTTCGATGGACATGAATGGAGCGGCTACATCGAGCTCGGCTTCGACTGGCAGCCCGCCGAGAGCTGGCTCGTGCAGCCGTTGACCGCATTCCAGTACACACGCCTGCACCTCGACCAGTACGCGGAGACCGGATTCGCCAGCGCGCTGGTCTATGAGGACCAACAATACGAGTCCTACAAGCTCTCCATGGGCGTCAAGTTGACCAAGGAACTGCTCCTGGACACCCAGGGCCACGCGGCGATCGTCCAGGCGCGCGGCCGCTTGGTGCATGAGTTCGCCGATACCCTCTCCAGCGTCCAGACCCGGTTTGAGGACGTGCCGCCTATCTCGTGGACGGTCAGTGACAATGAGCTCTCCCGTGACAGCATCCTGCTCGGAGCGGGGGCCGGCGTCAGGCTGACCCGGGCACTGCGTGCCTTTGTGGACTACGACGTGAGCTTCAACTCGGATGAAACCGTCCACGTCATCAGCGGCGCCCTGGACTATCGATGGTAGCGTGTACTCAGCGGATATTGGCGATGTCGCTCTGCGGCTCGCCGACGAGGTAGATGCGGTTCTTGCCGTCTCGCTTGGCTTCCAGCAGGGCCATGTCGGCCCGCTCGAAGAGCTCCTGGATGGTCGAGCCGTCGCGCGGGAAGCTCGCCAGTCCGCCGCTGATGGTGAGGACGCCCCGGCCGTCGGGGCCCAGCAGATGCAGCTCGGCGTTGCCGAATTCCTTCTGGAAGCGTTTGGCCACGGAGATCACCCCCGCCGGATGGTCCGTGTCCGCCGAGCGGCGGTCTTGCCCCGTGTGTCCGTCGATCCGGTACGGGTCGTCCCAGAAGACGACGGCGAACTCGTCACCACCGATACGTCCGACCACGTCGTGCGGACGGCAGCAGCGGCGCATGAGGATGCCGGCCTGCCGCAGGATCTCGTCGCCGGCCAGGTGGCCGTACACGTCGTTGTAGTGCTTGAAATTGTCGATGTCGAACAACAGCAATGTCACGCGCCCCCGGCTGGCCTTGCCTCGCTCCAGGGCCTGCCGGGCAAACTCCAGGATGTACCGGCGATTCTTCAGCTCCGTCAGATCGTCCGTCGTGGCCAGGTGCTCGAGGTGCCGCAATCGCTGCTCCAACTGCGTGGGATCGACAGGGGCCAGGGTCCCGACGGGCGGCGTCTGCGCCTGTCCGTCGGGCGACGATGACGCCGGGCCGGACGCACACGAGGCGACTCGGTCGCACACCCGCGTCAGAAAGGTCGGGCACACCATGTATTCATCCGCGAGCCTGCTGCCTTCCCGCCCTTCCTCCACCAGCCGCCGGGCAATTGGCTCCTCGTGCATCTGGGCCAGCAAAACGATGTGGGCGCGGGTGCCCTTGCGCAGGGCCTTGAGGGTGGCGTGGAGATGGCCGGCCGCGCCGTCCATGACGACGCCCACGACCGCGAAGTCCCCCCGGGCGGCCATGTCTACGCCGTCGAGGAGGCTTGCCGCCACGTCGCACGGATAGCGGCGTACACTGTCGGCGTCCACGAACGCCCTGCCGATGTCACCGACCAGAAGGGTGCTGCGCACCCGAGGCGAAGCCCGGCCCGATCCGCCGCGTGGCGATACTGTATCCGCGCCGTTACCCATCGGTCTCCTGCCTCAGCAACGCCTTGAGCTCATCCTCGGTCGCACGGAGCTCCTCGCGGAAGAGATCCTCCTCATTCGTCTCCGGGCCGCGAGGTCCCTCGGCGGCCAGCCGGCCGGTGAGGAATTCCCGGATGTCGGCCATTTCCCCGGCCAGCCGAACGCCCAGGCGCACGGCCGTCAGGATCTTGTCCCGCTCCATGCCGCTTTCCTCGTCCAGCAGGCAACAGCAGTGGGTGCCATGGCGCTGCGCCAGGGCCAGGAAGTCGCCTTTGCCCCTCATCAATTGCCGGAATTGGCCGATCACCAGGAGAGAGCGGTCGGGATGGCGGGCCAGCTCCGTCACCGCCGAGTAGACATCGTCACAGGGGGTAACCGCCAACTCGTATTCGCCAGCCAGACAGACCATCTCCTTCACAAAACCGTTATGCCGATCCCCGACCACAATGACACGGGGATGAAGATGTGACTCACTTGCCGCCATTGTCGAAATCCCCTGCCTGTCCGTTGCCGTCGCGAGCCGTCCAAAACGCGCGCACCCACTATTGTTATCTTAGCTAGTACTTGTGCGAAAGTCAAACCAAACCCCAATCCCATGAAGTGTGAGCCGGTTTTAGAAGGCTTACGCATGTCTCACACCGCCGGCGGACAAGCCGGTGCGGTGTCTCGCCGCTGCCGGGGGTGCCTATTCCGGGCCCGGCAGACCGTC
>Ga0315274_10006897_pt1 | contig 16511 bp, 11 predicted proteins | sample YL17G02_20_MG_FD_203700 | JGI IMG/M metagenome (GOLD analysis project Ga0315274, IMG submission 203700) | Sediment microbial communities from Yellowstone Lake, YNP, Wyoming, USA - YL17G02_20 | ecosystem: Environmental > Aquatic > Freshwater > Lake > Sediment | place: USA: Wyoming | collected...
ACAGCAAAGCTAGAACGATGGCATTTCAGTGTGAAGCCCAAAGATGGCACAGACTATGGAGAGCTAAAAGTATCCCCAGACGTTGTGATAGGTAACACACTCCCGCAAGCCAAGGACGTAACCATAGTTCCATCTAACCCCAAAACGGGAGAGGTTTTAGAGTGTCACTACGTTTATTCAGATGGAGATGGAGACACAGAGAATGGAACAGAGATAAAGTGGTATCGTAATGATGTATACCAGAGCACTTACAAGAACAAGGTTATTGTAAGCACCATTAAGAAGGGACAGGTATGGTACGTAACGGTGAAACCCAAAGACGGCACAGACTTTGGTGAGGTATATAAGTCATCATCAGTGACAATAGTCAACACGGCACCGTCAGTGAGTGACCTTAAGTTGATACCGTCAGACCCGATAGCCAGTGATGACCTTGTTTGCGGATATGACTACACAGATACAGACGGAGACAGCGAGAGTGGTTCAGAGATAAGGTGGTATATCGGCGGAGTGCTTCAGGGTACGTATAACGATCAGAACACTGTACCCTCTGATGCAGTCAGAAAAGGAGATAAATGGAACTTCAGCATTAGACCGAAGGATGGCACAGACTTTGGAGAGATACAGACATCATCAGAGTTATTGATAGGTAACAGCCCTCCGGTTGCAGTCAATGTGGAGATAACGCCATCAAGCCCAAAGGAGATGGACAAGCTGACGTGCATTTACGACTACACCGATGCAGATGGAGACGTTGAGAGCGGTACTACACTGAGATGGTATAGAAACGACTCACTTCAAAGCAAGTATAACGATCAGAAGGAGATACCAGTTGGAGTGATAAAGAGTGACGAACAGTGGAAAGTGACAATCAGGCCTGGTGATGGTACAGTTCAGGGAAAGTATGTTAGTTCAGAAATAGTGACAGTTGGTAACACAGCACCGATTGCAGATGGATTGATAGTGGAACTGATGTTGACAGGCGACTTAACAGCGAAGTATACTTATAGTGATGCAGGTGGTGACGCAGAGAGTGGCAGTGAGATAAAATGGTATAAAGATGGAATAGAGCAGACGACGTACGTAAATCAGAAGTTGATACCGTCAATCGCAACAGCAAAGGGAGAGCGCTGGCACTTTACAGTCAAACCCAAGGATGGAACGGATTATGGAGAGGTAAAGGAGTCATCAGATGTTACGATAGGTAACACGTCCCCCATAGCCAGCAATCTTGTGATAGTACCTGGTAATCCTTTGATGAGTGATGACCTTGTATGTAGTTATGACTATAGCGATGGTAATGGCGATGCAGAGAATGGTAGTGAGATAAGGTGGTATAAGGATGGTATAGAGCAAGTATCATATACAGGAAAGAAAATAATATCGTCAGTTGCGACAGCAAAGCTAGAACGATGGCATTTCAGTGTGAAGCCCAAAGATGGCACAGACTATGGAGAGCTAAAAGTATCCCCAGACGTTGTGATAGGTAACACACTCCCGCAAGCCAAGGACGTAACCATAGCTCCATCTAACCCCAAAACGGGAGAGGTTTTAGAGTGTCACTACGTTTATTCAGATGGAGATGGCGACACAGAGAATGGTAGTGAGATAAAGTGGTATCGTAATGATGTATACCAGAGCACATACAAGAACAAGGTTATTGTAAGCACGATTAAGAAGGGACAGGTATGGTATGTAACAGTGAGACCCAAAGACGGCACAGACTTTGGTGAGTTATATAAATCAAGTATAGTAACGATAGAAAATACGGCACCGATAGCAGATGAACTAAAGATAAAACCAGATATACCATTAATAGGTGATGATTTTACATGCAGTTATAATTATAATGATCCTGATGATGACCCAGAAAATGGAACAGAAATAAGATGGTACAGAAATGGGGTTATTAATGAAAAATTTAATGATCAAACGGTTATCCCATCAAGCGAAATCTCTAATGATGATAAATGGTATTTTACAGTAAGACCAAACGACGGAACCGACTTTGGAGAATTAAAAACGTCCCCAGAAGTGTCAACAGGAAACATAATACCAGTAGCAAGCAATCTGAAAATAACTTTGAATTCATTAGATGATAACCTTGTGTGCAGTTATAAGTATAGTGACGCTAACGGTGACGTAGAAAATGGGACAGAAATAAGGTGGTATAAAGATGACATGCTACAAGAAGCCTGTAATGACCAAAAGGTAATACCATCGAATGTATTAATAAAAGGACAAATATGGCAATTCACAGTTAAGCCAAAAGATGGAATAGATTATGGAGAGCTTAAAAAATCTCCAACATTGAAAATTGGCAATACGCTACCAAATATCAAAGAGCTAAACATAACTCCTGCGAAACCATTGACGAGTGACATTTTGGAATGTAAATATGAATATTACGATACTGACGGAGATCCCGAAAATGGAACAGAGATAAGATGGTATAAGGATGGAATTTATCATTCTTCATACAAGGATAAACTCAGCGTATCAGCAGGCTCAACTAAAAAAGGACAAGTATGGTACGTGACGGTCAGACCCAGTGATGGAACGGATTTTGGAGAGATACAACAATCAGTATCGGTCCTGATAGGCAATACATCGCCAGTTGCGGAGGAATTGAAGATACAACCACTTAACCCATTAACTGGAAATGACCTCACTTGCAGTTATAGCTATAAAGACGCTGATAGTGATCCAGAAAGCGGTACAGAAATAAAGTGGTATAAAGATGAAGTATTACAGGCAGAATACGACAATCAGACTCAAATCTCAAATAAGAATACGTTAAAAGGTGAAAGGTGGCACTTTACGACCAGACCGAAAGATGGTACGGATCATGGGGAATTGAAAGTTTCCTCTAACGTGACAATAGGCAATACACCACCATCGGCAGCCAATCTCGATATAACTCCATCGAATCCGACCCCGGAGAACACCCTTTCGTGTGGTTATCAATACAGCGATCCGGATGCAGATGCCGAGAATGGTACACAGATAAAATGGTACAAAAACGGGAAACTACAAACAAAATACAGCAACATTATCACTATACAGTCAACTGAGCTTGAATCAAGCCAAACGTGGTATTTTGTAGTTCAACCCTGTGATGGGATTCAATTCGGTGAAACAAAGCAATCTAATCCTGTTACAATAGGTGATAGAACCCCTGTTATTTCAACAAACAGCTTTCCACCAGAAGCAACTAACCTCAGAATTTCACCGGAAAAACCACTGACAAAAGATAATCTTAAATTTGAGTATAAATATACAGATGCGGATGGTAATCCTGAAAATGGTTCTGAGATCAGATGGTATAAGAACGGTATCCTTCAGAATTCATACAATGACAAAAACATTGTGCCAGCAAGCGATACATCAAGAGGAGAGAACTGGTATTTTACAGTTAAACCAAAAGATGGTGAAACCTTTGGTGAACTAAAAACGTCCCCAACTGTGACGATAGCTAATACACCGCCGATTTTGGCAAACGTTAGTATTCTTCCCGTATTACCTAAAAAAACAGATAATCTAGTCTGCGATTACGTTTATTCTGATGCAGATATGGACGTAGAAAACGGCACAGAGATCAGATGGTATAAAAACAGCGAATTGCAGTCATCCTATAATGATATTCGCATAATACCTCCGTCTGACGTGGTAAAAGGACAGAAATGGTATTGTACTATTAGACCCAAGGATGGAACGGATTTTGGTAATTTACAAAAATCTGCTGTCGTAACAATTGGGAATACAACACCAATCGCTGTTAATCTTACCATATCACCACTTCTGCCATTGACTGCTGATGATCTAATTTGCAGTTACGAATATACTGATGTAGACAATGACGCTGAAACAGGAACAGAGATTAAATGGTATAAGGACGAGGATTTACAGTCTTCATATAGTAATCGGCGAAAAATACCAGCAGATGAGACAGCAAAAGGACAGAAATGGTACTTTACTGTGAAACCCAGAGACGGTACGTTTTATGGTGAAATCCAGAAGTCACCTGTTATTACCATTGGAGATACTCCACCAGCAATAACTGATATGACAATAACTCCTGCTTTACCAGTAAAGGGAGACAGTCTTGTCTGTCACTATACCCTCAGTGATGCGGATTCTGATCCCGAAACTGGCACAGAAATCAGATGGTATAAAAATGATAAACAGCAGACGAAATTCAACAATCAGACATTGATTCCGTCAAGTGCTTTCACGAAAGGTGAGAAATGGTATTATGCGATCAGAACGCTTTTTAACAAGAAATACACAGACTGGCAGAATTCACCTGCCGTTATCATAAAGAATAGCCCGCCGAGCGCAGTTATAGAATCAGAGAATTATATTGCTGCAATTGAATCACCGATTAGGTTCTATGGGTCAAAGTCATCAGATGCGGATAATGATCAATTATCATATAAATGGGATTTTGATACCAATAATAGTGCGCCTGTGGATTACACTGAGCAAAATCCAGTATACGTTTACGAAAATGAAGGCGATTATATTGTAACTCTTACAGTGAACGATGGAGAGGCTGATTCCGAAGTAGCCAGCATAAAGGTGAGAGTTGAAGCAAAGCTGAAACTGCTAGAAGTATCGTATAATATACCAGATACAAAGCTGATTCTGAAATTCAACAAATCTATCAAGTCAGAAGCAAAGGAGTTTGATGGTGAAAAGATACGTATGGAGATAGCAGACAGCGGTAAGACAGACCTTCAACTCTACGGTAAATGCCTGCCGATACTGAACTGGATGGATCCATCTGAAGTGCTAATAGACACGAGTAACTCTCTTTCTACTGCACTTGGGCTTGTATTAGCAGGCGTCGTGAACCATCAGAAAGTTAATCTGACGCTGCCGGAGGGGGTGTTTGTAGATACATCAGGTATAAAGAACCAACCTGTGACAGGATCAGATAACATGACGATAGAGATGATAAGTGGCAGGTTTAAAGTTGGGCTTATTGGTGATGTAAACGGAAATGGCACCGTCACGACTTATGATGCTGAACTTGTCGTTCAATCCTCTGTCAGTGGAATCCAAACGCTTCCAATATACAATGCGGCGATGGACGTAAGTAGGTGGCTTTCGATTTATGAGTATAACTATGACTCAGTTATGGATATAGTGGATTTAGATAGAGATGGGCAGGTTTCGTCTTATGACGCCTTTTTGATAATGCAAAAAGCATCGAAACTGGTTTCTGGTACCAGTATTTTAGCCACGGGATCAGCATATAGGAAAGCTACACTTAAAATCAATCATCGTGATACACAGGGGATGGATGCGTCTATTATACTTGATGATTCTTCTGGTATTTTTTCAATTGACCTTATCATTACTTACAATCCACAGGAATTAACCGTAAAACGTGCAGCCAAATCGCTCAATACTTCAGATTGGCTTTTCGCACAGGCTGTATCAGATCCGGGGAAACTCAGAATATCTCTGGCAGGAATATCTCCACCCAAAGGGAATGGCTCTATAATTGACGTGAGCCTCGGTTCGCTTATCGAAGACGGCACCCAACTGCCGAATATTACTGGAATACAATTGAATGGACGGAAAATTGGAGTATTAATTGAGAATACCCCCGATCAATCTGCTCTATTGCAAAACTACCCTAATCCATGCAAATCTGAAACGTGGATACCTTACCTTCTTTCGTCAGAATCGGAGGTACATATAAGTATTTATAACTCTAATGGTGAAATTGTGCGAAAATTCGATCTGGGGGCAAAAGTATCCGGGCATTACGTGGATAAATCCAGTGCAGTTTACTGGGATTGCAGGAATGAGTCAGGTGAAATGGTGAGCAGTGGTATTTATTTTTATGAGCTTCGTGCTGGAAAATACATATCAACCAAAAAGATGGTGGTTACTCAGCGATAACGTCATAATCCAAATTTCTTCATTAATCCCGTAGTAGACATCAGATAGCCAAAAAGAACTCCAATCGTGATTGCACCAACAAGCGCTATTATAACGAAGAAAATAGTCTTCCAACCCAAATCATTGCTTTTCTTCAGTTCACTAAATAAGCTTCTCCATACGCTCTTTTTGACCGGTAGTATGAATTCTGTGAATTGATTATTAACGGTGGAAACGTCAACAGGATTCGCAGATACAGTTTGCTGTGAGGTATTTGAATCAGCAATATGGTGTGTGGATTCTTTCTGCCCGGACGGTGAATGCTTTTGTGGGCGTTCAGACATTGGCTCGCCTTTCCATATAGCCCTGCGCTGATCCATAATCTTTTTTACTAATTCTTTCTTTTCGTTTTCGTCCATAGGCATAGGAAATCACCATCCCCGTAACATAAATTAAAAGTAGATAATATAATTTCGTAATTCAAAGACGATATTGATAGTTGGATAGTTTTATCCGTAAGCATATTACGTCATTCCTGCGAAAACAGGAATCTATTTCCAAGCAATATGGTTTTTCTGGATTCTAGCTTTCGCTGAAATGACAAAACAAACATTGTAATCAGACTGATTAACATTGAGTTTTATTACTCAGCTTTCTCAATCATAACTTTCTCGCCGTTTGCGATTATCCTGAAATCATTTGGATCGCCTAAAAGCTTGCCGACTACGTTAACCGGGCTGGCGGCTCTACATTCGTCACCTTTGCTTGCTGGTGTCGGCCCAAAAAATATGCAGAAGGCTGACCCCGGCGGCCAATAAGCAATATCGCCCAGGTCTACTACTTCACGTGCATTCTCTTCTTTTGCCTTCACGGGTATGGAGAAGTATATCTCGTATCCCCAGGTGTTTCCTCTTTTTTCTATCGGCAAAGCCTTCCATATCTTCTGAGCGGTATCGGTGTCATTGAGTTCCGCTTCCATGCTAACCTTGCCTGCTGTTATTTTAATTTTGTTTCCCATAGATTGTCTTGGCTTGAATATTCAGCCAATTCCTCCCTTCCTTCATAGTTGTAATATCATATTGCGGCAATCCTGTATAAGCAGGTTTAAAACCTATCTATACACTACGGCATTAAATTCGTCAAAATAGTATAACCAATCTGCTGATACAAGCAATGATTATAACAAAGATTCAGAATTTGTCAATACTAACAAACCTGACTAAGCATAAGATTCTTGTCCGCTGTATTTTTACATTGAGTTAGAAAAAAATTTGTGGTATTATAGATAATGGGGATGATATTACATCAGGAATGTCTATTTATAGAAACAGCAAATACAATGGGAATAAAATCAGGAATCATGCGCAGTCAAATCGGTAAAGCAAAACAATTCGGCAGGTTATTTTTATTTGTCTTTGCGATTTTTGTAGCTGACACCAAGTTTTTTGAGGTTTTATCATTATCTACAAACACAATAGAGATGTCAGATGTCAATAGGGATGGAATAGTTAATATACTCGACATTATTTTATTCATTAAATATAGCGGCGGAATGAATTATGGCTCTAAAAAGCCATGAAACATCGGTTTAACTGGAGCAAGGTTATGTGTTCGCCTTAAAATGGTATAATAGAAAATATAATTTACGGAGATACATACGAACTTAATAGCCAGTAGAAAGGTTATAATAATAATGAGACATCAACAATTGTTGTTGATGTAGTAAGCTGATAAAATGACTTGATTTATGCCAAGTCATTTTATCGTAGGTTTCAATAGGTTCATCATTTAGTGAAACTAAAGGAGGGTTTTCAGTGAAAAAATCAGTATTTGCCTTCGTAACCTTATTCGTACTAACCTTTATAGCACAAATTTCTATAGCTGGTGTTGAATCCCTTGTGCTTTACTTGCCTTTTGACGAGGGAGCGGGAGATGCTGCAAAAGATTTATCAGGCAAGGGTAACAATGGAACCATCGTAGGCGCAAAATGGGTTAGTGGAAAAGTAAATGACGCACTTGAATTCGATGGTGCAAGCTACGTTGATATTCCAAACAGCGATAGCCTATCTCTAGCGAAAGACATAACAGTCATGGCATGGGTATTTATGAAGGATGGAACAAGCGGAGAAATGGCGATAGTTAGTAAAGGGCAGTGGGCGGCGAACGATCTCCCTTATGAACTCACGGTTACCCCTGGTGCCAATATCTACTGGCAGATGTACGATAATGCAGGAAGAGATTCGTGCTCTCCGCCTTCACCACCTACTGGAGAATGGCATCATATAGCGGCTACTTACGATGGGGCAACTTTCAAATGCTATATAGATGGCGAGATGAAGCAGGAATTTGCATACACAGGAACACTTCCGCAAAATACAGCAAATGTAACAGTAGGAAAGCGAAGCAAGACAAATGATTGTTACTTTAACGGGACGATAGACGAAGTAGCAATATACTCCAGTGCACTAAGCGATGAAGAAGTAAAGAACGAAATGAATGGTATAACGATTGCGGCGGTGGATGCAAAAGAAAAGCTTCCTTCATTGTGGGGTAAAATCAAAACGGAATAGGTTATCGCTAAATTTATTAAACTGTGTAGCAAGTTAAATTATTAACCACAAAGACACAAAGAACACAAAAATAGTAATGAGTAAAGCAACTTGATAGAAAATACTCATAACTCATTACCTAATCTCTTTGTGTTCTTAGTGATCTTTGTACCTTAGTATTCATGATTAAATAACTTCCCTATTTTGAGATATTTAGATATATGACTTATTTAATCAAATCCTTCCTTCCCACCCCTTTAGCTAAAGGGGGAATTAGCCTAAACTCCCCTCTTGAGAGGGGTTAGGGGGTGTTTCTTATTACTAAAGTTATTTAATTACAAATCCTTAACGAGCCTAAAGGAGGGTTTTCAGTGAAAAAATCAGTGTTTGCCTTCGTAGCCTTATTCGTACTAACCTTTATAGCACAAATCTCTATAGCTGGGATCGAGTCCATCGTGCTTTATCTGCCTTTTGACGAGGGAGCAGGAGATGTTGTAAAAGATTTATCAGGCAAGGGTAATAATGGAACTGTCAAAGGAACAAAGTGGGTTGATGGAAAAATAGGTAAAGCCCTTGAGTTCAGTGGGAGTAGCTACGTTGATATACCAAATAGCGATAGTTTGTCTATGGAGCAAGCTGTAACCGTCATGGCGTGGGTTTCAATGAAGAGTGGAACAAGCGGAGAAATGGCGATAATCAGTAAAGGGCAATGGGCGGCGAATGATCTCCCTTATGAACTCACGATTAACCCGACAGGCGTTATCTATTGGCAAATGTACGATAGTGCAGGAAGAGATTCATGTTCTCCAACTTCACCGACTACTGAAGAGTGGCATCACATAACAGGAACCTACGATGGAAAGAAATTCAAATGCTATATAGACGGTGAAATGAAGCAGGAATTTGCTTATGAAGGTAAAATTCCGCAAAATACAGCAAGTGTAACAGTGGGAAAGCGAAGCAAGACAAATGATTGTTACTTTATCGGGACGATAGACGAAGTAGCAATATTCTCCAGCGCACTAAGCGAAGAAGAAGTAAATAGCGTAATGAATGGTATAAATCTTTCGGTGGATGCAAAAGAAAAGCTACCCGTATTATGGAGTAAAATCAAGGCAGAATAGGTTATAAAACAGTTAGATTCTTCTTATTTGAATGAATGTAATAATAAACTTGTAGCCCAACGTTCTAAATTGGCTGATACGTAAAACCAGAATAGAATCTTGGGCTACTTTGAAATTTAACATTATCAATATGCAGAGCAACGAGCGAAAATACGTGAATATAGTCTTTCCAATCCCTGTGGATAGCCAGTTTTCGTATCTTTTGCCTGAGCAACTTCGGGCAAAGGCACAGGTCGGAATGCGCGTGCTTGCACCCTTCGGCAAGGCTGAAAAAGAAACGGAAGGTGTTATCGTCGGATTTCCTGAAGAACCTGAAGTCGAAAAGCTGAAAGAAGTAATAGACATCCTCGATGATGAGCCTTTCTTCTCCGAGGAAATGCTGAAGCTGACTAAATGGATGGCGGAGTATTATTTCTCGTCGTGGGGTGAAGCATTGAAATGCGTTACCCCTGCGGGAGTGAACGTCATAAGTAAGCGAGTTATTGACATTAAGGAAATAGAGGATCGGGACAAAATTCTTTCTGAGCTGTCAAAAACTGCTCCACTACAGGCACAAATACTCACGATACTGGCATGGGAAGGCAAGATGACTATTAAAAACCTCAAAACTCGGCTGAATAATAAAGGCATATATTCAGCCCTGTCTGCCCTTGAAAGCAAGGGCTTCATAACCGTAAGCACAGAGATTTCGCCCCCTTTAGTCAAACCTGTCACTGATAATATTGTTCGTTTAAATCCTATTTCAGATAATGAAATGGAAGCTATCAAGAAGAAATCAGCCAAACAGGCTAAAGTCATTGAGATACTCACCTCTAATGGTGATGAGATCATTTTGTTATCGCATCTTGCCAAACTCGCTGGAACTACTCCCGGAACCATAAGAAACCTTGCCCAAAAGGGTCTAATTTCTCTTGAAGAAATCGAAGTATTTCGTGACCCGCTGGAAGGTGAGTTCTTCGATAACACAAAAAATCTAGAGCTTAATTCTGATCAGGCTTCAGCATTGAATGAGATCGTCCATTCTATCGAGGAAGGTAAGAATAAGGTATTTTTATTGTACGGCGTCACTGCAAGCGGAAAAACGGAAGTATACATGCAAGCCATAGGCAAGATGCTTGAGAAGGGCAAGGGTTCAATTGTACTGGTGCCTGAAATTTCGCTGACACCGCAGACAGTATTTCGATTTGCCTCACGGTTTGGTAAGCGTGTCACGGTACTTCATAGCAAAATGTCGCCGGGTGAGCGTTACGATCAATGGAGGCGGATCAAGTCAGGTAAGGCGGACATCGTTGTAGGGGCAAGGTCAGCCGTATTTGCTCCCATACCAAACTTGGGTCTTATAGTCATAGACGAAGAGCATGAAACTTCATACAAGCAGGATGATACCCCAAGGTATCATGCCCGTGAAGTAGCGATTAAAAGGGCTGAATTAGTAGATGCGGTAGTCGTGCTAGGAACTGCCACTCCATCTCTGGAAAGTTTCTATAAAGCATCACAGAAAGAGTATCATCTACTTTCTTTGCCGATACGTATTGATAACGTAAGGCTTCCTCCTGTTGAAGTCGTTGACATGCGCAATGAGCTAATGCAGAAAAATAACCGCTCTATCTTTTCTAACAGCTTGCGTGATGCGATAGAAGACCGTTTGGCACGAGAGGAGCAAGTCATCCTTTTCCTCAACAGGCGAGGGTTTTCAACGTTTGTCCTCTGCCGAGAATGTGGTTACGTGGCGAAATGCAGAAACTGCGACATCTCATTGACCTACCATTCCAGAGGGGAAGTTATGGTTTGTCACCACTGCGATTTTCGAGAGCGTGTGCCTGACTTATGCCCGAACTGCAAAGGAAGCTACATCCGTCACTTTGGCACTGGTACGCAAAGGGTCGAAGAAGAAACTCACAAGCTGTTTCCAGAAGCCAGTATCGAAAGGATGGACGTTGATACTACTACTAAAAAAGGAGCTTATAAGCGCATACTCGAAGCATTCAGAGATCGTGAGATTGATATACTCATAGGCACGCAGATGATCGCCAAAGGACTGGATTTCCCTAACGTAACACTGGTAGGCGTTATATCAGCAGATACGACTATGAACCTGCCTGATTTTCGTGCTGGGGAACGCACTTTTAACTTGCTAACACAGGTAGCCGGCAGATCAGGTAGAGGTAAAGCAGGCGGTGAGGTTATCATACAAACATATAATCCTGAGCATTACAGCATACTTGCGGCACAGGATCACGACTACCGTGGTTTCTATCGGCAGGAGATCGTCAACCGTGAGGAATATTCGTACCCGCCATTTTTACATATTGCAAGACTCCTCCTCCGAGGTAAGTCGGAAAGCTTCACTATGAAGGTTGCAGAGACTTTAGAGAGTATTTTACGTTCTTTTCAAGAGGCGCACTTCCCTGAGTTGAATGTGATCGGTCCTGCACCAGCCGCACTTGAGAGAATAAAGGGTTACTACCGCTGGGAAATACTTTTAAAAGCTGTTGACCCCACCCAGATTAAAGAACTCGTCAAGATGTCATTCACAAAATTACCGTCTCAAATTTCAAAAGGTGAAGTGGCAGTTACAGTAGATATGGACCCGATGAGTATTTTGTAGAGTATTTGAAAGTGAAAAACTCGTATTATATATTAGATTATACAGATCAACAATGGTATATTGTGTTATATCTTGATATATGATATAATCCTCACTGAAAGGGGTGATCAATATGAAATTTATGACTGTAAATGAAGTAGCAGAGAATTTATCAGTTAGTCGTATGACAGTCAACAGGCTTATTTCTTCTGGCAAATTAAAGGCACTAAAAATCAACAGGGCGGTTAGGATTCCAGAACAGAGTTTTACTGATTTTATTAAGAGAAATATGAGCGGTGATGCACATAAAGGCACGGCTCGTTCCATGTTAAAGCATTGCGGAAAATGGGCGAGCAATGATGCAGAAGAAATAATTAAGCTAATCGAAGAAACACGCGCAGAAGCGGAGTTTTAGCCATGTATTTATTGGATACTACTCATTGTATTAAGATTCTTTCAGGTATTCTAAAGCAAAAGCTTGAATCACTGGATGATACCTTGCTTTCAACCTGTGTTACCGTAGTTGGAGAGCTTTTATATGGCGCTTATAAGTCGGATAGAGTTAAAGACAATTTAGAAGCCATTACTGAATTGATCAATGATATGTACGTTATATATGAGATTGATGTTGAAACAGCAGAAATCTATGGACAGTTGAAGGCAGGTATAATTAACCGCTTTGGTCCAAAAGACAAGTCTCAAAGGAGAATAGCTACGACAGATAAACTCGGTTTCAAGGAGAATGATCTGTGGGTTGCGGCGATAGCAAAACAGCGTGATTTAACAGTAGTTTCTGCGGATAGCGATTTTCAGCGGATAAGACTTGTTGAGGATTTGAAAATTGAAAGCTGGTAGATAATTCTAGGCACTGACAGATTGTTTTTAAACAAGCTAGTCGGCGTGTTCTACACAATAAATTACATCATTCCATTGGATGACATAGCATCAGCATTTGAGACCGTTGCTGATAGGAAAGGCTTGAAGGTTGTAGTAAAAATGGATTAACATTGCAGAGAAAATTTAACAAGATAGTGAGTTCCCAAATTGCTAAATAGAAAGCGAAAAAATGCTAGGTTTTGTTTTTTGCCATTAGTAAGATAATGAAGGGAAGGAGGGTTAAAATGAGAAGCATACTTGATAGAAGAGAATTTTTAAAAGAAGGACTGGCAGGTGTTATTGCTTCTTTAGCATGGGTTTATTCAGTTAATAAAGGGAACTGTACCGATATTGACTTGCAAACAAATGCGATGGACCCAATTGCAGAATCCTATGTAAAGTTGATGCTTAAGATAGCGCAATATGATCCGGATTATGTGTTAGCCGAAGATTACTTTGGTCCTGAAGAATGGAAACCTGATACAACTAAGGAAAATACTAAAGTTCCTCTTGATGAATTGACTCTTATAGCAAAGAAGCTTATCCAACAATTGGATCAGTTGGATAGGGTTAAGTTTGATGAAATGGAAAAACTGCGATACGCATTTTTGTATACGCAGATTTCGTCAGCTAAAGCAAAAATTGATATTATGTCCGGGCAAAAAATGTCATTTGACGAGGAATCTTTGGCATTATACAGTGTTAAGGCTAAACAACAAGATGAATCCTATTTCAAAGGGGTTATTGGAGAACTGAATAAGATTCTACCCGGGCAAGGCAGTATTGTCGAAAGAGCTAACAAGTTTAAATCTGAGTTTTTTATACCTGAAGATAAGTTGCACACCGTATTCACAACAGCCTTAGCTGAAGCCAGAAGAAGGACGTTAGAGCATATTCAATTACCTAAGAATGAAGGCGTTGAGTTGGAGTTAGTTAAAGATAAACCTTGGTTAGCCTATCAACAAATTTTGGGGAACAGCAAAAGCCTTATTCAAATAAATACTGATCTACCTCTTCACATGTTCTACGCAATTGATCTTGCTTGCCATGAAGTGTATCCAGGGCATCATACTCACTCTACTCTTTTAGAAGATCGTTTGATGAAAGGCAGGAAATGGGTCGAATTTTCCCTTAACAGTATGTTCGTTCCTTTCGTGTTGATAGCTGAAGGAATTGCTGAGTATGGTATTGAACTTGCATTTCCAATGAGTGAAAGGATTGCTTATGAAAAAGCGGTACTGTTTCCGTTGGCTGGGTTAGATTCCTCGAAAGTTGAGCAATATAATGAGGTAAGAGAGCTTTCTAATAAACTAAGTCCAGAATGGGACATCCAGGTTGCAAGGCAATATCTGGACGGTATAATCAACAGAGATGAAGCAGTGAAATTGTTGATTAAGTATTCGTTATGTAATACTGAAGAGGCTTCCAAAAGTATTGAGTTTTTTGATAAATATAAGAGTTACATAATATCTTATGGCGTTGGAAAAGAGATAATAAGTGAGTATATAAGGCGTAATGGTGGAACTGAAACAAATCACAAGAAGCGTTGGGATTTGTTTTGTGGAATTTTATCTACTCCTCAGACACCATCAGGTTTGCAATCTGCTTAGTGGTTTTATTGGTAAATTCATAGTGTTATTCCAGCCTATGCTGGAATCCGTTGCGAGGTAATGACTATTGAAAAAAGACTACTTCATGGCGATTGATCTCAGCACGACAGCCTGTAAAATACTTATATTTAACTCTAATGGCATCCCAGTCGCAGAAGCACATAGAGCAATGCCACTGTTCTATCCAAAACCAGATTGGATCGAGGCGGATGCTAATGACTGGTGGCGTCTCACAGTTGAGTGCATCCGTGAAGTATTAAATCAAATTCCATCATCACAAATTGCAGGTATCGGAGTATGTGGATTAATGCACGTCATGCTACCGGTAGATAATTCAGGAGAACCACTGGATAGAGCAATGCTCTGGATGGATCAGCGGTGTAAGCCTCAGTGTGAATGGATAAAAAACAGAACATCAGATAGACTGATCCCGACTTATGTTTCTGCGCCTAAGCTCAGGTGGATATTGGAGAATAAGCCAGAGGTAATTGATAAAACGTATAAATTCATGTTCGGCAAGGATTACGTACGGATGAAGCTGACTGGTGAGTTTGCAACTGACGAATCTGATGCCGGCGGTTCTGCATTGTTTGATGGCAGAAAAAAGTGCTGGTCAAGTGAGATGCTAGAGTTAATCGGAATACCAGAGGATAAGATGCTTCCCATAAAAGAGTCAGGTGAGATCGCTGGATACGTTACAGAGTTAGCATCAGAGGAAACGGGTCTTGCTGTTGGTACACCGGTCGTAATCGGTTCATCTGATGTTAGATGCACGCTCATTGGCGTTAATATCTATACTCCAAAGCGGGTGTGTCTTTACATGGGAACAGCCGCATGGGTTTCCATATCTGACGAGAACGGTTCGCTGAACTGGGGTGGTGCTACTGCGACTTTCGGCGTCGGTCTGAGATGGTGCAGGGAGATGTTTGACGAGTCAATGAGTTATTCTGAAATGATCGAATTGGCGCAGGATGTTCCGCCCGGGTCTGAAGGATTGATCTTTTTCCCGCATTTGATGGGAGAAAGGTGGCCTAAATTTAACTCTTACGCCAAGGGAACGATCTTTGGGCTAACTCTGTCGCATCGGAAAAAGCATGTAATCAGGGCTATTCTGGAGGGCAACGCCTACCTTATCCGACAGATAATTGAGGGTTATGGGATTCAGCGCATTGAGAATATTACTGCAACAGGTGGTGGAACTAAAAGCAAGCTGTGGTTGCAAATAATCGCAGACGTAACACAAAAGACAGTATCAATACCAGAGGTTACAGAGGCAACGGCACTCGGCGCCGCAATGTTAGCGGCAGTAGGGATCGGTGCTTTCGCAACACTGGATGACGCTATGAAACGGTGGGTACATATTCATGATGCTTGTGTTCCTGACGGTAAACGAAAGGAAATTTATGATAAAATGTATGACTTGTATCGGCGGATGGACAACGACTTAGAGAAATATTATCCAGAGATTTCATTCTAAATTGGCAGAAAGTAGAATCCAATCAAGGATATGGATCAAGCCTTTGTCAGTATTTAAATCTTTTCGTGTTCGTCCTTCAGAAAATGAAATTGCTTCCTTTGCCGCTTCCAGCATGTGTTTCAGACGTATGATGTCATTATCGTTCATATTGAACCTCTGCTTCTGTGATAACTTTATCACGAAAATATTTGCTTAAATCTTGAGGTGTTCTCAAATCTACCTTTTTACCGATAATATCTGAAAGTTCAATCTCTATTTCTGCCATTCTAATTAGTATTCGCTGTTTTTCCTATACTTCCTATGATTTTAGCAGTATTATGAAGGAGAATGTTCTTTAGCATCTCCCATAATACCCGAATTATAGGTGGTACATCAATGATTAAATCTAGCTTT
>Ga0315274_10006899_pt1 | contig 16508 bp, 17 predicted proteins | sample YL17G02_20_MG_FD_203700 | JGI IMG/M metagenome (GOLD analysis project Ga0315274, IMG submission 203700) | Sediment microbial communities from Yellowstone Lake, YNP, Wyoming, USA - YL17G02_20 | ecosystem: Environmental > Aquatic > Freshwater > Lake > Sediment | place: USA: Wyoming | collected...
ACCTTCCTGATGAAGAGGTTGTCAGTTTTGTAAAAGCCCATCCAGACCGGTTCATTGGTTTTACCGCCGTTCATCCGGACAGAGGCATAAAGAAAAACGTGGAGCGGGTCGAACGGGCAGTAAGTGAGCTGGGGCTTAAAGGTATCAAGCTCAACCCTGCTTCAGGGTTCTACCCGAATGATGAAAGGCTCTATCCGGTGTATGAAAAGGCAGAAGAGCTCCACATCCCGGTAACCGTCCACATGGGGGTGAAGCCTCCGGCTGAAGAGAATCGGGTGAAGTACTGCCAGCCCATCTACCTGGATGATGTGGCAGTTGACTTCCCCGACCTAACCCTCATCATCGCCCATGCCGGATATCCCTGGATCGATGAGACCGTCATGGTCGGGCTCTATGCCCAGAATGTCTATGCAGATATCTCAACCCTGAATCAGGTTGAGGAGGTTATGGGCTGCGAGGTGATCCTCCCCACCCTCCGCAGGCTGAAAGCGTCTCTCGGCGTAAGCCGTATTCTCTTCGGCTCAGACGGCATCTTCAACCTTGAGAAGCTCATCCAGGCAGTCAAGACCGCAGACTTCCTCTCTGAGGGTGATAAGGAAAAGATTCTATGGAAAAATGCAGTGGGGATATTTAAGTAGAAAAGAAACTGAATGGTTGATGATTCTTTATCAGAGCAACCACTGTAAAATATTTCAAACCACCCACCTTATATACTGCCTGATTTTAAATACTTGACAGCACCTCTGTGACTAAGCTATGAATGAGCTTCAATCTCTTCCTTTTTGCGGAGAGATGTGGTAAGTTTTTGGCGTTTTAAGGCACTCAAAAATTTAACAATTTAAGGAAGTACTGAGCCTTGGCAGGTCTTCACTCCGTGGCAGAGGAAAAGATTAACAGGAGACTTTTGCTAACTCCCCAGGACAATTATCAGGTTGCCTTAGATCTGGCCTGTGAACAGTTGCGGAACTCTGATCTGAACGAGCGATACGCGAAGAGCGGAGCGGTTTTTGAGAAGAGCGGCGGTGGAGAAGGTTTAATCAAGCTCCTTTTTCTAAATCAGACGTGTGAGATCAGGACACCCCGTATGGAGATTGGTTACGCCGGGAGTGAAGAAGAAATGCCTGTCTGGGCCAAGATTCTGATCCTCCACTATCTCAACCATTCAAAAGGATTACCCCTTTCTGGGGAATGGATAACCTTCCGGCAGCTTCCCGGAGGTTCCGGCTACTATCCTGCTCATGCAAAAAGGACACTCAATCCTCTTATCAATGCCTTTGGTTCTAATCCTGAACTTTTAATTGAAGCCGCGAAGCCTCTGGGTGGAAGAGAAGTTCTGCAGGGTGATGCAGCAGTGACCATCTTTGCCTTTCCTCATGTGCCAATCACCTTTATCCTCTGGAAAGGGGATGAGGAATTTCCACCAGAGGCTAATGTTCTCTTTGATTCCACCATTACTGAGAATCTCTCAACCGAGGATGTTGAGGTGCTCTGCCAGATGGTGGCTCTGAAGATGGGTAAGTGGGTGATGGGTAGGGGCGAACCGACGGTTCGCCCACACGGGAAAACATTATGACCCTTTATAACCCTGACATCCATCACCGCCAATCAATCCGTCTTTGTGGATGTGATTATTCAGAGGCAGGGGCGTATTTTGTGACCGTCTGTACCCAGAACCGGGAATGTTTGTTCGGGGAAATTGTAGATGGAAAAATCAAATTGAATGATGCAGGGCAAATGGTAGGTTCATTATGGAACGAATTGCCCCAACATTATAAAGGCGTTGAGACAGACGAATTTATTGTCATGCCCAACCATTTTCATGGAATCATTGTTCTCGTAGGGGCAGGGCTTGCCCTGCCCAGAATTGATACAACAATCCGTCATAATCAGGGCGCAGCAAGCAGCGCCCCTACATTGGGGGATATTGTCCGGACGTTTAAATCAAAATCCACGATATATGTTAATCGTCTTTTGGTGCGCACAGGGCAACGATTATGGCAGCGCAATTATTACGAACACATCATCCGCGATGAAGAAGAATTGAATCGTCTGCGAGAATACATTGTAAATAATCCTGAACAATGGTTGTTTGATAATGAAAATCCGGATTGTGATCAGGGCGAAACATTCGGTAGGGGCGAGCCAGCGGTTCGCCCCTACATTGGGTAATATTGCAGATGCATTTCAAACCATGTTTCACAGAATTGGGGGTGCCGTGATGAAAAAATTATTTTGTTTTACCATGGCGATGTTTCTGGTTGCTGGCTTTGCCTTCGCTGGTACTATTAACCTGCCAAAGACCGGCCAGACGAAGTGCTACGATGAATCAGGTGAATCAGAGGTTGAAATTTCCTGTACAGGTACAGGTCAAGATGGGGAGATTCAGGCAGGAGTGGCATGGCCCGAACCACGATTCACTGATAACGGCGATGGCACAATGACGGATAATCTTACCGGACTTATGTGGACGAAGAATGCCAATCTGCCTAATGGCACAATGAATTGGAATCAGGCCATTGACTTCTGCAACAATTTGACGCTGGGTGGCTATACAGACTGGCGCCTGCCCAATGTGAATGAACTGGAGAGCCTCATAAATGCCGACGAAGCCAACAGCGCAACTTGGCTCGCTTCCCAGGGTTTCGCCAATGTGCAGGCCAGCTATTACTGGTCTTCTACTACCAGCGCCTACGATTCGGACCTCGCGTGGTTCGTCCGTATGTGGTATGGCAACGTGAGCGGCAACTCTAAGTCCTTCAGCAGCTACTACGTATGGCCAGTGCGCTCAGAACAGCAAAATGCTCCAGCCCAAATATGGAAAACCGGCCAGAAAACGAGTTACTACGACGGTGACGATGGCGATCTGGAGAGAGGGGTTACCTGGCCAGCACCCCGGTTTGCCGATCATGGGAACGGCACCGTCACCGATAACCTCACTAGTCTGATGTGGACGAAGAATGCGAATTTAGGTGGTTATAAAACGTGGCAGGGAGCACTGGATTATGTAGCATCTCTAAACGTGAGCCACTACCTCGGCTACTCGGACTGGCGACTACCCAACCGGAAGGAACTTTTCAGCTTAATAGACCATTCCCTGTATAATCCCGCACTGCCTGTTGATCATCCCTTTACCATTGTGCAGACCTACAATTACTGGTCTTCTACTACCTACGACTACAATCCGGACCTCGCGTGGTCCGTCCATATGTGGTATGGCAACATGGACTACGGCAGTAAGTCCGACGTCAGCCCTTACGCGTGGCCGGTGCGCGGTGGACAGACTGGTTCACAATGTTCCAATTCTTGTGTCTTAGATGGTCAACATATTGATTTTAATGAAATGCAGTGGGGTAATCCGCTAAAGTCAGATTACATGGTTATTAGCAGTTGTTTTCTTGATCCAGATTACCAAGAGATTTATCCGTGTAGAGCACACATTGGCATTGATTTAATGGCCCCCCAAAATACCGAAGTATGTAGTATATGCGAAGGGCGTATCGTAGGCGCACCGCAGACAGTGGTTAAAAATGGGGATCCTTGGAATTCGCGCATAGTAATAAAATGTGACGAAGGCGGTTTTGCAGCTGTATATGGACATGTCATTAAGCAAAAAATAAGTTTGAAAGATGGAACACCAGTTACGAAAAATCAACCCATTGCGGTGGTAGGCAACATGGAATCAAACAGCCATCTTCACTTTGGGATAAATACGTTGGGAGCAGTTTATTTCCATGTTGACGGGAAGAATAAATGCAATAATTGGGGATTTGGTCAGTGTCCTGCAAATGCCACCCCTGAAGAGATAGCAGGACATGGTTGGGTTGACCCAATCAACTATCTATGCCTTCATGGTACTTCTGAATGAAGGATCGTAGAGCAAAGTACTATGTAGCACCATACATGGGCTGGTGACCGCGACGCCGAGGTTGATTTATAATATGGGGAAGTAGATTCTTGGTCCGTTAGGAGAAATAGCCATGAAAAAGATTCCTGTTTTATTTATTCTACTACTCTTCTTGAGCACTGTTGCCTTTGCTGGTACCGTCAACCTGCCCCAGACCGGCCAGACAAAATGCTATGACACAGCGGGAGCAGAAATTCCCTGTGGAGGCACAGGTCAGGATGGAGAGATTCAAGCAGGTGTTCCCTGGCCCGATCCAAGGTTCACGGATAACGGTGATGGGACAATGACGGATAACCTGACGGGCCTCATGTGGACAAAGAATGCCAATCTGCCCGGCGGTTATAAAACATGGCAGCAGGCACTGGATTATTGCAACAATCTGACCTTAGGCGGCTACAACGACTGGCGCCTCCCCAACGTGAATGAACTGGAGAGCCTGATAAATGCAAACGAAGCCGATAGCGCCACCTGGCTGCATGTCCAGGGATTCACCAATGTGCAGGCCCACGATTACTGGTCTTCTACTACCCTCGCCGCTTATCCAGATGGTGCGTGGGTCGTCGATATGAGCCTTGGCTACGTGTACTACGACGATAAGTCCTACTACGGCTTCTATTATGTGTGGCCAGTACGTGCCGGACAGTGTGGGTCATTTGTTGATTCGGGAATTTGTCTGCCGCAGACCGGACAGACCAAATGTTATGATACAGCCGGGACAGAAATTTCCTGCGCAGGCACAGGTCAGGACGGTGAAGTTCAGGCAGGGGTTGCCCGGCCCGATCCTGGCTTTACTGATCACGGAGATGGCACCATCACCGATAACCTCACCGGGCTCATGTGGACGAAGAATGCCAATCTGCCCGGCGTCACAACGAACTGGCAACAGGCCCTCGACTATGCCAACAATCTGACCCTTGCCGGACATTCAGACTGGCGCCTGCCCAACAGAAAAGAACTGTACAGCCTGCAAGACTTTTCACGATACGACCCTGCCTTGCCCGCCGGTCATCCCTTCACCAATGTGCAGGCCGACAGTTACTGGTCTTCTACTACCTTCGCCTACTACCCGGACTACGCGTGGCTCGTCGGTAAGTGGGATGGCTACGTGGACGACGGCAATAAGTCCTACTACTACGGCTACCACTATGTCTGGCCGGTGCGTAGTGGACAGACTGGGTCATTAGGTAATTTGGATATTTCAGTCATTGTGAGCGATGCACCTGACCCGGTATCCGTGGGTAATGCCCTGACCTACACGATTACGCTGAAAGATAACGGTCCTGATACAGCCACCAGTGTAACCCTCACCGATACCCTCCCTTCCAGTGCGACCTATGTTTCGGCTACATCAACTCAAGGTAGTTGTAGCAGGTCGGGGGATACAATAACCTGCGCCATAGATACCCTTGCCAATGGGGCCAGCGCAACCATTACCATCGTCGTCACCCCGACAACCGCAGGGGCGATCACAAACACAGTAGATGTGACCTGTAACGAGACAGATTCGAATACAGCAAACAATACAGCAACAGCAACAACAACAGTTAACGACAGTCAAGTAGGCTGCTCAACTTGGTCTGATGTAATTGCAAAATATAATTCATATGTAAGCGGTCAAGCAACCTGGACTGATGTGATAAATTGTTATAACGAATATGCGTCATGAAAGAATTTTGAGAAAAATGAAAAGTCTACGGTCTCTTCAAAATAGAATGATGTCCAACTCGTCTCAGCAGAAAGGTATCACCCATAATCTGGAAGGTCATGCGATACTCTCTGGTGATCCTTGCCTCCCAGATCGATTCATGCCCTTCCATTTTCTTGATCTGAAGCGATGGCTGTCGGGGATTTTCTATAAGGTATTTAATCTGTTTGTCAATCTGATCCCGAATATGGGAAGGGAGTTTTTGATAATCCCTCGAAAAAGGGACGGTAAAGGCAACCTTCATTTCTTGGATTTTTTCAGGGCATTGATAGCATCATCGGCTTTGGAGAATGGTCCAATGACCTCACCCTTTTTTATGGCATCGTCTGCTTCCCTTTCCTTCTCCTGCCATTCCTTAGTCCAGAACCATTCCTGGTCTTTTGGCACTAATTTTTTGGGAATGAGGACAATAACATTGTCTTTGACCGACGTATCCAGAAAGTCTCCTACATCCAGATGGAGAGAGTCGAAAACATCTTTTGGTATGGTGACCTGATGTTTTGGCCCAATTTTTATCACAGCCATATTCCTACCTCCTTACTTTCTTACTATAAGTATATAAGGGATAGGAGAGGGTGTCAATACAGTTTTAACCGTAGGGGCGAGGCGGCAGCTCGCCCGAGAGGATTACCCGAGGACGGGCCAAACGTTTTATGGAGGCCTAAATGCTTTCGACCTACACGGGCATCTTAATTTTCTTAATCATCTGCATTGGCTTTGCAGGGGCGGTATTATTGCTCTCCTACCTGGTAGGTAACCGGACAGTAACGAAAGAGAAACTCATGCCCTACGAATGCGGGATTGATCCCATTGGGAATGCCCGGGTGAGGTTTTCAGTCAAGTTCTACTTAGTCGCTATGCTCTTCATCGTCTTCGACATTGAATCTGTATTTCTCTATCCCTGGGCAGTAATCTACAAAGAGCTTGGCACCTTTGGTTTTGTGGAGATGCTGATCTTTATCGCCATCTTAATGATCGGCTTCATCTATGTCTGGGGCAAAGGAGCTCTTGAATGGGAATAGGCAGGGACACGGCATGCCGTGCCCTCAATGTCAAATGTCAAAATCCAAATATCAAATGAATGTCAAAATCCAAAATGTAAAATTTCATTTGGCATTTGAGCTTTGTCATTTGGATTTCTCCCGGAGGGAGTTATGGGCATAGAAGCGCACTTAGGGGATAACATCTTAACCACTACCTTAGACAAGGTAGTCAACTGGGCACGGAAGAGCTCGCTCTGGCCCGCCACCTTCGGTCTTGCCTGCTGCGCCATTGAGATGATGGCAACGGCCGCCTCCCGCTACGACCTTGCCAGGTTCGGGGCAGAGGTCTTCCGGGCCTCCCCCCGTCAGGCAGATTTAATGATCGTAGCCGGCACCGTCACGAAGAAGATGGCGCCGATGGTAAAGCGTATCTATGACCAGATGCCCAACCCCAAGTGGGTGATCGCCATGGGGGCCTGCGCCATCTCCGGCGGCATCTTTGACTCCTATGCCGTGGTCCAGGGAGTAGACCAGATTATCCCGGTAGACGTTTACGTACCCGGCTGCCCGCCCCGTCCCGAAGCACTCATTGATGCCATTTTAAAACTCCAGGAGAAGATCAAAGACGAGACCCTGAGGAAGTAACTATGGAAGAGTTAAAACAGAAGTATCCCGAAGCCATCGAAGAGCAGATAACCCACCTGGGAGAAGATACCATCACCCTGAAGAAAGAGTATATTCTCCCCATCTCTAATCACCTCAAAACCCAGGGCTATAACTTTCTCTCAGACCTGACCGGAGTAGACCTTGGCGTAGATAAAAACCCCAGATTCCAGGTCATCTACCACCTCTACTCCATCTCTACCCATAAACGACTCAGGCTAAAGGTCAACCTCCCTCCCCAAAACCCAACCCTTGATTCCGTCACCCCCGTCTGGAAGACAGCGGACTGGTTTGAGCGGGAGGCCTATGACCTGTTCGGAATCACCTTTATAAACCACCCCAATTTAACCCGGATTCTCTTACCCGACCAGTTTGAAGGGTACCCCTTACGCAAAGACTATCCATTACGAGGGAGATAATGGCAGAGCCAGCACGCGACCTAAGGACAGACTGTTTAACCATCAACATGGGCCCCCAGCACCCTTCCACCCACGGGGTGCTCCGGGTAATCCTTGAACTTGAAGGAGAAGTAGTTGTCAAAGCCACACCCGTAATCGGCCACCTCCATAGAGGTATCGAGAAGCTTGCCGAGTCCAAGACCTATCACCAGGCCTTACCCTTAACCGACCGTCTTGACTACCTCTCCCCCCTGATCAACAACCTTGCCTACTGCCTTGCCGTAGAGAAATTACTCTCCCTCGAGATCCCCCCCCGGGCCCAGTATCTCCGGGTGATCCTTGCCGAGCTCACCCGAATCCAGAGCCACTTAGTCTGGCTTGGCACCCATGCCTTGGACATCGGGGCCATGACCCCGCTCCTCTACACCTTCCGTGAGCGGGAAGAGATCCTGAACATCTTTGAGCTTGCCGGCGGGTCCCGGATGCACACGAGCTACATCCGCATTGGCGGTTTTTTAGACGATGTCCCTGAAGAGTTTGTCCCCAAAGTACGCTCATTCATTGATACTTTTCCTACCCAAATGAAAGACTACGAAGGGCTGCTCACTAAAAATAAAATATGGATGAACCGTACCATCGGCGTTGGAGTAATCTCAGCCGAAGAGGGAATAGACCTTGGCCTCTCCGGCCCGTCGCTGCGTGCCTCCGGGGTGAAGTGGGATCTCCGTTCCTCAAACCCCTATACCAGCTATGACCAGTTTTCCTTTGACATACCCTTCGGCACCCATGGAGATGTCTATGACCGGTACTTAGTCCGTCTCGAAGAGATGCGCCAGAGTACAGGAATAATCCGGCAGGCCCTTGATAAACTCCCCCCCGGGCCGGTGAATGCCACGAACCCGAAAGTAGTACCGCCCCCCAAAGAAAGAGTATTTGAGAGTATCGAAGCCCTGATCCACCAGTTTCACATCATGGTGGAGGGATTTGCTGTGCCGCCTGGAGAGGTCTACGTACCGGTCGAGTCGCCCCGGGGTGAGCTTGGCTTCTACATAAAAAGCGACGGGACGAGCAAGCCATTCCGTCTAAAGATTAGAACACCATCTTTTGTGAATCTCCAGTCGCTCTCAACCATGGCAGTAGGCCGTATGGTGGCAGACATGGTGGCAGTGATCGGAAGCATTGATATCGTCCTGGGTGAGGTGGACCGTTAAAATGCGGAGTGTGGAGTGCGGAATGTGGAATGAAAGATATGGGGTGATGAGGAGATGGGGTGGTGGGGTGAGAAAGATTTTAAATCCCCCCAACTCCCTATCCCCCTAATTAATATATAGAGCGACATGGAGGATCTCTCCCTTCATATCCTGGATGTGGTGGAAAACTCGATTGCTGCCCAGGCAAAGAGGGTTGAGATCAGGGTGCATGAGGATGAAGGAGCGAGACCTTCTCTCCATTGAGATCAAGGATGACGGAAAAGGGATGACAGAGGGGATGGTAAAAAAAGCCATGGGCCCTTTTTTCACTACCCGCACTACCAGGCGGGTGGGCTTGGGGCTTTCCCTGTTTGCTCAGGCTGCCCGGGAGAGCAAGGGGACATTTGCAATTGAATCGAAACCGGATCAGGGGACACGGGTGCACGCAACCTTTCAATACAGCAATGTTGACCGGAAGCCCTGGGGTAAAATGACAGAGACACTTATTACCCTGATTGTGGGGAATCCGGATGTGGATTTTTATTACTGTCACCGGAAGGGGAATTTTGAATATATCCTTGATACGGCTGAGATACGGTCAGGGCTTGAGGGGTTGCCGATCAACCATCCCTCGGTGGCCGAGGCAATCCGCGGGAATGTAAAAGATAACCTGCGGGCAATAGGCGTAAGCTAAGGAAAGGAAGTCTGGACAATGGGTGAGGAATGTTCAGGAGGAAAGGTCCAAATTATCAGTAACGAGATTACACCAGAGATGTACGGTGAGCTGGACGGCATCCTGGATCAATACCGGGAGAGGCCAGGTGCACTCATCCCGGTTTTACAAAAGGCACAGGGGGTATGCGGATACCTTCCTGCCGAGATCCAGAGGTATATCGCCGAGGGGCTCAATATCTCCCCCAGCCAGGTCTACGGTGTGGTGTCTTTTTACTCTTTTTTCACGATGAAGCCCAAGGGGAAATATACCATCCGGGTATGCCTGGGGACTGCCTGCTATGTGAAAAGGTCGGACGAGATCCTAGAAAAGTTGAAGAGGGAGCTCAAGGTTGAAGTAGGGGGAATCACGGATGACCGCATGTTCTCTCTCGATGCGGTGCGGTGCCTGGGTGCCTGCGGTCTTGCGCCGGTTGCGGTGGTGGGTGAAGATACCTATGGGCTGCTTAATCCGGTGAAAGCCCTGGAGATACTGAAGAAATACCAGGAGGGGAATGGCCATGCCTAAGTTGACGCTCGAGGATTTGAAGAGGATTAAGGAGGAGGTCAAGGCCTCCACCTCCTTGCGGGAAGGAGGGCACCGGGCGAAGATTACCGTGCACATGGGCACCTGCGGGATTGCCTCCGGGGCACGGAAGGTGATGAGCGCCCTCATGGACGAAATCACAGCCCAGGGCACCAGGGACATCATCGTCACCACCTCAGGGTGCGCCGGACTCTGCAGCAAGGAACCCCTAGCTACGGTTGAGATCCTGGGTGAAGCACCGGTCAAATACTGTGACCTGAATGGGGAGAAGATGAAAGAAATATTCAATGAGCACGTTGTAGGCGGCAGGATCGTTGAACGGTATGCCCTCGCTATCGGATGCGAGACCACCTTTTAACCACAAGGAGTTGTAACCGTGAAGATCTTTCGATCCCATATGCTCATCTGTGCGGGGACGGGCTGTGTCTCCGGCAATTCTCTCAAGGTGAGAGAAGCGATCCAGCAGGAGCTCATCAGGAGAGGACTCCAGGATGAAGTCCAGGTAGTGACCACCGGATGCAACAGCTACTGTGCGGTGGGGCCGGTGATGGTGATATACCCTGAAGGGATTTTCTACCAGAAGCTCACCCCGGAAGACATCCCTTTCCTGATTGAAGAGCACATCCTCAAAGGGAGACCGGTCCAGAAGCTGGTGTACAAGGAGCCGGCGAAAAAGGGGCAGGTGCCCAGGATGCAGGATCTCAACTTTTTCGGGCTCCAGGTTTTGCGCGCCCTGAGGAACCGGGGGATCATCGATGCTGAGAAGATTGATGAGTACATTGCCCGGGATGGATATACCGCCATGGGCAAGGCGCTCCTCTCCATGACTTCTGAGGAGATCATCAGCGAGATGAAGGAATCCGGATTGCGGGGAAGAGGGGGAGCAGGGTTCCCGACCGGGCTGAAGTGGGAATTCTGTGCCAAGGCGAAAGGTGAGATCAAGTACGTCCTCTGCAACGGGGACGAAGGTGATCCTGGTGCCTTTATGGACCGGAGCATCCTGGAGGCTGACCCGCATGCGGTCCTGGAAGGAATGGTGATTGCAGCCAGGGCCATCGGCTCTCACCAGGGCTACATCTACGTCCGGGCTGAATACCCGCTGGCAGTTCAAAGGCTCTACACCGCCATTGATCAGGCCAGAGAGTATGGATTGCTGGGCAAGAACATCCTCGATTCCGGCTTTGACTTTGACGCCGAGATCTACCAGGGTGCAGGTGCCTTTGTGTGCGGGGAAGAGACAGCCCTGATGATCTCCATCGAAGGGAGGCGGGGAATGCCGAGACCGAGGCCGCCGTTCCCGGCCTACCAGGGCCTCTGGAGAAAGCCCACTATCTTAAACAATGTTGAAACCTATGCCAATGTGCCGCAAATCATTTTGAACGGCGCCAAGTGGTATAACGCCCTGGGCACTGAGAGGAGCAAGGGGACGAAGGTATTTGCCGTGACCGGTGCAATAAATAACATCGGCCTGGTGGAAGTGCCTATGGGGACCAGCCTCCGGACCATCATTTATGATATCGGCGGCGGCGTACCCAATAAGAGGAAGTTCAAGGCAGTTCAGATGGGCGGACCTTCCGGAGGGTGCATACCGGACAGCCTGATTGATACACCGGTAGATTACGAATCCATCACCAAGACCGGCGCCATCATGGGTTCAGGGGGGATGGTGGTCATGGATGAGACCACCTGCATGGTGGGGATTGCCAGATTCTTCCTTGAGTTCACCCAGGATGAGTCCTGCGGCAAGTGCACACCCTGCCGGGTAGGGACGAAGATCATGCTCGATATCCTGACGAATATCACCGAGGGGAAGGGCAAAGAAGGGGATATCGAAACCCTACAGGATCTGGCATATACGATTAAGAACTCCGCCCTCTGCGGCCTGGGGAATACCGCCCCGAATCCTGTCCTCACTACCATCAGGTACTTCAGGGACGAGTACGAAGCCCATATCAAAGAGAAACGCTGTCCTGCCCATTCATGCCTCGCCCTGCTCAGGTTCGAGGTGAATGCAGAATTGTGCAAGATGTGCGGCCGCTGCGCCAAAGCCTGCCCGGTTGAGGCAATTGCCTGGGAAAAGAAGCAGTTGGCGGTGATTGACAAAGCAAAGTGTATCAAGTGCAAGACCTGTATCACCAGTTGTCCTTTTTTGGCTATAGAATGATTGAGGGGAGATGCCTGTGGCTAAGATGATTCATGTGACCATCGATGGGAAAGAGATTGAAGTAGAAGAAGGCACCACCATTCTCGAGGCGGCTGAGAAGGCGGGAATTCGCATCCCCACCCTGTGCTACCACAAGAAACTCCTCCCCTTCGGTGCCTGCCGTATCTGTATTGTAGAGGTGGAGCAGATGAAGGGGCGGCTGATCCCTTCCTGCTCAACGCCGGTTACTGAAGGCATGGCGATTGACACCCATACGGAGCAGGTTATCAGGGCGAGAAAGATGAACCTTGAACTCCTCCTCATCCATCATCCCCTCGATTGCCCTGTCTGTGACAAGGCCGGGGAGTGTGACCTCCAGAACTTAGTGTACGAGTACAGCGTGGATGGGAACCGGTTTAAGGACAAGAAATTTGCATACCAGGTTGATTACGTTACCCCGCTGGTTGAACGGAATGTGAACCGCTGCGTGCTCTGCGGCATGTGCGTGCGGGTGTGCGATGAGATTGTGGGAGTGGGCGAGCACAGCTTTATCAACCGGGGATTCAGGACCAAGGTGAGCACCGACTTTGACCGCCCCATGGACTGTGAGTTCTGCGGCCAGTGCATTAACATCTGTCCGGTCGGCGCCCTGAATGACCGGCTGTTTAAATTCAAATCGAGGGTCTGGAATCTTACCAATGTTGATACCATCTGCTCGTTCTGCAGTACCGGGTGCACCATCACCCTCGGCATCAAGAACGGGAAGATCCTCCGGGTAAGGGGTGATGATGAGAAGGGTATCAACAAGGGAGATCTCTGTATCAAAGGGAGGTTTGGCTTCCAGTACGTTGAGAGCCCTCAGCGCCTGAGCACACCCCTGGTGAAGAAAGGGGATAAACTGGTTGAGGCCTCCTGGGACGAAGCCATACAAACTATTGCAGAAAGGTTCAGGGAGATCAAGGAAAAGCAGGGAAGCGATGCCATCGGTGGCATCTGCTCTGCCCGCCTCACCAACGAAGAGGTCTATCTCTTCCAGAAGTTCATGCGCACTGTTATCGGAACGAATAGCGTTGATCATTCCGGCGGCTATGCCCACAAGGGGCTGGAGGTTATGGGCAGGTCTCTGGGTTACCTGGCTTCGACCAACTCCCTCGCAGATGTCAGGAATGCTGATACCATCTTCCTCGTCCGCTCAAACCTGTCTGAGACCCATCCCGTGGTGGGAATGCGGGTGAACATGGCAGTAAAGCGGGATGAGGCAAAACTGATCGTTGCCAGCCCGAGGAATATCAAGTTAAGACGCTTCGCAACCGCCTTCCTCAGCCATACAGTGGGGACAGAAGCAGCCCTGATCAACGGGATGATCGCCCTGATCCTGAAAGAGAGGCTGGCAGACAGGGAATACCTGAGCAGGCATGCAGATGGCCTGGAGGATCTTGAGAAGTCAGTTGCAAACTATACGCCTGAATGGGTGGAGAAGGTAACAGGCATTAAACAGAACCTGCTGATCAAAGCAGCGAAAACCTTTGCCGCAGGAAAGAAGGCAGTGATCATAATATCAGCAGGTCTTGGCCTGCCGGTGGGAGATGAGAAGATTGTGCAGGCGGCACTTAACCTTGCCCTTATTACTGGGCATCTGGGGAAAGAAGGTACAGGTGTTGCTGTCCTGGGTGAGAAGAGCAACTCCCAGGGTGCCGTCGATATGGGCGCCCTGCCTTCCTGTCTGCCAGGACATCAGGATCTCCTCGATCCCGCAATCCGCGAGAAGTTTGAAAAGATGTGGGGAGCAAAACTTTCTCCCAAGGCAGGACTGAACGCCCTGGAAATGCTCCAGGAAGGGAAGCTCAGGGCACTGTACCTGGCAGGTGAAAATCCATTGATCACCTATCCGGGGCAGAGGGAGACCAAGAAGGCCCTTGAAGGATTAGAATTCCTCGTTGTCCAGGACCTCTTCCTCACCCCGACTGCGAAGCTGGCTCACGTGGTCTTGCCTGCACTGAGCTTTGCTGAGAAGGATGGGACCTATACGAATAGTGAGAGAAGGATACAGCGAATCACCAAGGCATTGCCTGGGCCGGGTACGGCAAAATCTGATCTGGAGATCATCCAGCGGGTGAGCGAAAAGATGGGCTTTTCTTTACAGGGATTACGAGATATATGGAAAGAGATCAAAGAGCTCGTCCCCATCTACCAGGGGATTGATTATACCAGGCTGGGCGATGCAGGCGTGCAGTGGCCGTGTAACCTTGAAGATCAGCACGGTTCCCTTCGTCTCTATGCAAAAGGGTTCCCGAAGGGAAGAGTACGGCTAACCCCGGTTGAATACGGGGATGAGATAGAGGCTGATGGGAGTGATTATCCATTCATCCTTTTAACTGGCAGCGCCCAATTCCACTCCGGCACCCTTTCTTCCCAGTCATCTGCCTTAAACCAGGTATGCCCTGAGGGATACGTGGAGATGAACGAAAGAGATGCTGCAGGAAGAGGACTGAAGGGTGATGATGCAGTAGTCGTGAAATCGAAGCACGGCCAAGTGAGGGCAAAGGTCAAGGTGAGTAAGAAACAGCCTGAAGGGACGGTTTTTATCCCCTACCATTTTGAGAATCTGCCGGTGAATGCGTTGACAGACCGGGCTATGAAGTATGTAAGGGTTAATGTGGAGAGGTGCTAAATGGACATCATAGGGATTGGATTGCTGACCGGGAAGATACTGGTAGTGTTCGTGGTGATGCTCTTAACGGTGGCGTACACCACGTGGCTGGAGCGCAAGGTGCTGGGACACATGCAGCTCAGATATGGGCCTCTGTATGTGGGCTGGCACGGCCTGCTGCAGCCCATTGCAGACGGGATCAAACTCTTCTTCAAAGAAGACCTTGTCGTAGCGAGTGCCCATAAATTTTTATACATCCTTGCCCCTTTCATCATAACAGTCTGTGCCTTTGTCTCCTTTGCCGTTGTTCCCTTTGGCGACACGATACAGATCCTGGGCAGGAGAGTTGATCTGGCAATTGCAGATGTGAACATCGGCATCCTCTACATCTTTGCCATCTCCTCGTTGAGTGTATATGGTGTCGTCCTGGCTGGCTGGTCATCCAACAACAAGTACTCACTCCTCGGGGGCTTACGGTCCTCAGCCCAGATGATCAGCTACGAACTCCCCATCGGATTATCCATCATCGGAGTGCTCATGCTCTCCGGCACCCTGTCCATGGTAGGTATCGTCAAGGCCCAGGCAGGGATATGGAATGTCATCCTTCAGCCCCTTGGATTCATCATCTTTATGATCTGCGGCATAGCAGAGTGCAACCGCACCCCCTTTGACCTGCCTGAAGCAGAGAGCGAACTCGTGGCTGGCTTCCACGTGGAGTACTCGAGCATGAAGTTTGCCCTCTTTTTCATTGCTGAGTATGCTCACATGGTCGTCATGGGTGGCATGGCAGCAACCCTCTTCTTGGGCGGCTGGCATGGGCCTATCCTGCCAGGCCCCATCTGGTTCATGATCAAGGTTTTTGCAATGCTCTTCTTCTTCGTCTGGCTCCGGGCAACCTTTCCGAGGTTCCGCTATGACCAGCTCATGAAGTTCGGCTGGAAGGTGCTCTTTCCCCTGTCTATTGTAAATATCCTTATTACCCCATTTATTATGAAACTCTTCGGGAGATAATCATGATCAAAGCCCTTCTTCACGGTTTATCGATCACGCTTCGTTATTTTTTCAAGAAGCCGATCACGATGAAGTACCCAGAGGAGCGGTGGCAGCCATTCCCCCGGTTTCGTGGTATCCAGAAGCTTTTAAAAGACGAGCAAGGGAAAGTGAAGTGCGTAGCCTGCTCTTTGTGCGCCACGGTCTGTCCGGCCCAGGTAATCCGGGTTGAGGCAGCAGAGGATGAAAGCCACCAGAAGTACCCCCGTCTCTTTGAGATTGACGCAGGCCGATGCATTTTCTGCGGGTTTTGCGAGCAGGCCTGCCCCATGGGGGCGATCATGATGACCGAAGGCTACGAGCTTGCAGACTACGGAAGAGACAAACTCATGTATGACAAAGAGCGACTGCTGAGGTGACTATGGAACAGCTACTCTTTTATCTCTTTGCCCTGGGAGCGGTAATCTCCGGAGTATTGGTGGTTATCAAGAAGAACCCGGTGATCAACGCCCTGTTTCTGATTGGGGTGATGTTATGTCTTGCCGGTATTTACCTGCTCTTAGGCGCCCAGTTCATGGCAGCGATCCAGTTGATTGTTTATGCCGGCGCCATCATGGTGTTATT
>Ga0315274_10006902_pt1 | contig 16505 bp, 28 predicted proteins | sample YL17G02_20_MG_FD_203700 | JGI IMG/M metagenome (GOLD analysis project Ga0315274, IMG submission 203700) | Sediment microbial communities from Yellowstone Lake, YNP, Wyoming, USA - YL17G02_20 | ecosystem: Environmental > Aquatic > Freshwater > Lake > Sediment | place: USA: Wyoming | collected...
GTAGACTGTCGTGCTAAAAAAAGGGCTTCTGAGCGTGAGGACTTGCTTGCGTTGCATCTACGGCATGCAGCTACTAGATTGTCCAGGTCATCTGTTCCCCCGAGAACGCGTGGTTGTATATGATCAACCTCATTGCCAGGTTCTCCACAATAGTTGCATGTATAGCTATCACGCTTTAATACCATCAGCCTTTGTTTCTTCCACTTACCGCTACCCAGATGCTTACTACCCATTAGTGCCAGCCCTTGATCTCAAACGCATGTAAAGCCTTGCACATACTACCGTATCTGTTGTTTGAGTATTTGATACCCCACTTAACCTGGCTTACCGGATCAGCAGTTTTTAGATATATTGACTTACCCTGTGGTATTCCATAATGACTACCATTCTTAGCATTAGGCCGCCAATTACTTTCCTTTGTATATAGCTCTAATGCGCATTGATATTGATGAAATGGTAAAACCTGTTTAGCATATTGCTTGGCAGTTAATTGTATTTCCAGACCAGTCTTTATTGGTGCTGATGCATTAGCCGCGCTAATGAATAGTATCCCCAGAACACTTACTACTGCGCAAGCGATCCGCGCTGCGGCTTGCGCGAAGTGCCTGAAGCACTTTAGCAAGTTAAGTGTAAAGCCTCTGTCAAGTTGATTGAACATTTGAGCGTTCTCCTTCGGCGTGTCATCTCACTATGTGAGATAATTCGGCTATCGGTTATCGGTCTTGTAAAAGCCTTTCCCACGAAAGACAACTGCTGGTGCAGTCCAAATCCGTGTCATAGTTCCCCCACAAGTGCATTGAATACTCTCTGGAGTGTCGGTGATTTCGTATATAACTGCGCAGCTATCGCAGCAATAATCAAATTTAGGCAAGTGAGATTCCCCCTTGTTGGCAAGTGTGGCAGATAGCGTTTTCTATCATCCATGATCCACATTGTTTGCATCTGGTAGGTTCATTATTGGGTGCGCGGTCTTGGAGTAATTTCATCAAATCACCAAGCCGCATAAAGGCTAAATACTCCTCAGCGTTTTCGCCCTGGCCATTACAGCGGCTAACTACAAAGGCAAGTTTACCACCTTTGTTAGTCTCAGCTTGTTTAATCCAAGCAAGTGGTGAGAAATCGGATCGTGCCTTTACTTCTATTGAGAATGGTATCCCAGTTATATCCTCGCCTTGTCTGCCTGCCCCGGTGGACTCAGCGTAGGGATACCATTGCTTCAACCAGGCAGCTACGACGGATTGTGTTTTGTAGCCCCTGTGTTTGCGATGATTAGCCATTGACTGCGTGGCATTTCTCGCATTGCCATTGGATTGGCACTATACTCACGATTCGCACATTATCATCTAGGTGCGGCATCTCGTTACACATCTGACAGATCAGAACTGGCACTTCGCCTAGCAAAGTCTTTGTGCCATCTGGTCTTGTTATCTCTACATAACCCATTTACTCAACTCCTTCCGGTAATCGAAACTTGCCTGTGGTCTTTGACAATACATACCAAATTGCTTGACATTGTTCTGACTTAGGAGATCGTGAGTCTGCACATAGCGCACCTCGCCAAGCCTTGCCATTAGTAATGCCTGACTTTATTGTGCGCTCTCCATGAGAACATGTTGGTATTGGTTCTGCTTCGCCAAGTGTGTTACCAACTAATTCAGCTGCATCATTAAGTGTTACAACTGGTTGTATTGGCTTTTCACTAACAAACTCATCCCATGTGTTATTTATTGCTAATGGTGCATTTGCTATTGTTTCGCTGGCCAAATCGTTCTTTACTCTAGCGACTTTTCCCATCTCCTCGCGGCTTGGTCTCTTACCTTTAGCTGCGTAACCAGCGTTTGCAAGTGCGCGACCAATCGCGCTAGTCTCGCAATTCTCCAGCGCGCTAGTTGCATTAACGCCGCGATCAGTAATCTTTTCCTCAGCGTATCCCGTTGCAAACGCGACACTATCTGCAAAAGTCCGGTATATATAAGCCTTAACAATAAATCTATCATTTGCAAAACTCTCCAATTCTGTGTCAAGTCTAAAGTCTGGCCAGTCATGAATAAACTTTTCCAGCCTAATTTCTACTGGTTCGTAGTTACTTAAATCAAATGCCATCTAATTCTCCTTCGGTTGCGAGCATGCCAGCGAGTGCGAGATACGCACACGCGTCAATATACGAATCGAGAAAGTGGGGGCTTTCTTGTATTCGTGCAAGTTTAACTTCGACGAGTGCCAAACATGCTTGATAATCTGCAACTGGTGTGTCGAGAAGCAGCTGCAACCGCATGGCAATTCGTGTTTGATTGATTTTCGGATGGCCATAGATTGCGCCTCTGTCGCAGATAACATCTGTGGCACTTTGTAGTATTTCTTTAGCGATCATTATTAACCGGATGACGGCTTACGGCGCGGCCAGCATGATAACCCTCGCGCTTGCCTTTACTCCAGCCTTTCCAGTAAGCGATGTAAACAACGCCCGGTGTCATTGCTAAGAAGCCTGCGAGTTCCCAATAAGTTACGTTCATTATGCAGCCACAAACTTTGCATATTCAGCAGCAGTCAATACGCCTCTGTAATCGCCACATCCATAGCAATGGGTTGCAACGACTGGTAGATGGCAAAAGCCGCACATGTAATCATTTCTGATAGCGGCTGTTGGGTCAATTGGCGATTCGACTAGCTGTGAGAAATCAAGGGTTTCAATTTCTAAATATAAGTTATGAAATACCTTTGATAAATCCTCATTGCCTAGATTAGCCATAGTCTGCATTAACTCATCTAACGCATCTAGGGTTTCAGTTCTGTTCATTTGTAGCCCCTTTATGTCAGCTACTTTGCTTCGCCAACACCTAAAGGGTCGCACTATGTCAAGGCTATTTCAACCTCATTGTGGCTTTTTTTGATAACAATTTGATAACGAAATCATCCTCGAAACCTAGCCATTCCTCACCGCATAGGCTCTCAGCCATAGACTTTGCCCTCAAACATGAAGCTGCCATCCTTTTCAATAGGAACAGCGATAGGCAAGACACGCTTACGATCTACATACAACACGCCAAAGCCTGCCTGCCAGTTGAAGGTGCCTTTAGTGTAGTAAGCCTGCTTAGTATCCATCATGTGGCCTACTTCAAAGCCTGTTAATCTGGATACCTCTAAACCGCCTGAGGATTGCGTATAAGAGGATATTCCCTGCCTGTGAGTATGTCCACAGACTACGCTTTTACCATGCCGTTTAGCGGCTTCTAGGGCTGTTATGCCCCCTTGTGGCTTTATGCCCTGCTCATCGCCATGCACCATAATCCAATTAGTGCCTGGTATGGCATAAGGCTTCTTATGATAGGTAATGCCTAAGGCTGGCAAGCGTAGAAAATTCTCAATCTCTAACTCTGGTGCGCCTATCAGTCCAGGCAGTCTAGTAGAAAGGGAGTTAAATAACCTTGAGCCGTGGTTACTTCTGGAGAGCTGCGTGATTTGTAAATCCCACATGACATTGGCGCAGGTATCGCGGTCTTTGCCGATTGTCTTGGAATGTTCATCAAAGCCTGAACTCCAGCGGCTAATGGTCTGAAAATCCATCTCATCGCCGACACAAAGAACTTCATCGGGCTTAAACCTGCGAATAAATGTGGCCACATTTTGCACTGCTTTCGGATTGTGAAAGGGAACTTGTAAGTCACTTATCACTACGATTTTCAAGGTTAGTCCTCGTCATCCTCATAGTAACCAGGTTGATCCGGTAACCAATTAGGCGTGGGCAGGATTGTGGCAGGATAAGTTTGTGGCGCAGTTATTAAATAAAGCGCATGATCTACGCTAAAACCTGAACGTCTAAGTGACTTGTAATACTCATTAAGGCCAATGCAGTATTGGTCAAGAGCTGAATAGTCAGTAACGTCTATCACTTTTCTGCGAGCCATAGTATAAGTGTTACCTATTTAACATATCTATAATGGTATCGACACGCACCTCTAATTTATCAACTTGATCGCGTAGTGATGAACCACCATTCGTTTTAAGTTCGCTTAGGTAATGCTTAACTAACCAGCGAACTGAGGCCACAAACGCGCCTACAATAGTTACTAGGCTGACGCTGAGGGCAGCCCAGTCTTGCGCTTGCATTACTTCTGAATAACTAGCGTCGAAAGGTTTGACGTGCCAGCAGAAGTCATGGCGTAGATTGCGTTGCCGTGATTCTGGATTACAACCTTATCGCCATTGTCCATCCGGTAACCATTAGCAACAGTTAGGTCAGCACCGCCAAGATACAAAGTGCCTGATGATGAGTGAAAATGCACTTCCTCAGCTGCTTGGTCATTGGCCACTACTACTGCGGCTGTGGTTGTAACTGTGTAGTTTGCGCTAGAGATTGTCATTTCTTAGGGGTCGCATATCCAAAGACTCCGGCAAGAATAGCCCAGAGAACTGCGCGGTAATCAAGTGAAAAGTTACTTGCAGCCCAAGCAGCTAAGAACGCACCGGACATCAAGAACATTGGATGCTTCATTCATTACTCCCTAACATAGGTATTTTAAAAAAAGAACCATCATTGTCAGCCGCGCCTTTATTGAAGGAGATGTGTATGTGGCTGGTATGTGGGTTGATGCCTGTGTATTTACGCCATTTCCAATTGAGGATACGGCTGGCAATCTTGTGGTTGTGTATGACATAACTAATGCGTTTAGCAGGGTCAGATTTTGCATATGCACGAAGTTGATCTGCCAAGTAGATACTTTCAGATTTGTGCTTTGTGAGGTCTGCGTCAATGTCAAAGGCACGAACCCACCCAGCAGCATCAGGCGTATGATCTGATTTACTGTCGTGTTTAGCATCGCCGATTGTGCCGTCAGTTCGGCGGTCGCGGTTCGGATATGTGTCATCTAGTTGCTCTCGCAGTTGTATAACACTTTTACTCAGGCGTGGCTTCACTTTAAGTATTAGATTATTGCCAAAATTGCTTGAGCTTTAGCACATTCAACAATTTCGGTTTTAAGTAAATTTGTTACTTGATCGAATTGTTGCAAAACTGCTAGGCGTTCTAAGCGATTCATTGGGCATTGACGCGCTGCTTCTTGTGCTTCTATACCTTTAAGGTCAATTAAATCGGCATCCCACTTACCGTCAAGTGTTGCAAGCAATTTATTATAGGTTGCTATGTTTTCTTGATATGAGGCTACTTCTGCTTGTCTTGCCTGTTTAGCAGTCATTTCTTCTGTCATTTTTTTCTCCTATTGTTAGTTAAATAAAGGCGACGTTCAAACCGTTGCCAGTCGGTAGCGTCGCTGGGTTGGCATACTTAGTGCCAAATCCAGCAGACCAAGGATACGCGCTAATAAAAGGTGTTGTGGTATGTGCAATTGCTATGTCGCTGCCGGAAGGCGTAAACGCTACGCCAAATCCATTACCAGTAGGTAATGTTGCAGGGTTAGCATACTTAGTGCCAAATCCAGCAGACCAGGGGTATGTTGAAACGAATGGTGAATTCTGGTGTGCAACTGCAATAGCGTTACCTGCAGGATTAAAGGAAACACCTTGTCCAATACCCGTTGGTAGCGTCGCTGGGTTAGCATACTTAGTGCCAAATCCTGATGAAAAAGGATACGCTGCAATAAATATAGATGAAGGGTGGGCAATGGCTATTGTGTCACCAGATGGACTAAACGTTACAGCGTTGCCAGTACTAACAGGTAAGGTTACAGGGTTAGCATACTTAGTGCCAAATCCAGCAGACCAAGGGTATGCAGAGATAAATGGTGTGCCATTGTGTCCTACAGCAATCACGTTACCTGCAGGATTAAAGGAAACTGCAAAACTTGCGGTTATCGCCACTAATCCCACAGGGTCAGCATATTTCGCGCCAAATCCAGAATTCCAAGGATAGACGGAAACATAAGGTGCAATGCTGTGTGCAACTGCAATAGCATCGCCTTGAGGTTTAAAAGTTACACCACGCCCAGCACCAGCTGGCAAGGTTGCAGGGTCGGCATATTTACTACCAAATCCGGGAAGCCAAGGATAAGCAGAAACAAATGGTGTTCCACTATTTGCTACGGCAATATTGTTGCCTAAAGGTTGAAAAGCAATATTATTTGTTGCAAACCCCGGATTTGCTGGCAGAGTTGCAGGATCAGCATATTTTGTGCCAAAGCCTGCTGACCAAGGATAGACGGAAACAAACGGTGTTATTTCGTGACCAACTGCTATGTATCCTGAGTTAGCACTAAATCGTGTAAGTCCAGCAATTACATTACCTATCATTAGACAATTGCACCAACAACATACCAAACATCTGTTGCAGTTTTAATACAAACTGCGCTTTTATACTGTGCAAGGATAGGAGATGCAACAGTTGCACCTGCAGATAAAACTGTTGTTGTGGCTGGAGTTGTAGCAGATATTGTGCAAAGCCCAGCACCTTTGTTTAATATTGTAATTGTTGTGCCTACTGGAAAAGCTACTGAAGCATTAGTAGGTATTTTAAATGCGGTGGCGGTTGCGCTGTTTATAGGAACTAAAACCTGATATTGGTCAGTAAGAACAGTTGTATAAGTAGCAGCTACTGAGTCAGCCGAAACAGCAAAAGTGGTTAAACCGTTGTACATTGAGGCTGATAAAACATCACCGGTTATTGCTGGAAATCCTGTTGCCATTTATTACTCCTTAATATGTCATTACTGACGTGCCGATTATACCGTATAAAGAACTGCCGATAAGGAAACCTGCTACTATTGGTTCTGATGTCACAAAAGTCGTCTTGAAACTGTTTGGTGTTATCTCGTGCTGAATGCCCATACATTGCAAAGTTTTTTGTATGATAGTGCCATCTTGCGCAACATCAGTTATATCCATTGTGTCAAAGAAATCTAGGTTGAGCGCAGCTGTAATGCCCGCTGTGTAATTTGGAGTGTTTAGATCAAGGGTAATTGAGTCAATACGAATAGTAGTCTCAGCGCGTGTGGCTACAAAGGTTCTGGCTATGTTTAATGCTTCTGCATTTGTCTCCACTACTAAATCAGTATAGTTAATTGAGTGTGGAAAATACTTTGTAATTGAGTCAGCATTGTTGGCAGTTTGAGCTGTCCCGCTTGTAGGGGTAATAGAAGCCTGGTTAATAATCAACTTGTCATCAAATGCAAAGACTATGTTTGCAAAACCGATAGCCGAACCATCATTAGCAAAAGTTGTAGGGTTTTGACCAGATTTGGCTATAATAAAACTGCGCTCATAAAATACGGCATTGCCACTAGGGCTTATGTAAAAAGCACCTTGTTCGCTAAATTCTACGTTTTTCAAAGCAGATAGAGCTGTGCGAGCTGTGCCTGGGTCTGCTTGAACTTTTGAGTCTCCGACATTGACATTACGCATTGATATTGGCCAAGACACAGTATCTAAAATATCGTCTATTCGTGCGCCTGTTGTTTGTCCTGCTGAACTGCCTGTAACAGTAGTTACGTTAGCCATGTTAAACAATCGGAAAGCATCGCTGCATTCAATATCTACGAAGCCAATATCTTGATCTTTAGGATAGGTGTAGTTATATGCAATGGTATATCCTGTAAATACAGATAAGCCATCTCCTAAGACTCGTATTTTGCGCAGGGGAACTAACTTGCCATAATATGGTGAAGCAGGATTTTGTGGATTCCAATCGCCATTGCTATCATAAACTCTCACCGTTGCTGTGCCAGTTTGAAATTGGTCTTGTAATAGGTCATAGCCACGCCTGATGCTTATTTTGGCTACTTGTGAAGATATGTCAACTACATCCGCGCTTGTCTCTGCTAATACGTTAACACCTAATACGCCGTAATCAGGGTCACCAATAGTAAAACCAATACCGAATACTGGACCACTAGAAAAGTCAAACCGAACGCCTACGACAACAGGATAAGACACTAGAAGCCTGTTCCAGTCCTACGGAAAGTATTGGAGTTGCCATTAGCTTCATTGCCTAAAACAACTGCGTTGATGCCGTATGCAGCTGCTGCTGGGTCAATAGTGATTTTAATTTCAGTCGCTCCAGAACCCAAACCACCTGGTCTAAAGATAGCATCTTGGTAGTTACTTAAATTCATTGATGCTGGCAATGTTGCAACATTGCTTGCAGCGGCTAGTTGTGAAAGCGTAGCTGCGCCTGGGAAGGTAGTGCCTGGTGTCATGTTACTTGGATTAGCACTAGGAGTATATGAACTAACTGAAGCGATTGCATTGGTAAATGCGGTCTGTGCGCCTGGCCCTTGCAAAATTGCGTCAACGTAAGTTGCTAAATTAGTGGTTGTTGTAGGCGGCTTAATTATCGGCGTAATTGGCACAGTAACTTTTAACGCGCCTAATTTGTCCAGTTCATCTCTTAGTTCCTTTAATGCAGCAAGGGCATCAGATAGGTATTTGCCCCACCCATTGACAGGGTTTGTAGCAGCTAGTTTAACTGATGCTATTTGTGAGGCCAATAACTGTTGTGCAAGGTTGCCAGCCTCAGTTGAGTTCCCTAAAAGGATTGCTTGCTGCAGTTTGAGTCTTAATGCCTCATCAGCAGTAACCTGGCCCATAAGCGCGGCTGTGTTCTGAATTAAATCCATGTTCATTACTGCGGAAGCTTTGTCAATAACAGACTTTGCTTTTGCTAAGGCTGTCTGTTCTTTTAACGCCTTAGTTTGTTTTAAAAGCATTGCTGCCAACTCTTTTTGACGCTTGGCGGCTTCTTTGTCTTGCTTAATACGTTCTTGTGCTAATTTGACAAAGCCTGGAGTTAACCCTGGGTTTATTTGTGACATAGGGTCATAAGTAGTACGTGCTTTACCATAAAGCAAATCAAATAATGGGTTAGATTTATTGCCTGTTCTGGCTCTTGATTTTGCTTCACCAAGGGCACTAATTGCAGGATCAGTCAATTTTCCTATGAGTTTGCCCATTTCAATAATAGCCAAACTAATGCTAGAAGCCATGTTATCTATGGCGTTTGTAGCGTTTTTAATGCCCTGGTCTTTGCCAACAATAGACTGCATGGCAGTTACTAAGCCCTTGCCAATAGTTTCTTTTGCGTTTCCAGCAGCAATATTTAATGCATCAATTTTACCTGAGTAAGTTTCAGCGGCTAAAGCGGCCTGGCCTTGAAATCTTTTAGTAATAATTTGCTGAATTTCATCAAAAGATTTACCAGCTAATTCAGCCTTTGTTAAACCTAACTTATATTTATTAAGTCCTCTAGTATTTCCAATATACGCTTGTGTCAAATCGTTTACAGTAGTTCCCAGATCAACGCCAGCACCAGCAGACGCATTAAGAGCAAGGGTTAATAATTCTTTAGACTTAGTGTATGACTGTGTCGTGGAAATCAACTTGCCAAATGCAGGGCGTAAAAGGTCATCTGCAACGTGGAAAGTTCTTTCAAGGCCTTGAATAAAATTTTCTACGTTAGTTGCTTCGTAGGCTAAACCTAAATTGCCAACAGTTTTGCTTAATTGTCTGGCTGCTTTGTCATCAGCAACGAAAGCCTTAATAGATTGCTGGCCATAGCGAAAAGCCTTTTGTGCGCCTTGCAATCCAATATAAGCCTTAGCAAGAGATTTGACTCCTGCTTGCAGTCCAAGAATATCTTTGTCGGCTTTCTTAAACGCTGGCCTGCCCTTGTATTCAGCACCAATGCCTATTCCTAAATTAACATCAGCCATTAAGCACCTCGCCTGTTCTTAAAATTATTTGCTGCATTTTGTAAGGCTTTCATTATTGCTGCGTTGGCCTTGCCTTGATCTTCAGCCCACGCACGGAAAATTAAACGGCCAACCATATAACGACCGCGGCGGCCTGAGCCTGAGCGTGTATTGCCTTGCTTTAACGGACTAGCGTTGTCTAACGCTGAAATAAATTGTGATCCTGCTAATGGGTTATTTGAATGGCTAAAGTTCTTGTTAGTTCTAGGCGTTCCCTTAGGTGCTTTTGGCATACCGCCTGGATTCTTACGACCAGCAGTTTCAAAAATTGAACCTGAGGCAGTTTTGTTGTTGATAGAAGCTGCATAGGAAAAACCACGTCTGTTGGGTTTAGATGGTGTGGTCTTGAAGCCAATACCTCTACGCATAAGAGTTGCGTTATAAATTGGCCATTTACCTGTTTTACTATCAGCTCGCCAATGCGAAGGAGTAAAATCTGATGGAATATACCCACGTGCTTTTTTGACAATAGGCTTTAGAAAAAAAACCATTTCATCTTGTAATTCTTTGGCTAGGTCTGGCTCAAAATTGCGCAATGCGTAACGAAGTTCTTTAACGCCTTTTACCTGCGTTGCCATCCTTCATCTCCTTAGCGCGGTCTTTCATAGCCATTAAATAAGTTTTAAACATTCGCACATCCATATCTATAAAGGATTGTGCTGGGATACCTGTCTCTAAACTCATACGTGCAATGAGATAGTGAAGGGTATCCCTAGTTAGTCCAAAGGGTCATCATCAAGAACTTCCACACGAACGAGTGAATCTAAGAAGTCTGCGCCAAAAGGCTTAACAGTTTCTCCCGATCTGCGAATGCACTCCCAGGCTAACCAATAAACGTCAGTCTGTTTTTCATCCTCACGGAAGGCTTTGTGTAAGCCTTTCTTTGCATATGCTTCGAATGCGAACTCTATTGCTGGTGTGATTTGGTGTGTAGTATCGCTACCATCCACCCTTACTATTCTTAACTTTGCCATTTTTAGCCCTTTTCTTTTAGTTGTTTAGAATGTGCCTGATGTTGCTAGTGCTGTTGTGCTGTTGCAGGTAAAGGTGATGTCAATCATCGCTTCATCTGCTACTGCGCCAGCAATATCTGTCAAGTTATCTACTAGAACTGTGCCTGTGTATAAAACGTTTGTTGCTGATACAGCTGGAACTTTATCTTGGATTGCTTTAAACGCTACTGTTGTGCCGAAAGCTGCTTGTAATGTAGCAAGAACTGATGCTGCTGCTGTGTCATTCAAGAATGATACTGTGATGGTGTCAGCTGAAAGTCCGGTAACAAACTTGTGTGCTGTATCGCCCATTGCAGTTACTTCTAGTTGGTCTGCTGCGCGGTTAAGTGTAAAGGCTGTAACGTGATCTGATAGATCAACAGTATTTAACTTAAAGCCAACCTTGTTGTTTAGAAAAATTGCCATTGTTTATTCCTCGTCTTTCTTGGCTGATGCCTTTGGGGTGGATTCAATTTGACCAATCTTTTTCAGAAAAGCCAAATCCTCAGGTGTTAGATCGGTCATTTTAACTCCAACTCGTAAGTAAACTCAGACGTATTTCCGTCGTGAGCATGTCCCCGGCTGTTGAGTCAACTGACACACCAGACACAGAGCCAATATTATAGTTTAGCGATGATGCCGCTAGTTTAGTAAACACGTCAACAATAAAGTCTTCCATGCTTGCAAGCGAACCTTGATTGTCAAGTAAAGGTAAATAGAGTTTTAATCTAAAGTTAGCCAAAGGTGCAATAGTTATATGTTGGTTATTGCTTGGCACAATATAAGGATCGTCAGGTTCTACAACCACGCTATTGGCCAACGGGCTGGCAGGTGGAAAAGAAAATACCTGCCATACCGCTGGATTACTTAAAGCCGTTGCAATGGTAGAACGGAGAGTTGTGACGGCAACTGTCATCCGACTAGTCCACTTGGGTTTAAGTAATTCGCAATCAAACCTCTAACGCGTGCTAAAAGTGTGTTGCCCATACGATAAGGTGAAGGTGTAAAGCCATCTGGTGATACGCCACCAGCATTTGAAAGTTGTCTTGATTGCCAGATGTCAACAGCAATTAGTAGTGATGCTTCTCTAACTTCCGGAACTGTCGCAAAGTCTATGTTAGTTGTTGCAGCTACTGTGGCAAAAGGTTGGATTGGGTTCTTAACCTGATTTGCGCCTGTGGCTGCATAGGTTATGGAATAGTTGTAAGCCGTCAAAGAATAGTTTTGGTAGTTTAATGCAGATACCTGAACTGCGCCGTTGATCTCAGTAATCGTCTTAGTGCCGTTGAAAGGTGATCCGGCATTAGTAATAATGACGCTTTGGCCAACATACATACCATGAGGTTGTTGAAAGTAAAGTGTCGCAAAGTTGTCTGTGATGCTTCTAGCAGCTGCGTAATAGTTGTTAAACCATAGATGGCTCTTGATAATGTTTTCAGCGGCCTGTGCGCACTCCTCTACAACTGGTGATCCATAGAGAGAACCAATACCTAGAACTGTGCGCAGTTCGGCTTCGGTTACATATGTTGCTGCCATGATTTCCTCTCTAATTAAAATTGAAGGGGCTAAGGGCTACAAAGCCCCTTCAACACTATTGCTAAGTATTAGTTATGCAACCATATACTTGTATGCGCCTGCTGCAACCTTAGTTGCGATTGCGCCGTAGCCGTAGTAAGCCACGTTGATTTGACCAGAAGCAATTACTGCTGCCTCTAGTTTGAATTGTGGTGATTCATACCATGTGTAAGAATCTGGGTTGACAATAACGATTGAGTCATCGCCGACACCTGAAAGGTTACGATCAACATAAAGGTTTAGACCGTTGATGTTACCGCGTAATGATACTGGTGTTGCGTTACCGCCAGCGTTCATTGGGTTTGTTGCTGTGTAGATAGCGCGGTTTGTTGAATCAACAAGACCCATAATTGCGCCCCATTGTGCTGGAGATACAACGATGTTTTGTGCAAAACCTAGTGTATTTGTGTAGATGTCAGCTGCGCCATCTGCTACGAAATCTAGAAGGTTAGCAGCTGACATTGTGCGGTTTCCGCCGTCTGTTGCTGCTGCAAGAACTACTGTTGCAACGCGTGCATCTGTTGCCTTTGCATATGCGTATTCCATGTTTTTTACAAGTTCAGCAAAGAAAGCTGGGCTTGAGCGATCAAGGATTTCAACAGAGAATGTTTGTTGTCCAGCAAACTTTTGGACTGTAACTGAAAGATAAGCATCAGTCATATCTGTATTTGATGGTGTTCCTGCTTCTGCTGTTACCGCAACTGTTGGAACAGCTGTGATTTTAGGAATCTGGAATGTAAGTCCAGCGTCCGGCAAAACTCCTGAACTGATGGCCGAAATGAATGGACGATCAGCGTTTGCAAGTGGGTTAATAACTTCTGTTAGCTGACGTGTTGGAACAAGACCAGCGTTGTTGCTTGTTGATGCTGCTGCACGAATGTATTGACGTGCATCGTCATCGCCTAGTTGTGCGCGAACTGTGTTCTCAAGGAATTTTTCCTTTGTGAACTCAAGACGTGGTTCAGCATAAAATGCTGCTGTTACTGTTGGGCGTGAGGCTTCAACCGCAGGGGTTTCTACAACAGCCTCAGGTGTTACGGCATCTGGAGTATCCAAGATGGCCTCACTTTCTGGTTGGGTTATTTCGGGTAGTGCTTCATCATCGGTTTCTGCCGCTGACGCTGCAACGCTTTGAACTGCAGCTGTTTCGAAAGCGGCAGCCTGAACAAGGCTGGTTTCAAATAAGCGAGCAGATTGGACATACAACACGCCATTACGCGGTTCTGATGCTAAAACTTCGACTCCAACACTAAGCCCTGAACGAAGGCCGTCTGATGCTTCGATTAGTGAGTCTGTTCCGCGGCTAGTGTTGGAGATTTTAAATGATGCGTAAACGCCATTAGGTGTTTCATTAAAGGATACGGCTTTGCCGATTGGTTTTTTAGCATCGTGTTCTAAAAGTAATTTTGACTTGCCTGGTTCTGGCAGTTGTATTGAGCCTTGTTCAAATACGACTTTGCCAGCTGATGTCTGGCCGATTTCGCCATCGTAAGGAACGATTTTACCAGAGATTAGTCTGCGGCCTTGATCGCACTCTATATTGCTACTGAAGGTTAATTGCATCTGTTGCACTTCCATTCGGTGAGAGTTCTTCCATTTCCATAGCATCTTGAACCGTAATTAGTCCTAGAGCCAACATCTTTTCTAATACTGCTAAACGCTCTATTGCGTTAGCACGCAAGAAACCTGTGTCTAAATCAAAACAAATTTTCTGAGTTGATGGAGTTATGTCATTCATGCTTAGACGCTGTTCAATAGCAGAAATATAAGGTTGTAAAGTCAAACTTACAAAATTGCGCCGTTCGTCTTGTAAATTACTATATACCATACTGTTGTTCATGTCTGCGCTGATGTAATAACTTGGCACATTGCAAAGTCTGCTAATTTCAGTTGCCATGTATTGCTTTGCTTCATTTAGCATCATGTCTTTAGGAGAAAACGCAACAGGCTGAAATTCTAGTGTGCTAGTTAAGTAAGCAGTTGAACGATTGTTACGAGCATTGCGCCATGCAGCTAGTAAGCCCTGGACTTCTGACTCGCCTAAGTCTGCGCCTGTATTCTTAAGAACGCCAGTCGCCATAGGTGTAGAAGCTGCAACGCTTGATGCACGATCTAAATCTAAAGCAGATGTCAAAACTCGCGCCCCGACTTGTAACAGACCATCGGTCATGCTCTGGATTGTTACGAGTGAGCCTGGCCCTGACATTGGGCGTGTTGCGCCATCAACTGCGTAACTTTCAATAAATGTATTTGTTTTGTTGTATTTAGGAATAACGCGAGAGTTAGCGACCCAATTAAATGATGCAGGGTATCCGTTGTCCTGATACACGCTTTCAATTTCAAGATAACTGACACCAAAAAATAAAAGGCTATCGCACATGTATGCAAGCGTAACTGGCATAGGTTGGCTCTTAGATAATTGATCCATCCACGGCAACTTTGGCAAATATTCGCCTGTGCGCTTTAATTCTAATTTTAATTCCATTGCGCCGACTGTGTTACAAATTAAATTACGGCAACGACTAACAGCTGGTATAGACATCGCAGAGATGCGGTCAATAGATAATAAGTTGTAAGGGATTTGATATTGGTAAGTGTCGGCCATTACCGGTGGGGCATACTGCGCTTCAATTATTGCTGGCTTGCTAAAGCGAGAGAATAAACCCATACACCAACCTTACACTATTTGGCAAGTATTGTCTCACATTGTGAGATGTTTATCAAACATATATCTGTGGTGTTGATTGTGGCTTAGTTAGGTAATGGACAATCATTGCTGAGCAGATTGCGCTAGTTACATCGCCTGCTGACTTACGGCGCACTATTCTCCAGCCAGCATCATTAGTTTTTGCGCCTACGCTAAACCATGATTCAGTTAATTCCTTTTGCCCTGAGTGGACAACGCGCAGGTTGACAAACGCATCTAATATTTCACCACATGCCTGGTAGAAGGATTGGCCTGAGCAATCCTCTAACTTCTGCCCTGATTGCTGCAATCTTTGAGCAATAGAAGCTGTGGCGTATTTGTCATACATAATCACACGCGGTTTGAACTTTTGCGCCCAAACATGGACATCTGCCGCCATCTTTAAATCATCTATTGCGACATCGCTAGTCCAGAGCTGCATAAGTCCTAGTTCTATCTTTCCTGTGGCTTGATTTAATTTGCCAGCCAATAATGCACCAGAACGCTTTGATGGAGAGACATCTATGGCAAACACAATATTGCCGCCTGGAGTAATTTGAAGATTTGAGTCTGAGGTATCAGTAATCATCTGAGTTGTAAATGGGGATGTCATGCTGTCAACCCATTGGCAAAGCATTTCCGTTCTTGTGTTATTTATTGGGTTAGTGCTTACTGCTTCCTCCAGCGTTTCCTCGTCAATGAGGAAGCTGAGAGAAGGGTTAGCCATAGCCCAAGCATTACGATCATCAATCTTGCAATGGGGTGGCGCGGAATATTCATACCAACCAAGTGTAGGCGATGGGTATGACAAAGCGCGTTCACGCAAGTCATTTAGCACAACCGAGTAAGCATCTCCGGCATTTGAGCAGATTAAAGTTTGACCACCAGTTGCGCGAGTTGTCGGTCTGGCCGCCTTCCAGCCTTCTTCAGTAATTTCACGCAGCTCATCTATAAATAAGAAGTTGGCAGTAAGTCCACGGCTGCCATCTCGCGTTGCAGCTACTATCTGATAGCGATTGCCTTTCAGAGTTGTAATTGATTCCTGGCCATTGGCATATCTAATCTGTTTAACCTGATTCTTGAGGAAGTCATTATCAAGGATTGCATTAGCAACCTGCCTAAATGTATCTAATGCCATATTTCGGTTAGATGACATACCAATAACCATTTTGCTATCCCATAAGAACAGATGAGCCAAAATAAGCATACGCGCCATGTGTGTCTTGCCATTTTGACGTGCAATAAGCAATCCCATTGTTTTGCGCCGAAATTCGCCCTTGTCATCAATTCGCAACATGTCATCAAGGATTAAACGCTGCCATTCAAGTAACGGCATACCAATTTTCTCAGCTAATTGTGCTACCTCATCCGATCGTGTAGCACCTTTTAAAAAAGGTGTGTGGATGCGTGGGATTTTGTGGCCAACTAGCGGTTTTTTCTTTGCCCCAGTTTTACGCGGTTTTGCTTTGGTAGTCATCAGTTAATGGCTGGTGTGGTTTCGGTTACGAACGGATTGTCTGGGATGACTGAGGCTGCTCTTGGAGAGAGATTGCCGCG
>Ga0315274_10006903_pt1 | contig 16504 bp, 14 predicted proteins | sample YL17G02_20_MG_FD_203700 | JGI IMG/M metagenome (GOLD analysis project Ga0315274, IMG submission 203700) | Sediment microbial communities from Yellowstone Lake, YNP, Wyoming, USA - YL17G02_20 | ecosystem: Environmental > Aquatic > Freshwater > Lake > Sediment | place: USA: Wyoming | collected...
GCCCAATAGCCCGACGTCGATCAGGCTGGGAGACGGCGGTGTTGTTTTGTCGGGTTACGTGGGGACGCCACCAAATGACCCGTCGTATGCCGGCTACACCATGCACGTACTCGAGGCCATGGTCCGGCGCAGCGATGCGGCGACTACGGCCAATCGCTATTGTTGCCAAGTTGGCTTCTTCGATGCGAGCGACAATGGGGTCTATTTCAGAATCGACTTCACTCTCGGCCCTTCTGACAACTGCTGGATTGGATGCTGCAAGTTCGGAGCCAATTCGACCTCAGTCGTGCCGGCTCCGGTGGTGACGGACCCTGCCCTGTGGCACAAACTGCGTATCGTCGTGGGGCAGTGTGGGCTGAAGGCGGAGTTCTATGTCGATGACGTGAAGATCGGGGAGGTCTCCGACCCTGGGTATCCCGCCTGCATCCCCTACACGGGGCTCTCTCTCGGTGCCGAGATTATGAAAACCACAGGCGAGTTGGCCCATAGCCTGTGGGTAGATTACGTGCAGTATGACGTATTCACGGGAAGGACGTTGCCATAATCCTCAGCCAGGCTGCACGCCGGGCATGTCAGGCCGTTTGGCCAAGCCCGAGCCGGGAAGGCATGAAACCCGAGGCGGCGGCGTGGCGGTTTGCTCAATGAACTGCGTATTCCATCTTCTGGACCGAAAACGAAAAGGGGCTAGAACGTATTGACGCGGTAGAGCGCCGCGCCTGGACCCGAGCGCGTCGTGACAAACCGGTATTTCGCCCCCGACACCAAAGCCTGCACGACGGCGTTGGTGTCCACCACCCAGTTGCCGGGCAGGCTGGACGAGGTGCGAAGCTGGAATTGGAGGCCGGATCGGAAGTTCGTCACCAGGAAGTCCATCTGTACCTGGTTGCCAGCGACCACCGGTCGACCATTGAAGGTCAGGACCGGCAGAGGCGTCGCCATCGTGGCGACACGCTTGGCGGGGCCCCACTCGAGGGGGTACTGGTCATACACCAGGGCGCGGACATTGAGGGCATAGGAACCGGCGGTGGCCGGCGCGAAGCTGAAAGCACTGCCGGCGGGCACTTCCGCCACGACCGGTTGCGTCAACTCCTCCGTGCCGGTGAAGGTGAGGTCATCGATAAACCACCCCGCGTCCGCTTGATAATAGTAGTAGCCGCCCGCGTAATGGTACAGGAAACGAACCAGCAACGGGCGGTCCACAAACGAGGCCAGGGACACAGTCCGGTTCGTGAAGGACAACTCGCCCTCATTGCTGAGGCCGGCCTGCACGTAAACATCCTGCCACGACGTGCCGTCGTCCGCCGAGACCTGGACCCTGGCTTCCTGAGTCGTGGTGGCGTAATAGAGCCGGCTTTGGAACTGCAAGGCGCCACCAGCGTCCGGTAACACGACACGCCGGTAAGTCAGGAATTGGTCCGTCGCCAACGTCTGCGCCAGGTGGAGGGCGTGCGAACCCGAAGCCACCGGTGAGTTGACCACGACCGAGTAGCCCGGCGAGGTCTGCGCGTTGAAGTCGGTAAGGCCGTTCTCACCACCTTCGACGGCTGTCCAAGACGCACGCCGCGTTTGCCGCCACTGATGCCCGCTGGCCTTGGGAACGGCGGTGAAGGTGTACCCATTGGGCTGGCCTGCCACCGGCAGCTCCGGCCCCGACACCACGGGCACAACTGTATCTGGGCCCGTTGTGTGCGGGTCAAAAACCGTGACGGTGTAGCTGAAGCTCGCCGGGACGCCGCCGCTCACATTGGTGATCAAGACGGCACAGACCACATCGGTTCCCGGACACGGCCACTGCCACGGCTGGGTGGTGTCGGCGCCGGTGGGATGCCAGACCAGCGTATTCTCGCCGTAGCCCGTCTGCACGGGTTCCAACGTGACGGCGACGGGCACGCCGTTGCTCGACATGGCCACGCCGGCGTTGGTGAAATTGGCGTTCGGGTATGTAAACGACCAGCGCGCGTACACTACCGGGTATGGGACGAAGCCTGGCGGTGGCCAACAGACATACGGTTCGCGGGTGGCGGGGCGTGGGTTGGAGATGTTCGCCAAATCAACCACCCAGGTGGCGTTGGCCGCCCAGGCCGTATCGGTCCGGGGGATGTCTCCGGTCCCCATCTCCTCGGTTTGAGGATAGAACAACCAGCGCCGATGACCGGCCGCCTGGTTGTTCGTCCCGAAGTCCTCGGCATACCCGCGGATGGCCTCCGGACCGGCGGAGCCGAGCGACAAGTTGGATTTGCCGGCAGCCTCCGCACCGTCTGCCGTGTAACAGGTCAAAGTGTTGGTTGGGTAATGGCTGAGCAAATTGTTGGCGCTCATCATCAGGGCGGCTTGCTGGTCCTTGGCATTGTACGTCTCGTTCAGTGTGATCCAGGCGGGGACACCGGCCATGGCCCGGAACCAGTTGATCTGTAAAACGACCAGGTCGCGGAAGGCGGCGTCGTTCGTCCCGGCATTGCACGTGCCCAGGTTGCCGGTCCAGCCCATGACGGCGTTCTCGGCGGCCTGGTAAACGGTGTTGAAGAAATTGCGCACCTCTTCGCGGCTGGTCGTGTTGACCGTGAACTTCACCGGCGGCGCCGACATTGACCCGGCTATCGAGTTCGGTTTCGGGACCGTTCCCGCCGGAATCGTGGGCGGCTCGCCGAGGTCCCAACCTGCAGCCTGGAGAGCGCCGGGCACGATCAACAGCCCGAGGATGGCGCGAGACAAGAACTGGAGACCGCGCATAACGCCTTCGTTGTAGCGGGCGCTCCGACCCGGTGTCGAGGCAGCATTACCGAACCGACGCCGGCTGCGAAGATTCCCGGAGGGTGGGGCGAGGCGGCCGCCGAGCCGGACGGCGACAGGGTTCGGATACAGCAGGCACGACTCGGCGGGAGCCTCGCCCCACCAATTTCAACTGCGGTTCGGCGCCTCAGCGCTTGGTGTCTGGTCGTGTGTCCCGGGCCCGTTCGGCGTTGTGGAAGGCGTAGAGATGGCTCGCGCTGGACACGTAAAGAGTGCCGTCGGCCGCCACCGGCGTCGAATACACCGGCGCGCCGAGGTTCGTCTCGTGCAGAAGCTTCTTCTCCGCGGCAGCGGCCAGGACCACCAGGTCGCCATCTTCATCGCCCAGGTAGACCTTGCCATCGGCGACCAGAGTCGAGCCCCAAACGTGGGCCTTCATGTCATAGGTCCAGTGGAGCCGGCCGGTTTCCGTCGCCAGGCAATAGAGGAATCCGGAGAAGTCGGCTACGAACAGGAGGCCCGTCTCGGGATCGATCGACACCGTAGACAGGCTGCGGTGAATGCTTTTGCAGGACCACACGGTCGCGGTCTGGGTCACGTCGCCCGTCTGGGTGGCGTCGATGCAGACCAGGTGGCCCACACCTTCGCCGCGTTCCGGGTCCTGGCCGGTGGCAGCATAGACGTGGTTTTGGTAGAAGACTGGCGTGGCGTTGATCTCGCTGGGGCCTTCGGCGGCGGGGTACTTGATGGGCTTGCCGTCCTTCCCGACCTTGTACTCCGGGGGATTGCAGTCGTACCACCAAACCTTCTTCAAGTAGGAGCGGTTGCCCTCCTTCACAGGGCGGGGATCGAGAGCATACAGGAGACCGTCTCCGCCGCCACAGAACAGGAGTTGGCGGCCCTTGACTGCTCCGGTGGAGACCGAGGTCCATTGCCCGTGGAAGATGCGCGGTCCGATCCTGGCATCATCTTCGCCCGCGAAAGCGCCGGTCTTCTTATCCAGGGCGATGAAGCTGGGCGAGTTGGGGGAAGGGACGTTCGCGTGGGTCCAGTCCTGGCCGTTCGAGGTGCAGACGTAAACCAGATCGCCGATGATCAACGGCGAACTGTTTGACGCGTTGTGCGGGAACACGCCCAACTCGTCCATCATGTCATAAATCCAGATGATGTCGGCGTCCTGGGGCCCGATTTTGGCCGGCGGGTTGCCGGTGTCTTTGACCGCATAGTTGGCCTCGTCGGTGAAGGGACCATCGTTGCCATCGGCCATGCCGTTGAGGTCCAAACAGATCACCTCGCAGCGGCTGGTGACCAGGTAGACGTACTTGCCGGCGATCGCCGGCGAAGAAAGCAGGCCGACATTCTCCCAGTCGTTGACTTTCCCCGCTTTGAGCTTGGGCACAACCAGTTGCCAAAGGAACCCGCCGGTTTTCTCATCGAAGCAGAGCAGGATGCTGCGGTCCCCTTGGTGCTGGAGGTCGCGCGGGTGATCGTTGTTGGTGCCGATGAGGACCTTGCCCTGGCCGACAGTCACGTTGCCATAACTCTGGGTGCCCAGCGTGGCGACCCAGCGCACGTTCCGGGTGGTGGCGGGATCGACCTCCTCGGTTCCGGGCCTGAACTTGCCAGGGTCGAAATGGTCGGGCAGACCCCGCGCGGACGAATACATGTTGCGCGTGGTGGTGTGGCCCCACATGGGCCAGTCGTCGGCAGAATGGGCCGCGGCGGGAACGCCCAGCAGCGCCAGTGTCAGCAGGGCTAGGGGGCTCATGGTGTTCATGGTTTTGCTGTCAGCCGGCCCGCCGGCCGGTCGCATCCGACATTGGAAGGTGGAATGGGCCAAGATATTCGATCAATAGTTGGGGAGTATTCTGCAGGACCTGCCATTTGGCAACCCGCAACAGGCAACGCTACAGCAGGGACGGTCAGTTGCAGACGCCGAAAAAGGTGTGCAGAAAAAGGTTGCATCGGCGCGCCTTTGGGCTTACTTGTCCGGGGTCTTAGGTCAAACTGTCCGGCCTTTCCATAGGTTCGCAAGGACCTCTTCAGGCCGGCAGTGCTCCCGAAGTTGTGCGGTGCGGCGCCGTGGCGCGGCCAAAGCCATGTTCGGGTTCAGACTGCGTGGTAGCGATGGGCAACAACGACTATGAGTACTACAATCAACGTGCCCGAAACTGGGGCAGGTTACCTGGAAATCTCGGAAAAGGGGTTCGGTTTCCTCCGGACGCCGGAGAACCACTTCCACCCTAAGCCCACCGACATCTTCGTCACGCCGGACACGATCAAGAAGAGCTTCATGCGCGAGGGCTGCTACGTGAAAGGCCGGCTGCAGCCGCCTCACCGCGGTAGCAGCCCCCAGTTGCGCGAGGTGCTCGAAGTCAATGGGATGCCTTTCGAAGAGTACACGCGGTCGATGCGTTTCGAGAACCTGACCACCATCGATCCGTTCGAGAAGTTCAGGCTCGAAACCTCGCCCGACCTGATCGAGACCCGCATTATCGACCTCGTGACACCCATCGGCAAAGGCACCCGCGGCTTGATCGTGGCGTCGCCGCGCACCGGCAAGACCACCATCCTCAAGCAGATCGCCAACGCGGTGACCGCCAATCACCCGGAAGTCCACGTGTTGGTACTGCTGATCGACGAGCGCCCGGAGGAAGTCACGGACTTTCAGCGCTCGGTGAAGGCGGAAGTCGTGGCCTCCTCCAATGACCAGGACCTCGAAACCCATGTCCGGCTCTCCCGTTTCATGATCGAACGCTGCCGGCGCATGGTGGAATCAAAAAAGGACGTCTTCGTGCTGTTGGACTCCATCACCCGCGTCGCCCGTGCCTACAACAGCGTCCACGGCGGCAGTGGCCGCACCATGACCGGCGGTGTGGACGCCCGCGCGCTGGAAATCCCGCGCAAGATATTCGCCGCAGCCCGCAAGGCCGAAGAAGGCGGGTCGTTGACCATCGTGGCCACCGCGTTGGTGGATACCGGCTCGCGCATGGACGAGCTCATTTTCCAGGAGTTCAAGGGCACCGGCAACATGGAGTTGGTCCTGGACCGCAAGCTGGCCGACCGCCGGTTGTTCCCGTCCATCGACATCCCGAAGAGCGGCACACGGAAGGAGGAAAAGCTCTTCAACAAGCACCAGATCGAGGCCGTCCGCAAGCTGCGCCGGATGATGGTGGACCTCCAGCCGGTCGAAGCCATGGAAACACTCCAGGCGGCGCTGAAGAAACACCGCACCAACGACGAACTCCTGGCCAAACTGCTCTGACCGGGCTCCCTCACGGTCGCGGCTCTGTTGAGGGCAGCGTCGAACCGTCCGAGCTCACAGAGCCGCGCGCGTCAGCAAGCGGCCCGAAGGCAGTGATCGAGGACCGGACCCGCCCGCCGCTCCCTTACGGTCGCGGCTCTGACCGGCTCAGAGCCGGCGCCGTCGGCTGGGCTGGTGGCACGGGTTGGCGATCGTGCAGACCGGCCATGACCCAACGCCGGGCGAGCCACAAGCCAACCGGAGTGGTCATGGCGATACATCCATAAACAAACCACAGTCCGCCGGTGTGCAGTGACGGCGGCGGCACATGCTCCGGGCAGAACGTCCTGAGCATCCAGCCGGAGTAGAGGCCGGCGGTGCCTTTGGCGAGGAGCCAGGGCACCTGGGCGAGACCCATGAACTGGGCAACCCGGCCGGGCGGCGCCAACTCCGAGGCGTACTCGTAGAACCGTGCGGACCAGAGCGCTTCGCCGATCGAGAACAACACAAAATACGTGATCAGCAGGGCCAGGTTCGGTCCGGCACAGAGCAGGAACGTCGGCACCGCCGAGACCAGCGTGCCGATGGACATCATGCGATACACGTTCACGTGGCGTGTCAGGGCCGTCGTGATCGGCACGCCAAAGAAGATGATCAGCGGGTTGATCCAATTGACCAGGAGTTCCATCTTGTCCGCCACGTCGCCGGGATAAGCCCGCAGAACGTAGGCGGGCATGGTCAACCACTGGTGGGCAAACAAAGTCCGCACTGGCAGCAGCATGAAAATGAAAAAGATGAACCGCGGGTTGGCAAACGGGCCTTCCGCAAAATAGCGCTTCAGCGCCTCCGGCACCGAGGTCCGTGTGCCCGGCGTCCGGGCCGGCACCACTTCGGGCCGGAGTTTTGCCGCTTCCGCCTGCCGGGTCATCGAGACAAAGAACAGCACCAACGTCAGGAGTGTGATGCCCGCACAGACCCAATTCATCGCCTGGACACCACTCACCGTGACATTCGCCAGCGGCTGAAGCCACGCCCGGCCCGCCACGACGCCACCGGCCCCCTCCTTGAGATGTTGCACGCCGGGTCGGACCCACGACGAAAGGCCGGCGACCCCGACAATGCCGAGGTTCATGATGGCATAGATCAGCCCATAACCCATCGAGTTCGTCTTCTCGTCGGTGAACTGTTTTACGCCAGAGTAACAGACCGGCTGGAGGATGCCGGACCCGATGGCAACCAGGAAGAGCGACGCCAGCACGATTGTGGCGCCAAAGAACGCAGTTCCCGCCGGACCCGACGCCGGGCCGGCGAGGTGGGGCACGACCGTGTACAAGGCCCGACCCGCGGTGCTGATGGCCAGGGCGAACAGGATGGGACGCCGCAGGCCAAATTGCTCCGCGTAGCTCCCGATGCCGAGCATGAACAGCGTCACCAGCATGGTAAACACGGAAACGGTCAATCCCGCGCGCACGTCACCCCAATGCAGATCGGCCGTGAGGTAGGTCGTCATCAGGGTCAGCACCCCGAAATAGGCCGAGGACTCGACCGCGAAGGCGCCGATAACAAACCACAAGCCGCGCGGCAGACGGCGCAGATCAGCGAACGAGTCCCAGAAACTGCGGAAGCGGGAAGGGCGGACTTTGGTCATGTGTGCCGCGCGAACATCTGGCGATCTCGCGGCGTCAAAGCAAGCGTAAACGGTCCGGGCGGTGCGAGCGCCGGGCATCGCGGGGCATCGGGATCCGGAAACCGCTGCGTCAGAACTCTTCTGTCATCTGCTCCCCACCGTGCGCCGGATTAGGAATGAGCTTCCGGCCCTTGGCATCCACCACCAAGTCCAGCACCTCGAGCGGCACCTGGCCCAGAAGATTCGGCACGTTTTCAGGGACTTCGACCACGTCGAAGATTTCCTTGCGGTCCATCAATTCGAGTTGCACGGGCTCGTACCGATACCGGATGCAGGGGCCGTTGGTGGTCTGGGAACGGACCGTGTCGACCCGCTTCAAAGCCAGCTTCTTGATGATCGAAGGCTTCAGGTAGAGGCGGGTGGTGCCGGTGTCCACCAAGGCCTCCACTTCCAGCGAGCGCGGCTTCCGCTTGCGCAGCTTCATCTCGCGCAACCTGGTCTCCAGGTAGTTGGTCAGCCGGACTTTGACGGTCACCTTTCCCATGAGAACAGCATGCCCTGGTGCAAGCTGGCCTGCAACCAGAACCTCCCCTTCAGAACTTGCTCTTCCGGTGCGCCCCAAGTTCCGGTGCATCCGGGTTCGTGTCCGGGCCGAAGTAACGCAACACCACCAGCGGCTCGGTCTCGCTCGTGTTCTCGTAGGTCACGCCCGCCCTGGCGCCGTCCTCAGTGCAGAAATACTCGTCCTCGGTGAGTTCGACAAAGCGGATCAGCTTCGGGCTGTTTAGGGGCTGACCATTGATCTTGCCCAGGCCTTGCACGCAGAGCAGGCCATGAGCGCCGTGGTCCTTGAGGACCGTTTTCACGCCGGGATCGACGGTGAGTTCCTTCGCGGTGAAGTACTGGCGCCCGTTGATCTTGCCATACACGATCCAGCGATCAACGAACCCTTCGGCGCGCGTGTCGGCCACGGGCACCGGTTCGAGGTAATGGTTGTCCTTGAAGCTCGGGTCGACGTTCGCCTCCCAATCGAGCTGGTTCACGATGAAATCAAGGTTGCGGTGCTTGTCCTTGGGCATGTCTTTCACCAGCAGGTCCCAGGGCACATAACGACCTTCAACCATGCTTTGGTACATGCCGAAGACGTCGCTGCCCCACTGCGGCTCGTATGTGCAGAGCGAGCCGGGCGCGTGCAGGATGGACGGGCCGACCAGCCAACCGGTGCCCGGCTTGAGCCGATAGGCCTTCGAGAGGTCGAGGATGCCGTTGTCGCCTTTGTTCCAATCCTCCAGGCAGCGGCGGACCTGGGCCTTGGTCGTGCCGGGTTCCAGGCCGAAAAATGTGTAGGGATAGTTGTTGCCGACGTTGTTCTGTTGCGGCGGGAAATAGTAACTCTCCGGCTTGCCTTCCTGGCCGACCAACCGGGCCTGTTTTTCACTCTGGTGCATGTGGTGGGGGATCGGCCCCATGTTGTCGAAGAACTTCGAGTAAACCGGCCAGCGCCCGTACTTTTTCCACAGGCGGTTGCCCACGATGCTCGCGCCGTTATCGGCCACCGCCTGGCGCAGGGTGAAGCGCTCGTGGCCGACGACGCAGTAACTGAGGCCCTCGTCGGGCACGCGGCCCTCATTGGCAGCCTCGGTGGTCGAGGCAAACCAGCGCTCGTCAATGCCGCCCCGATTGGCGCCGTAAGCGTACGTGTCGTCCGGGTGTAGTTTGAGACGCAGGCCCGGCTGCAGGAACGACCGCGGCACCCAGTTGGGCGCCAGGCGGAGCAGGCCGCCGGTGCGCGACAACTCGGCTTCAACGATTGATTGGGTGTTGCCCCGGACGGTTTTGAGTGAGGTGACCGTTTTCATGATTAGTGTGGCTATGCCATCAGTCTGTTGGCCGTCATTCAATTCGGCGCGCCGCGTCCGCGCAAGTGAAAACGCCGGGGAGTCATTCTTCCAGCGCCCGGCCCAGTCGGCCGACGGCGCGGCGCATCTCGTCCTCCCTCAGCCCGATTTGGTCGACAGGAATCTGTTGAACCCCCAGGGCCCACGCCGGCGAATCCGGCTTCAGCGCGAAGTCGGCCTGGACCGCCAGGGCGAATCCGAGGCCGCATGCCCGGCCTAAGCGGAGGAGCGAGGACGAGAAGAGTCTCATTGATCGGTCAGCCCGACATGCCGGCCCTGAACCGCAGGCTGGGCGGACGCTCGCGTGGCGTTGGCTTGGAGTCTCATGGTGTTGACCACCGGCGCTTTGTCATCCGCCCAACAGGCCGGCGTTCCGACCGCCGTCCGCCTGAGCAGGGCGGGGAGCCTCAGCGGGCGCGGCAGGGTTGTCTTGCCAGACGGGAAGATGGATACGGAATCGGGCACCTTGGCCGGGGGCATTGTCCACTTCGATCCATCCGCGGTGTTGCTCCACGATGTCGTGAATGATGGCCAGTCCGAGCCCCGTTTTTCGGCCGAGTGCCCTGTGCGTGTAGAAGGGCTCGAAAATGTGAGGGAGAGCGTCCGCGGGAATGCCCGGGCCGGTATCTTCGACCTGCAGCACGACGAAATCACCCAAGCGGCGCTGCGGATGGCCGCGCAACAACGCTGGCTCCAGTCGCCACGCCTGAGTGCTGAGCGTGAACCGCCCGCCTTTTGGCATCGCGTCCCGGGCGTTGGCCGTGAGGTTCATCAACATCTGCTGCACAAGATGCGCGTCCGCGAGCACCCGGGGCAGGTCCTCGGCGCAGGCGCACCGGAACTCGATGCCGTCGCCGATGGCGGAGCAAAGCGTCGCTTGCGACTCGCGGATGATCCGCGTCAGGCTGACCGGCTGTAGCCACAACGGTTGTTTGCAGCTGAACGTCGTGAGTTGCCGGATGAGCGCGGCGCCGCGCTCGGCAGCATGAACCATCTGCGCCAGAAACGGCCGACCGCCTTCGGGAAATCCCGGTTCCTGCTGCAACAACTCCGCGTTGCCCGTGATGACGAGCAACAGGTTGTTGAAATCGTGCGCCACACCGCTGGCGAGTCTGCGTATGCTCTCCCTCGCCCAAGCCGGCGGCGAAGTCTCTTCCACAACGTTGTGTCTGTCGCTTTCGAGGCCCAGCCGAGGGTCGGCGGCTGTCCTCGGACCGTCGCCGGCCCCACCGGTTGAGGGAAGCGAGATCGAAGCGGACTCCTCCGGTGCGCCTTTCGCATGCGCGGTGCCGGCGGGTTCGCGGGTCGGATGGTCCTTCATACCCCTGAGTGCCGAACCAAACTGAACGCCAAGAACACCTTCTTGTCCAGCGCGAGATATTCTGCGCTGGGTCAACGCACCGAGGCGCCCCCGGTCTCGTGGCTGACACCGGCTTCACTTTGGGTTCCCGCGACCGGAAATGTCCGTTTGCCAAGATGCGCTAATGTGATATATTCATGGCATGAACTCTGAAGTTGCAATCATGAAAACGAAATCAATGAAATGGTTCGGTGCGTCGATGGTCGATCGGCGAGCACAAGCTCATCAACGACAAGTTGGCGTCGTACGCGGCCAAGACCGTCACGGTCAAAGGCAAGGTCGTGGAGCGTAATGGGATGAAGATGATCGAGAACGCCGAGATCGAGGAATAGAGACCAGGCAAATGCGCCTGTGCGGGTGCATTCGTCGTTCGTGATGCGCGGACGCCGCGGTGCTTGATCACCAGGTGGACATGAACTGCCATCAGGTCCTGAGACTGTCGGGCGCCTCCGCGGCTCACCACATCGTAGTCCGGTTGGCGCTGGCCGGCGTGCTGCTGGGCGCGGTGGCGCCAACGCGCAGTGCCACGCCGAGCACCACACACCGCCCCGGCGGACGTTGCACACAGCCCGTGGAACTGCTCGATCTGACGGCTCGGAGGAACTCTACGACCTCCCCGCCGATCCGCACGAGTGGACGAACCTCGCCTCCAATTCGCGTTGCGCCGCGAGGAAACGCGAACTCGCCGCGTGGCTGCCGCAAACCAACGCGCCCCCCGCGCCGGGCAGCCGGCAACGATTGATCGAACTGCGCCACGGCGAGCCCTTCTGGGAAGGGAAAGCGATCGGTGCGGAGGAGCCCATTCGGGATTAGCGTGATGGAAGTGTTCAGTCGTCGTTTACGTTCCTTCGGTCCGGCGCCAGACCGAGGATACGTTCTATGGTGTGCCACACGGCGGTCTGGTTATAGAACTCGCTGACCACGACCCCGCGCGCATCCACCACGACAGCGGACCCGGATGAGGTCGCAGTGCGGTCGCCGGCCCCAGGCCGCCGCCCACCCCAGTTGGAGACCCAGGCGACCGCACCGTCCGGCCCCAGCACCACATCGTAGGGCGCCAGGCCGACCGCGATCTGGTTAAGCACGGTGCCGGCCGACAGGTCCACGACGGCCATGGTGTCGAACTAACCGCCACGGCGGGATGTTCGACCAGTTCAAGATGCTGGTGCGTAAACTGGACGGACACTATGCCTACTATGGGATTACGGGCAACGGGTGGTGTTTGGCGCAGGTGCGCACTGGGACGCAGAAGCTGTGGCGCAAGTGGCTGGCGCGGCGAAGTCGCACCTCGGCTGACCTGACGTGGGAGCGGATGAACCGGTTTCTGAAGGAAACGTTTGTGTTTCCCTCGGCACGAGTCGTCCATTCGATCTACGGCGTCAAACCGTGACTGGAGGAACCGTATGCGGGAAATCTGCTCGTACGGGTCTGTGGGGGAGCCGGCAGGCAACTGTCGGCTCTACCCGGAAACAACGCTTCGAGTTGTAGAGTGCGCTGTCCCCAGCGCAGCAAGAGAAGTCATCCTGGGCCTCGGCTGAGGACAGCCGACGCTACAACTGGAGCCAGAACCGACAACGTGGGGATGCACTGGGCTGCCGGTGACGCCCCAGAAAACGCTTGGCGTTTCCCGGCCTCGAACGCACATTCGCCGCGGTGAGTGCGCCCATCAACTGCCGAAGCGAATCCAAACTCCCCATCAACCACAGCGCTGGGGTCAGTGCGCATGGTCGGCTGGTGGGCTCTGGGCCGATCGTGCGGACTGACCCCAGCGCGACACATGCAGCACCGGTTCCTGGTCTCAATACACGCCCATTTTGGCGTCAAGGCTCCCCATGAAAAACAGACTACCCCTTGCCGCCGCGTGTGCCTTGCTGCTGCTATCAGGCGTCGCTCCTGTCTGCGGCCAGACCGCGAATGAAGCCACGCTTTACCGCGACGAATTCGGCATCCCTCATATCTATGCGCCAACGCTCGAAGCCGCGGCGTTCGCCGTCGGTTACGCACAGGCGGAAGACCGGCTGGAGGAGTTGTTGAAGAACTATCGCCGCGCCAGTGGCACGATGGCGGAGGTCTTCGGTCCCAGCTATTTCCGGAATGACCTGATCCAGCGCCTGTTCCGCCACGAGGAAATCAGCCGGGAGAAGTACGGCCAGCTCAGTCCGAAAACGCGCGCGGTGATCGAGGCCTTTCAGGCCGGCATCAAGCAGTTCATGAAGGAACATCCGGAACAGGTGCCGGCCTGGGCGCAGGAAATCCATCCCTGGGATGTGGTGGCCCTGGGCCGGTTCATCATCTGGGGCTGGCCGATGGGCGAGGCGGGCGCCGACCTTCTCCGCGCCGGCATCCAGCCCGATGACATGACCTATCGCGGCTCGAACGAGCTCCTGCTCGCCCCCAACCGCACCGCGATGAAAGCGCCCATCGCCGTCATCGATCCACACCTGAGTTGGTATGGCGAATTCCGCTTCTACCAGGTCCGGATTTACGCCGGCGATTTCAACGTGTCCGGCGTCTCGATTCTGGGCACGCCCCTGCCCAGCCTGGGCCATAGCCGCTACTGTTCCATCGCCATGACCACCGGCGGCCCGGATACCTCGGACATTTTCGTGGAGGAACTCAACCCCGAGAACCCGCGCCAGTACCGCTACGACGGCCAATGGCGCGACCTCCAGGTGCGCAAAGTGAAGATCGTCGTCAAGGACCGCGACCGCCTGGATGCGAAGGAAATGGAACTCGAATACAGCCATCATGGGCCCATCGTCGCGCACCGGAGGGGCAAATCCTACGCCATGGCCATCCCCTATTTCGAGGAGGTGGGTTTGACCGATCAGACCTACGAAACCATGACCGCCCGCAACCTCGCCGAGATGAAGCGGGCGCTGGCCCATCTCCAACTCATGGGGCAAAATGTCATGGTTGCCACCGTGCAGGGAGACATCTACTACGTCCGCAATGGGCGCGTCCCCATTCGCGCGCCGGGCACCGATCCCAGCCGCCCCATCCCCGGCTGCTTTTCCACCAATGAATGGCGGGGTATTCATCCCTTCACCGACCTCGTCCAGATCGAAAACCCGGCGCCGGGTTACATGCAGAACTGCAACGTGACGCCCTTCGGAATGATGAAGGACAGCCCGCTCACGCCGGAGAAATACGCCCAGTTCCCTTACCTCTATAACGCCTCCCGCACCGGGCCGCGCCACCAGCGAGCCGAGATGATGACGGACCTGCTCGACGCCGCCCGCAACGTCACGGTGACAGAGGCGATCGACCTGGCCTTCAACCCACAAGTCTATCACGCCGAGAAATGGCAGGAACGATTGAAACTGGCCTGGACCCAGGCGCTGGACGCGGACAAGCAAGGCGACGCCGCTGAGGTCTATGGCCTGATCCAGCCGTGGAACCGCCGCAGCGACGCCGACTCCGAAGGCGCGCTGGCCTATTACGCGTTCAAGAAAGGGCTGGGCGACGAACCCGCCCGCAACGTGAATCCTCCCTCCGACCTGGCCGACAAGGACCTGGTCGCCGCGCTGGGCAAGGCCGCCCAATGGCTGAAAACGAATTTCGGCTCACTCCATGTTCCGTACGGCAAATACTTCCGCGTCGGCCGGGAAGGCGGGGATCGCACTTATGCCGTGGGCGGGGGGTCGGTGAGCGACGCGGGCATGGCCACGGTGCGCGCGATCGGGTTCAACAAGGCCGGCAAGGAAATGGTGGGCCGCAGCGGCCAGACCTCCACCCAGATCGTGATCATGACCGATCCGCCGGAGTCCTATACGATTGTGCCGCTGGGCGCCAGTGACCACAAGGAAAGCGGCCACTGGGACGACCAGGCGGAGAAGCTGTTCAGCAAAAGCCAGGCGGCACCGACCTATTTCATGAACCGCCCGGAACTGCTCAAGCACGTCACCGCGACGAAAGTCCTCAAACCAGCCGCGCCGTAGCCGTCCTTACTGCTTCATAGTGGCGCTCGACCGACCTTCCCGTGTGCCCGTCTGGGAACCACGTTCTTCTTCTTTCCCTGAATGTCCCATGACCGCTGTGCCCACCGGGACAGCTCATCCCGGTTTTCCAGGACGTCGGGCGGAATCTCGTAATAACCGAATACCGCCGCCTTGTTCAGTTCGGGATACGGGTTGAACGGAGATGATCCGGCTTTCACAAAATCCTCCCGATTTGAATCGTCCACCTTGAGATAAGCAACGCCGTCCGCAATCAAGCCGAACATCTTGCCGTCGCGATACAACCCCGCACCGCCGAACATCCGGCGCACAGAGACTTCTCCCCACCGGGGGAGCTGGTCCAGGAGATAGTTCAAAAAGCCATCGGATACAGCCATACCACCTCGTCATTTGCCAATCTTAGGGCATGCCAGAGAGTGCGGAGGCGCGTGTTTTTGCTTCCTCAGGCGCCACGACTTCCTCATGCCCGGTGATTCAAACCCATCAAAGTAGTCCGCTCGCGATCTGCCTCAAACCCACCGCAAACCAAACCAGCGTGAACAGCGCCCAGCACGCGATGAACAGATACTGCAGGTGCCGGCTTTTTAGCCGACTGGACAGCAGGATGAGCAAACCTCCAATCACGGTCAGCACACCTGCCAGGGACCAACTGAACGACTGAAGCCCGGCATTGGGAAAATCGACCACCCGTACGATGGCCACGCCCCAAGGGCCGAAGAAGTTGGCGAACGCAGCCGTTACATGCTGCAACGGTGTTATCGGGGCATCATCCGGCCTGGCGATCAAGTGGATGATCGTGAAGGGCAAGCTGATCACCAGTCCCGTGAGGGCGCATCTGGCCAGCAGTTTTCTCGGGAAGGGGTCCGTTCTCACAATCGACAACGCCGATCGTTTCCCCGCCGCGCCAGACGCTCACTCACTGCTTGGCCAGCACAGGAACGCAGCTTAAAGCATCCGAGGCTGCGAAGCTCCACCTGGACCAACCGTTCGGCCCCTGCCGCATCCGTCCCGCAGCACTCCCGGGCGAAGTTAGTCCGCGCGCTCTTGCCGTTCCTGCTGCTCCCTGAACCGCCGCAGAAAATCCCCGCCCCCAACGCAAACCCGGGGCGCAGCGCGCGCCCGCCTCTCAGACGCCGCATGTCGTCGCCTTGACACACAAGTGTTGTCATTTATAAGAACTGACCATAAGCATGTCGCCTACCGTCTTCAGAAACTGGTAGCTGACCCAGCCGCGCACATGGTTGAAGGTATTGGCGAGACGGGTGACCCACTGGATCGTGTCGCGGTCCTTTAGCTCTGTTGAGCGGACAATGTCAGCCATGATGCAGAACCCGTCCAGGGGTTTCAGCGCTTTCAGTGTCTGTGGCAAGCACGGACCACCGAGGTCGATTACTTGTCCCATAAACGAACAGTAGGCAGGCGGCTTGGCCGTCGCAAGTCGAAAATGCCCGACAGTCGGAAATGCCCGCCCGAAAATGCCCGCCGGCAGACTGCATATACGTTTCTGCAATCCGTCCGTCCTTGTGCGCGGCTGGCATGAGCCACGCGGTCGTCAAAACGCGGAGCAGGAAGCCGGCACGACGGAGTGCGGGTTCATCATCATCTTCGAGTGCGCATCTCAGATTTTTCGTGGTTGATCGCTGAGAAAGGAGGCGAGCGAGCGGCGCTCAGGGGACAGATGGTGGC
>Ga0315274_10006904_pt1 | contig 16501 bp, 11 predicted proteins | sample YL17G02_20_MG_FD_203700 | JGI IMG/M metagenome (GOLD analysis project Ga0315274, IMG submission 203700) | Sediment microbial communities from Yellowstone Lake, YNP, Wyoming, USA - YL17G02_20 | ecosystem: Environmental > Aquatic > Freshwater > Lake > Sediment | place: USA: Wyoming | collected...
TAGCGAACCGCCGATTTCGTATGAGCAGATGGTGGGAGTGACCAAAGCCACGTTCGCGGCAGTAGAATCGTTAAGAACAGGCGCGACGATAATCATCTAGGCTGATGGGCTACATCGAAGACTTGCGAGGTGGATATTTTTCGAGGTTGAAAAAATCTCCGGGTACCTCAGCCCGCCGATACAGCCAGTTATCGATCAATTGATTGAGAAACGAAAGATCTCTCATTAGAAAAATATCTCTGTTTGTAATGTCTGTCTTCTCTCGAGTAATCATTGCAATCAAAGCCCTGTGCCAGTTGGGTCTCAAACCCCTGGTGCTATATAGCCTGTACCAGTTGGGTTTGCGGACTGGGCACTACAAGCGGATCCGTTATCAACCGTCTACAGTCCGCGGTCAACGGTTAAAAACCATTCTGCCAATACCCGATCCAACTGAACTGGTGAAATTACTGGGAGACGAAGATCTGATAAGTCTCTTTAAAGAAGCCGATGAGATCGTCACTGGCAAAGTTCGTTTATTCGGTGGTGAGCCGGTTGATTTGAAACTCACTTTCGTTGGATCACCCCACCATTGGACGGATTACGAGACCGGGAAGGTCAAGTATGAGGGAGATATTAAATACATCTGGGAGCCAGCTCGTTTTGGCTGGGCATATACGCTCGGGAGGGCTTATCACCTCCGCCGCGATGAGCGTTATGCTGAGGCTTTTTGGCGTCTCACTGAAACTTTCCTGGATGCCAATCCACCCTATCTTGGTCTGCAATGGATGTCCGGACAGGAAGTTGCGCTGCGGATAATGGCTTTCGTCTGGGCGGTTGAGGTATTCGCTGATTCATCACACTCCACTGCTCAAAGGCTTGAACGCCTCGCACAAGCCGTTGCTGAACATGCTGCCAGGATCCCTCCTACCCTGGTCTACGCCCGCTCCCAAAATAACAACCACTTGTTGACTGAAGCCGCGGGTCTTTTTACGGCGGGACTGGCACTGCCGGAGCATCCGCAGGCGGGAAGCTGGTATAACCTGGGTTGGAAATGGCTCAACAGGGGTTTCCGTGATCAAATCGATGGGTATGGTGAATACTGCCAACATAGCACCAATTATCAGCGCCTGATGCTGCAAACCGCTTTGTGGGTGACCGCAATCCTGCAGGTGCGGGGGGAAGACTGGCCCAGGCTGACCATGCAGGCCCTTGTGAGAGCGACACACTGGCTGTATACACTGCTGGATTGGGATTCCGGGTGCGTGCCCAATCTGGGTGCGAATGACGGGGCTTATATCCTCCCGTTAACGGTCTGTCCTTTCGAGGATTATCGACCGGTGATACAGGCAGCAGCGCGCGCTTTTCTAAAATATCAACTGCCCAATGGGGTGTGGAATGAAATGTCATCCTGGTTGGGATTTGCCCCACGAGGAGAGCAGATCCTGCCTGATGTTTATCTAAATGACAACCTGCACGGTAAAGACTCCTGGGGATACCTGCGGGCGGTTCAGTTCAAATCCCGCCCCGGGCACTCCGACCAGCTTCACCTCGACCTGTGGTGGCGTGGACTGAACATTGCCCAGGATGCAGGTACATATCTTTATAATGGTGCTCCGCCCTGGGATAATCCATTGACGATGACGGCGATACACAATACGGTCACGGTTAACAGCCTGGACCAGATGACCCACGCCGGGCGATACCTCTATCTCGATTGGGCGCATGCCTATCGCAGGAATCATATTGTTACTGACCCGGGAATACTTCAGCGTGTAACTGGCCGCCACCATGGCTACTGGCGCCTGGGTATCCGTCATGAACGTACGGTCAGTGTGTACCAGGATGGGCATTGGCAGGTAGAGGATGATATCGTGCATATCCTGCCAATATGGAAAATCAATCTGGGGCGAATGAATAATTCCCTCCACTGGTTATTTCCAGATTGGCAATGGCAGATAGAAGAGGAATCCGGGAGGGTTGATATAAGATTAAAATCACCATACGGTTGGATGATTGTCCGGATTTCATCTGATATTATCCAGGCTGTTCGTCTTCTACGCAGTGGCGAATTGATCTACGGGTCTGGAGAGGTATCTCCCGTTTTCGGTTGGGTTTCCCCAACTTATGGAAGAAAAGTTCCCGCCCTCTCACTGGATGTGGATTTTCGATCATTAAAAATCACGAGCGAGTTTATATTTCCAAAATGAGAATACGTGCTGTTGCCCTGTTAATCGAGAATGATCGGGTGGCTCTGATCGAACGCCATCGTGCAGGACGGCATTACTTCACCTTCCCTGGTGGTGGTGTGAGTATGGGTGAGACACCTGAGCAGACCGTTGTCCGTGAGATGCAGGAAGAGACCGGCTTGCTCGTGACTGTCACCAGGCTGATTGCGGAAGTCTGGTATAAAGGTAATCAGCAGTTTTATTTCCTCGCCAGAGTCGAGGATGGAGTTTTTGGTTCCGGTGATGGGGAAGAATATACCAACCCGCGCCCGGATGACCCGGATGTCGGAACGTATCGCCCGCTGTGGATGCCTGTCGCTGAGTTGACTTCCCAACCTGTCCTGCCACAGGAAATTGCCCGGATCGTGGTGAAAGCTCACAGGGATGGCTGGCCTGAACAGCCGGTCGTGATCTTCGAAGAGTAGGTATGCATATTCTGATCATCCACCAGGCTTTTGCAGCCCTTGACGAACCCGGCGGGACGCGTCACTTTGAACTGGCGCGTCACCTGGTTCAGCGTGGTCATAAGGTGACGATCATCGCCAGCACGGTGAGTTATATCACCGGTGAAAAGACCCCAATGCTGGCAAATCGGGAAGTGGAGCATGGTCTCACCATCCTGCGGGCATACACCTGTTCCGCCCTGCACAAGTCGTTCGTGCACCGGACGTTCGCGTTCTTCTCTTTTATGTTCTCATCCTTTTTTATCGGACTGGAGGTTAAAAACGTGGACCTGGTGTGGGGAACATCACCACCGATCTTCCAGGGTTGGACGGCCTGGCTGCTGGCACGGCTCAAGCGCGTACCGTTCCTGTTCGAGGTACGGGACCTGTGGCCGGCTTTCGCCATCGCCGTGGGCGTGCTGACCAGCAAGGCTATCATCCGAATGGCTGAATGGTTGGAGCGATTTCTTTACTCGCATGCTGACCGGGTAATGGTAAACAGCCCAGGCTACCTTGTACATGTGAATGAACATGGCGCACAGTACGTGGAGCTTATCCCGAATGGCGCTGATCCGGAGATGTTCGATCCTGCTGACAATGGGGAGGTATTCCGGTCGCTGCACATGCTTGAGGGCAAATTCGTTGTTTTATATGCCGGGGCGCACGGCATGTCCAATGACCTGGGTGTGGTGCTTGAAGCTGCCAGCTTGTTGAAAGATCAACCTGCGATCCAAGTGGTGCTTCTGGGTGATGGCAAGGAAAAGCCCACTCTGCAGAAGCACGCAGAGAAGGCGGGATTGGCAAACGTGACATTCCTGCCATCAATTCCAAAGAGCAGGATGGCAGGTGCGCTGGCAGGGGCGGATGCCTGCATTGCTATTCTCAAACCGCTGGAAGAATACAAGACCACTTATCCAAACAAGGTCTTTGACTATATGTGTGCAGGACGTCCAGTGATCCTGGCTATTGACGGGGTGATCCGCACAGTGGTGGAGGCTGCAAAATGCGGTATTTTCGTCCAACCCGGTGACCCCAAAGCCCTGGCAGAGGCGATCCGTTTCCTGGTAAAAGATCTTGCGCGTAGCCGAAGGATGGGGAGGAATGGACGACGATACGTGGAACTGCATTTCAGCCGATCCACCATGGCAGATAACCTGGTGAAGATCATGGAAGATATGATTGCTTGTCACTCTGTTAGTCGGAGGTAGTCGGTATGCTTACGAAATATAAAATCTTGCTTCTTGGAGCGATCATGATGCCCTTCCTGGCATGTAATTTTCTTACCAGAGGGTCGGGATTAACACCTGTGATAAAACCACCACCTCAAAAGCCCTCCCCCGAGACACCTACACTTGTGCCGGTTCTTTCCGTACCTGCCAGTTGGCGGACGTACTCTGACCAACATTTCGGATTCACCTTCCATTATCCCCCGGAGGGGAAGGTGATCGATCAGCAGGAGGCTTATGCTCGGATCATTGACCTTCCGTTCACACCGGATACGAATCTCCTGGAAAAATACATGGAAGTGAATGCAGTAAAAATTGGTTTCCCCTGCCCAAGCCCATATGTGGATTCTTTATCAGGGAGCACCCCTTCGCAGCAGGTCACGATAAATGGACTGAGCTATACAGAACAGTCTGGTGCGGGCGCCGGTGCGGGGAATATCTATGAATGGACGGCATATTCGACCCAAAGAGGAGATGTGTGCGTCAGTCTTACTCTTGTCCTGCATTCCGCCAACCCGATGAATTATTCGACGCCACCGCCTGTATTTGATGTAGTGGCAGAATCGCAGGTGTTCCAGGACATTCTGGGAACATTTACCTGGCTTGATCCGTAAACCATTTGCACTGATCCATGCCTGCGTATATACTGATATGAAGATCAGTGAAGAAATATGCAGGATAAATGAGGATTACCATGGCAAACATAAGTGGACAGACCTTGGGACGCTATAAAATCCTGGAGGTGCTTGGAGAGGGGCGGATGGCATCGCGCATTTGGTCGAGGTTTTTTTTGCCATGGTGCTTGACTTTTTCAACCAGGTCAGTATAATGATTATCAGTGGGTGGTAATTCTTTGGGTTTTAGATTGAGGGGTACAGGAATTATATACCATTTATGGCAATTACTGTCCATAGGCTATTAGGTTTGGTATGTCAACCTAGAACTTGTTAGGCGCAGGCATCGCAACTAAATCAGCAACTGCAAACCTGCCGTCACTTTGCAGTGCTAAAACTAAATCTCGCTTTGGAGGATAAACATGGGCCTACTTCCAATCGTCGGAGTCAATCTCAACACCTTGAAGCTATCAGAGATTGCTCTAAGACAAAAATCTAATGACATTGATATAGACAACAAGCATTCACGAGAAGTTGTACAGCAGCTAGTAGAAGATATGTTTGAAACGCTTTATGCGTCCCACCCTGTTAGCGGCGTAGCTTTAGCGGCACTACAGGTGGGTGTGTTGTTGCGTGTTGTGGTAGTTGACTACACAGAAGAACGCGAGGATGATGATAAAAAAATCTTGCGCGACCATTACAGCTATGCATTGATAAACCCCCAGTTCACGTACAAATCAGAAGAAACAGTCAAGGGCAGAGAATCTTGCTTAAGTTATCCAACTCTTAGTGGTGAGGTTGAGCGGTCTCTCACTGTTCGATTACATACTTACGACCAAGACTTCATAAAAAGAGATATTGAGGCAACAGGTTGGCTTGCAAGAATATTTCAGCATGAACTAGACCATCTTGATGGTATTTTATATGCTGACAGAATTGGAGACCTCAATCGTCTGAATCCAATAGATTTCCCCTATATCCGAAGAGCAAGAGCAACTGCCGAAAGTTTGTACGGCAAGAAAAGCAAGAAGCAGAAGTAGACTGCAGACCAACCATCTGAAGACGTTGCGCGGAGGTAAACAAAATGGAAATAAACAATCGCTGGCTTCGACGCATGGGCAGATTCTTTTACTTAATTTTTGAGGTGTCTAAAGGATTATCTTCAATACTTGCGATTTTGATTGGTTTGGGAGTAGTATCTATAGCGGCAGGTGCAAATGCACACTCTTTGTCTACAGTCATCTTCGGCAGCTTGGTTCTTGTTATTGTTGTTGGTTTTGTGCTCAACATATATACACTTTTAGAAGAAATCCAGAGCCTCCGCGCTCAATTACTGGAGCACAAAGTTACTGTATACCCTTACACCCCACTCGTTAAACTAGACTCGCCCGGTGATTACCCTTTCAAGGTGTTGTTGAAGGAAGTTGAATATGGTTATAAAGAGGACTTGCAAACTATGTGGCAGAAAAAACATTTTATTATCGAGGCATTGCATGATGGCGTTCAGAGCTTTCCGGACAGATATATTTGGACAGGTACACCTGGTAAACTGCGGCTGTTTACTCGTACTCCTGGTTTCAGAGTTGTAAATCAGCGAAAAGAGGAGATTTGGAACCATTTTGACATCACGTTTCCATATTCTCTCCAAAAAGGACAGTGTGCGGAGTTCACAATAGAATGGGACTTGTTTGACGAAAAACGCACAGCAATACCTTTTCTCTCAACCCCGATTGATTTTCCAACAGACCATTTGATTCTAAGAGTCGTGTTACCTATCGCCAAGCGCCCAGTGCGGGCTACCGCACATCGCTATGAGACATATATAGACCAAGTACCTATTGAAGCAAAGGAGTTACAGTACAACACAGACACACAATCCCTTAACCATAATGTAGTATCACCTGCGCTGAAAAGCAAGTATATGATTCGATGGTGGTTTGTTGAAGCAGAGCCAATGTAACACTCATTCTTCGATTCAATTTTGCCGAGGTAAAGGCGAACATCTCTGGGGCAAGCAATCTCGTTCATCCGCGTCACCGCGCCTAACCCGCCTTGCACCTGACCGCCTTTCGGCGTGGCGCAAAACGCGAGAAAAGCAAAAAGAATAATCTTTAGGGTTTGTCGCTCACGGCGGCAGGTGAACCAAGCCGTTATGCCCCTCATCCTATCCATAGTAAACAGCAACCTTTTCTATTCCAATCGCTAAGTGCGTGCAAGGTATAATTTGCTTTGGGAGAATATGATATGCACCTATTTGAAAAAGTCTTGAGTGTTTGCGTTGAAAACATTGAATTTGAACTCAAGGGATATGCTTCTGTTGAATGGACAAATTTTCTACTTAATCCTCGCCGCTTGCGGGGTAGCGATTTTCTCATGCGTTGGTCGCAGGGTGTATGGAGTGAAGAACGCATAACACAGGCAGTCAATCAAAACGGCGAATTTTTTGCAATACCTTATGGGCCAAGCGGCACTGCACCTGATAATGACGTAAGAGCATTTGAACTGTATTTCGAACGTTTGGATGCGGCTGGCTTGGGAAAAATCAAGCGACCAGACCTTTTGATTTTCAAAAAGGTAGACCAAGAGACAATCATGGAAGCGGTCGAAAATCTTGGCGGTATTTCTGAGTTGCCGTTTATACAAGAAAACGACGTCAACATGCAAAAGATTTTGTCGAAAGCGATTGTTGCTATTGAATGCGAAAATAGTCTGTGGCAGGGAAGTCTCATGCCAGATTATCGGACTGAATTGAAACCCCAAAAGCGACTTGGTGGTAAACTTGGTCTCAAAAAGAATGCTGTTTTGCCGACAATCATTATCAAAGAAGAAGACCGAGAGCCTTTGCAGGCATGGCAAGATTCGAATGACATTCCCATCCATGTCTGGCATGTGTTCTTTGATATGGCTTTTGGACTTGCGCTTGATGAAGCCCAAAGACTTATCGAAGAAGGATATATTTTGACAACAGAACAGACTTTTCAAGCCCCAGGTGGCGCGACAACCAAGAAGTTGCTTTACAAGTTCTACTACCGTTATGGCTATCCTCTCGGCGACGCTCTTGAAGAGCCAGAACTGATAGCCAAATATATTACAGATAAAAATGGACACATTCTGCCTTATGTTCATTTTGAAGGCGGCGAAATGTCCATGCGCGATGAAGCGTTGAATATTTTGAGAGAATTTGCAAATGCAAAAGGTTAACGTTTATAAACTTCCATCATCAGGTGAAGCCAGAGAACTTCTCCGCAAAAAAGGTCAGTTCTGGACACCCGATTGGGTTGCCGAAGCAATGGTTGATTATGTGCTTGCTGACAAAGATGGCACATTATTTGACCCTGCCGTTGGCGCAGGAGCATTTTTTCGGGCGGCAAAAACGATAGCAAAAGAAAAAGGGTTGCATATCACTCTTTCGGGTATGGACATTGACCCAACCGCATTAAAGCAAGCCATTCAACAAGGTTTGACTAGAGATGACATCACAGGAGTCAAAATCAACGACTTTGTTTTTCATCCCCCGCAAGAAAAACTATCTGCAATTGTTGCTAACCCGCCTTATATTCGCCATCATCGCCTCTCGCTAGACACAAAAGAACAACTTAAACGTTTGAGTATGCAAAACACAGGGATGATTCTAGATGGACGCGCAGGATTCCACGTTTACTTTTTGATACGCGCTCTAACTTTGCTGGAAGAAAACGGGCGATTGGCTTTCATCATGCCTGCTGATACATGCGAAGGTAAGTTTGCAAATGACCTATGGCGTTGGATTTCGGTGAATTATGCTCTGGATGCTGTAATCGTCTTTGCTTCCAATGCATCTCCATTCCCAAATGTAGACACAAATCCGCTCATATTTTTTATCCGCAAAGCAATGCCAAAAGAAAAATTTCTGTGGGCCAAATGCTACGAGTCACAAACAGAAATTCTCAAGATGTGGGTTCGCTCAGGCTTTGAAATGACGCCCACAAAAGGATTAACTGTTACTCAACGGAAATTATCTGAAGGTCTAAGCACAGGGCTATCAAGACCACTAGCGACGGGGAAAGCAAGCAAGTATATTCTTGGTGATTTTGTACAAATAGTTCGCGGTGTTGCGACCGGATCAAACGAATTCTTTTTTATGACTGCTGAACAGGTAAAGCAAACCGATATTCCAAACAACTATTTCACAAGAGCAATTGGAAGAACGAGGGATGTGCCTACCGAAGAAATCACGCGAGCAACTTTAGATTTACTCGAAGCCAAGGGAAGACCTACATTTCTACTGGCCCTGAATGGAGACTCTATCGAGAACTATCCTGAAAGCCTAAAAGAATATCTAAAAAAAGGCGAAAACATCGGATTACCACAAAAACCGCTCATTTCTCAGCGAAAGCCTTGGTACAAGACGGAATCCCGAATCGCGCCGCCTTTTTTGTTCTCCTATTTGGGGCGACGTAATTCAAGGTTTATCCGCAACTCCGCAAGTATTATTCCCCTCACAGGTTTTCTGTGTGTCTATCCTAAGAGTGATGACAAGGAATATACTGACCGCCTTTGGAAAATTCTGAACCATCCTGATACAGTAGCCAATCTTGCCATGATTGGAAAATCGTATGGTGATGGCGCAATAAAGGTTGAGCCGCGCTCTTTGGAAAAATTACCTATTCCTGAAAATGTAATTGAGCAATCAGGAATGCAAACACAAATGCGATTGTTTGAAAGCAAACTACCTTATAAAACTTAAGCCCACTTCAACTGCACGGAGCCTAACAAAGCGTTAGCTGGCAATGCCGTTTTTGCGATCTTTTTTGATAAGGGAAACCCATGAAAGAACCAGTAGATACCCTCGACGCTACTCCATCGAAGAGACTCTATCTCTCCATCATTGCCGACTATGATGTTAACAAAGCAATATGTGAGTTGATTGACAACTCACTCGACATTTGGGTCAAAAATGGTCGCGCTTCCAATCTGGAAATAAACATCGCCTTGGACAAGAATCAGCAACGAGTCTACGTCACCGATAATGCGGGTGGTATAAGCGAGTCCGACCTCTCATTCGTAGTTGGCCCTGGTCACACTGGGAATGTTGAAACAGATCAAACCATAGGCATCTTCGGTGTCGGAACAAAGCGGGCAGTAGTCGCACTCGCTCAAGACATAACAATCAGAACTAGGCAAAGCAACGACACATTCCAAGTGGAATTCGATGACGACTGGCTTCATAAAAGTGATGACTGGCAATTGCCGTTCTACAGAGTCACCGCCATACCCCAGGGAACCACCCAAATTGAGTTACTTAAACTTAGAAGGACGATAACAGATGAAACAATATCCCAATTGGAGGCTCACTTAGGAGCAACCTATGCTAACTTCTTGAAAGACCAAAGAGTAACGCTTTTGTTGAACGACAATCGCGTAAAACCCATCACTTTCGACAATTGGGCATTTCCCCCTAATTATGAGCCCCGAGTCTACACCGGCGTCGTAAAGACCCAGGACGGCAAAGAGGTGTATGTACGAGCCATCGCGGGCCTCACGATGGAATCGAGCCCTGCAGGCGGAGAATACGGTGTCTACTTCTATTGTAATGACCGTCTAATCGCCAGAGGCTTGAAAACATTCGATGTAGGTTTTGCCACTGGGCTGTCTGGAAAACCACATGCAGACATTTCATTGTCACGTATCCTTGTCTCGCTCAATGGCGAAGCAAGACTCATGCCTTGGAATAGCAGTAAGTCCGATATCAACCCTTCCCATGAAATTTTTCTTTCCCTGCGCAATTGGCTACTACAGGTTGTGAAGGATTACACATCACTTTCACGCCGACTTAGCAAATTCGAAGGCGGTTGGCCGGAACATGTCTTCAAGTATAAGGATGGCGCATTCAAGGCAGTAGAAGTTACTGATTTCCCATCTGTTAACACTTCCTATCTTCCCCCTCTGCCCGAGTCAAGGCCTCGCTACGCCCGCGTAATCCAGCAGACCAATAAGGCCTTGTGCCAGAAAAAACCATGGACGATTGGTCTCTATGAGAGCATCATTGCCGTGGATTGGATATTGAAACAGAAACTCGAGCAGAGGAATCGAATTGCCCTTATCTTGCTCGATAGCACTTTAGAGATCGCATTCAAAGAGTATTTGGTTAACGAGTCAGGTGGCGCGTATAGTGACAGCAGGCTACAAAGCATATTCGCGGATAGAACACAGGTGCACAATGAAGTAAAGAATGTCGTGAAGATTCCTAATGACATTTGGAAGAAGATCAATCACTACTATCAAATACGTTGTCAACTGATTCACCGACGGGCCTCAGTTGCGATCGGCGATAATGAGATATACGATTTTCGATTGATAGTACAAAATATGCTCCATAAGCTCTTCAAACTCAAATTCGGAGAATAATCCCCCAAGTATTGCCAGCTAACAACGCCTCCACCTGAACGCCTTAGGCGTGGGCACGCGGCGCGTGTTTTGCAAAGTTTTGTGCTATTATGAGTCTAGAGTCTTGCAATCACGGCGGCAGGTGAGCCAGACCGTTGGGTAGCGCGCACTGAGACATTCGTTTGCAACTCATTTGCTAGAGGGAGGAACTGATATAATGACAATACATGATTTGTCTGGACATAAATACCTGAATACGACTATGATTTTCACGCATGTCGTCAACCGACGGGCCGGTGTTGGTCATCCAGTACTACGTGCCGTAACACCGGAGGCGATTACTGGGTAAGACCGGCTGCGAGGCGTATCACCCTGATACCCCTCTCATCCATAACCTGTAGTGTAGGCTGTGCCTAAGGAGTACCTTACTATGAAACCTCATCCTCTTTTCCTAAACATCTTGTTGATCGGGGTATTCTCGTTGAGTTTACTGACCCCGGAGGACCGAAGGTCCGGGGCTTCCCCGGAGCATGTGTCAGGGGTGACGCCGCCGGCCCGGATGCCGGTGACCTTCGGCACACCGGAGGCGCTGCCTCCCCTGCTCAATATCTCTGCCATCGCCGCCGGCGAGTATCACACCTGTGGGCTGACTGCAGGTGGCGGGGTCAAGTGCTGGGGATACAACTCCGTGGGTCAACTGGGCGATGGCACGACCACCGACCGCACCACGCCGGTAAATGTGAGCGGGCTGGCGAGCGGGGTCAGCGCCATCACCGCAGGTGGGTATCACACCTGCGCCCTGACTGCGGGCGGCGGGATCAAGTGCTGGGGAGCTAACTGGTATGGTCAATTGGGCGACGGCACGACCACCAGCCGCCTAACGCCGGTAAATGTGAGCGGGCTGGCGAGCGGTGTCAGCGCTATCGCCGCCGGTTGGGTCCACACCTGCGCACGTACTGCGGGCGGCGGGGTCAAGTGCTGGGGATCCAACTACTACGGTCAATTGGGTGATGGCACGACTACCGACCGCCACACGCCGGTATCCGTGAGCGGGCTGGCGAGCGGGGTCAGCGCCATCGCCGGTGGTTATGAGCACACCTGCGCGCTGACTTCAGGCGGCGGGGTCAAGTGTTGGGGATGGAACTCTAGCGGTCAACTGGGCGACGGCACGACCACCGACCGCCACACGCCGGTAAATGTGAGTGGGCTGGCGAGCGGGGTCAGCGCCATCGCCGCAGGTGGGTATCACACCTGTGCCCTGACTGCGGGCGGCGGGGTCAAGTGCTGGGGAAACAACGAGGACGGTCAACTGGGCGACGGCACGACCATCTGGCACCTGACACCTGTAGACGTGAGCGGGCTGGCGAGCGGGGTCAGCGCCATCGACCCCGGTGGATATCACACCTGTGCGCGGACTGCGGGCGGCGGGGTCAAGTGCTGGGGAGACAACTGGAACGGTCAACTGGGCGACGGCACGACCACAGACCGTTACACGCCGGTAGACGTGAGCGGGCTGGCGAGCGGGGTCAGCGCCATCGCCACCGGTGGATCTCACACCTGTGCGCGGACCTCGGGCGGCGGGGTCAAGTGCTGGGGATATAACTCCTACGGTCAACTGGGCGACGGCACGACCACCCAACGCCTGACGCCTGTGGATGTCGTGGTGTCGACGCTGACAAAATCGTATCGCTCGGCAGGCAGTCAGGACGGATGGGTGCTCGAATCCAGCGAGATCAGCAACGCGGGCGGGGCAATGAACAGCGCCGCCACGGTGTTCTATCTGGGTGACGACGCTAGCAACCGCCAATACCGCGCCATCCTGTCCTTCGGAACATCCGGCCTGCCGGATGACGCCGTCATCACCAAAGTCACGCTCAAGATCAAGAAGCAGGGTCTGGTCGGCACGGATCCCTTCACCACCCACAGTAACATCCTGGTGGACGTACGCAAGGGCGCCTTTGGCGACAGCAATGCCCTGCAACTGACCGACTTTCAGGCAGCAGCCAGCAAGAGCGCTGCGGGTTCGATCAAGAACACACCCTCCAGCGGCTGGTATTCGCTGATCTTCAACAGCAGTGCCTTCACCTATATCAACCTGACCGGCGTGACACAGTTCCGCCTGCGCTTCCAGAAGGATGATAACGACGACCTGGGCGCTGACTACCTCAAGTTCAATAGCGGTAATGAATGGACTGAACCCAACCGCCCGCTGCTCGTTATCAAGTATCATGTTCCATAAGAACATCCTGATATCCATCTCATCCATAAGGAGTATATGATCATGAAACCTCATCCTCTTTTCCTGAACATCTTGTTGATCGGAGTCTTCTCGTTGAGTTTGCCGACACTGGAGCACCGAAGGTCCGGGGAAGCCCCGGAGCTTGTCTTCGGGGCGACGCCGCCGATGCGGATGCCGGTGACCTTCGGCACTCCAACCGCGCTGCCTCCACTGCTCAATATCGCTGCCATCGCCGCCGGTGAGATGCACACCTGTGGGCTGACTACGGGCGGCGGGGTCAAGTGCTGGGGACAGAATGACTATGGTCAACTGGGCGACGGCACGACCGCCAACCGCCTGACGCCGGTAAATGTGAGCGGGCTGGCGAGCGGGGTCAGCGCCATCGCCGCCGGTTATGCTCACACCTGTGCACTGACCGCGGGCGGCGGTGTCAAGTGCTGGGGATGGAATGGGTACGGTCAACTGGGCGACGGCACGACCACCAACCGCACCACGCCGGTAAATGTGAGCGGGCTGCCGAGCGGGGTCAGCGCCATCGCCGCCGGTGGGTATCACACCTGTGCGCTGACCGCGGGCGGCGGTGTCAAGTGCTGGGGATACAACGGGTACGGTGAATTGGGCGACGGCACGACCACCAACCGCACCAAGCCGGTATCCGTGAGCGGGCTGGCGAGCGGGGTCAGCGCCATCTCCGCCGGTGATTATCACACCTGTGCGTTGACTGCGGGCGGCGGGGTCAAGTGCTGGGGATCCAACTACTACGGTCAACTGGGCGACGGCACGACCACCCAACGCCTGACTCCGGTAGACGTGAGCGGGCTGGCGAGCGGGGTCAGCGCCATCGCCGCCGGTGGGTATCACACCTGCGCGCGGACTGCGGGCAATGGGGTCAAGTGCTGGGGATCCAACTGGAACGGTCAACTGGGCGACGGCACGGCCACCGACCGTTACACGCCGGTAGACGTGATTTTGCTGGCGAGCGGGGTCAGAGCCATCGACGCCGGTATGAATCACACCTGTGCCCTGACTACGGGCGGCGGGGTCAAGTGCTGGGGATGGAACGAGTACGGTCAACTGGGCGACGGCACGACCACCGAACGCCACACGCCGGTGGACGTGAGCGGGCTGGCGAGCGGGGTTAGCGCCATCGCCGCCGGTAGGTATCACACCTGTGCGCTGACTGCGGGCGGCGGGGTCAAGTGCTGGGGATCCAACTGGGCCGGTCAACTGGGCGACGGCACTGCTTTCAACAACCGCCTGACGCCGGTGGATGTCGTGGACCCGACGCTGACCAAATCGTATCGCTCGGCCGGCAGTCAGGACGGATGGGTGCTTGAATCCAGCGAGACCAGCAGCAAGGGCGGCACGATGAACGCCTCCGCCACGGTATTCTCTCTGGGTGACGACGCCAGCAACCGCCAGTACCGCGCCATCCTGTCTTTCTACACATCCGGCCTGCCGGATGACGCCGTCATCACCAAAGTCACTCTCAAGATCAAGAAGCAGGGTCTGGTCGGCACCGACCCCTTCACCATCCATGGCAACATCCTGGTGGACGTCCGCAAGGGCGCCTTTGGCGGCAGCAACGCCCTGCAACTGACCGACTTTCAGGCAGCAGCCAGTAAGAACGCTGCGGGTTCGATCAAGAACACACCCTCCAGCGGCTGGTATTCGGTGACCTTCAACAGCAGCGCCTTCCCCTATATCAACCTGACCGGCGTGACCCAGTTCCGCCTGCGCTTTGCGATAGATGACAACAATGACAATGGCGCAGATCACTTGAATTTCTACAGCGGAAACTACGGCAGCACCTCTTTGCGCCCGCTGCTCGTCATCGAGTACTACATGCCCTAGTTCGTCTTGGAATACACGTAGGGGCGACCGACCAGTCGCCCCTACTTCGTCCGTTCTCATAAATCTCTGGATAGATTGACCGCGGCAGGGATATTCAGAAACATCATCCTGGGTTTGCCCCGAATTTGTCCCAAAGATATAGAATCTGTGACTCTATAGCAATTACCCGGTTTTGAGACTGTTGAAAAACAACTCATTATTGATCAATTTAAAAGATATTAATATAATCAGGTAAACCTTAAACAGGAGCCTGACATGAAAAAGAGCGCTTTGTAGAGACCGGCAGAATTCATTCTTTGGTGATTATCTATACGATCTAATTGTCCCCGAGGGTCATTTTTTACGGAAACTAAGGCAGGTCATACCTTGGGAGCGTTTACCTGGCTCACTCAGTAGAAAATATCTAGACGTCGTTTTCCTCTACGCCACATATTAAGTTCAAGTGGGTCACTGAAAGCGGTACTCTCAAAAGAATAAGCCCTGCACAGACCTGCGCAGGGCTTGTAAATTAATTACCCACAGAACGGTCAGGATTGATAAACGATGAAATTATCGAAGAGGATATCCGCGTTATGATATTTATCCTGGAACCAGCATACTCAATTTAATGAATATTTCAAGTCCCTTGACAGCGGGTGACAAGACAATATAATTCGGGTCTGTCGTTGAAAAATGCGGAAATTCCCCGCTTTCATTTCTGCATTGACATAGTGTATAATATACACTAATTAATGAGGTCATGAGCACATAAATATTGTTTCAGCAACAATTTTTTATTCTGAATCAAAGAAAGTGCCCTTTTTGGAGGTATATATTTAAATGAGCCAGGCAGTTTTATCCCCGGAGATCATTACCTGTATCCGGCGGGCATTGGAGGAAGATATCGGGACAGGTGATGTAACGACAGAAAGCATCGTCCCTCCTGAGGCAACCATGAATGGCATGATCATTGCCAGGCAAAATGGGATCGTGGCGGGGTTGGATGTGGCAGGTACGACCTTTCATTTACTCGATAAATCCATTCAGTTCACTCCCCATGTAACAGAAGGCGAGGGCGTGGAAGCAGGACAGGAGTTGGCGACGGCTTCCGGTCCGGCGCGTCCCCTGTTAACAGCCGAACGCACCGCGCTCAATTTTCTTGGACGCATGTCAGGCATAGCCACGTTTACACACCAGTTCGTCCAGGCAGTCGCGGGGACACGTGCGCTTATCCTTGATACCCGCAAGACCGCTCCCAGCTTGCGCGCGCTGGATAAACTGGCGGTGCTGCGCGGCGGTGGACAAAATCACCGTAACGGCTTGTACGACATGATCCTGATCAAGGATAACCATATTGATTTTGCCGGCTCACTGGCGGAGGCGGTCCGTCGCGCGCGGGCTTATGGTTCTGGACTTACGATAGAAGTCGAGGCGCGCACACTGGACGATGTCCGGTCGACGCTGGCAATGGGCGTGGAACGCATCCTTCTGGATAATATGACCGTTGAGTTGATGCGACAGGCTGTGGCAATGTGTAATGGGCAGGCCAGGCTGGAAGCATCCGGGAATGTGA
>Ga0315274_10006905_pt1 | contig 16501 bp, 15 predicted proteins | sample YL17G02_20_MG_FD_203700 | JGI IMG/M metagenome (GOLD analysis project Ga0315274, IMG submission 203700) | Sediment microbial communities from Yellowstone Lake, YNP, Wyoming, USA - YL17G02_20 | ecosystem: Environmental > Aquatic > Freshwater > Lake > Sediment | place: USA: Wyoming | collected...
TCACGGACGACCAGATGGCCAGGATCACACCCCTGGTCGAGCAGACCAGTGCCGAGATCCGCGCAATCCATGAAAGCAGCGGCAAGAGCGTTCTGGCACTCATCCACAAGTGCGACCAGCAGATTGGCACGTTTCTCGACGACGAACAGAAGAAGAAACTGGCGCAAATGCAGAAGCAACGCGAGGAGTCCTTCGACAAATCCTTCAAGAGCGGCCATGGGCGGCGGGCACCCCCGCCGCCTGATCGAGGGCCCCCACCCCAGCGGCCCCCTGACCACTAAGTTGGCTCCGGACACTCTTTCCCGTTCTTCTGTAACCACCCCGTGGTGCTATCGGTCACTAAAGCCGTAGCGAACCAACATAACCAAAACCGACAGAACCTATGAAAACTCTTATCGTGACGTGCATGGCAACAGCCTTTGCCGCCTCGCTGGGCGCGGCGCCGGCCGACGACGTCAAAACGGCCGCCAAGAAGCTGGCCGACAAGCCCAATTATGCCTGGACCTCCAAGTCCGAAATGCCGGGCTCACAGTTCACACCCCCAACCACCGAGGGAAAGACCGAAAAGGCCGGCTACACCGTCGTCACCGTGAAGCGGGACGATAACGTGACGGTGGCAGTGCTCAAAGGCGACAAAGGCGTGGTCAAGACCGACGAAGGCTGGAAAACCGCCGACGAACTCGGTCAACCCGGCGGGGGCCGCGGCGGCATGATGGGGCGGATGCTCCTGAACACGAAGCCACCCGCCGACGACGTTGAGAGTCTGGTTGGGAAAGTGAAGGACCTCAAAGTCGCTGACGGCGCCATCTCCGGCGATCTCACTGAGAAAGGCGCCCAGGAACTGCTTCGATTCCGTCGGCCTCGCGCTGGTCAGGATGCACCGCCACCACCCAAGAATGCCAAAGGGTCGGTCAAATTCTGGCTCAAAGACGGGGTGCTGGCCAAGTACGAAACCAAGGTTCAAGGCACAGTCACTTTCGGGCAAGACCAGCAAGAGCGGGACATCGACCGAACGACCACGGTGGAGATCAAGGACGTGGGCACGACCAAAGTCGAAGTGCCTGAAGACGCGAAAAAGAAGCTGGGCGCCTGAGCGACCCGCTGGTCCAACGCGCGATTGACCCCGCTCTCATTAGTTAGCCTGCGGCTGGACCGCAACCAACCACGGCAGGGCGAGACCCCGTCGAGTCTGCGCATACCAGACACCCTCCCACAACTGAGGGCTCGCCTTGTCAGAAACCCTGCCCAGACCCACAATTCCGTGCGATCGACGCAGATTCAGCTCGCGCAAGGTCGTTGATCTTTGCCGACTCCACCCACGACTGCAATAGCACTATGGCAACAAAGAAGAGATCCGGTTGGCTGGCATGGCTCCTGGTCCTGATCGTGATCGGGGGCGCGGCGGCGGGCTGGCGTTACTACGCCAACCGGAAGAACGCCGCGCTGGATTTCAAGACCGTGAGCGTCAGTCGAGGCGACATCATGCAATCGGTGACCGCCAATGGCCAGATCAACCCGGTCAAAAGCGTTCAGGTGGGCAGTCAGATCTCCGGCCAGATTCTGGACCTCAAGGCGGACTTCAATTCGAAGGTTAAAGAGGGCGACGTGATTGCCCAGATTGATCCCTCAACCTACCAGCGCAGCGTGGCGCAAGCCGAGGCGCAACTGCTCAGCTCCAAGGCCGCCCGCGAACTGACCGAGCTCAACTATAACCGCGCCGTCGAACTCCGAAAGAATCAACTGATCTCCACCGCCGAAGCCGACAAAGCGGCTGCCGACCTGCACCAGGCGCAAGCCGCGGTGAAGATGGACGAAGCGCAACTGGAGCGCGCCAAAGTGGACCTCCAGCGCACGACGATCTATGCGCCAATCAACGGGGTGGTCATCTCGCGGAGCGTGGATGTCGGCCAGACGGTCGCCGCCAGCTTCAGCACGCCCACCCTCTTTCTGATCGCCAATGACCTGTCGCAGATGCAGATCGAGGCCGCGGTATCGGAGGCCGACGTGGGCGGTGTCGAGGAGAGCCAGCGCGTCACCTTCCTGGTGGATGCCTACCCGTCGCGCCAGTTCGAGGGACGCGTCAAACAGGTGCGCTTCGCCCCCATCACCAACCAGAACGTCGTGACTTACACGACGGTTATCGGGGTCAAGAACGACGATCTCAAGCTCCGCCCAGGCATGACGGCCAATGTGTCCATCATCACCTCGGAGCGGACCAATGTGATCCGGATCCCCAACGCCGCACTCCGCTTCCGGCCGCCGGAGAACGCGATCCTGCGCTCCGCCACTAACCTCCTCGCCGCGGGCAGCAGCCCCGCGAATTCAACAAACACCGCCAGTGCGGCGCCCGGCGGCCTGCCCACGCCGCCCTGGGGTGCTGGTCCGCCCCCCAGCCGAGAGGAAATGCAAAAGTGGATGCAAAGCCTCACGCCCGAACAGCGCGACCAGATGCGCCAGATGCGGGAACGTATGCGCGCCCAGTCCGGCGATGGTCCGCCGGGCGGTGGATTCCGGGGTGGTGGCCCCGGCGGCTTCGGGATGTTCGGCGGCGCTGCCACGCGAAGCGCAACCACCGAAGGCCCGGAGACGCGCACCATCTATATCCTGAGCCGGACCAACTCGCCCGCAGGCAAGGCAATCCAGCTCGCCCAGGCCGTCACCGTCAAAACCGGGGTTTCTGACGGCACCTATACGGAAGTGATTGCGGGCTTGAAGGAAGGGGACCCCGTCGTCACCGGACTGAACACACCGCAGACTGCGTCGGCAAGCTCGCAGGTGCCGCAAGGGACGAGTCCGTTCACGCAAAGGTCGCCGTTCGGTGGCGGCCGGGGACGCTAGCCACGCCAACCATATCCGATTCGCCGCGCCATGCCTCCTGTCATCCAACTGGAGAATTTCACCAAGACCTACCATACCGGCGAGGTGGAGGTGCAGGCCGTGCGCAGCGTCTCCCTGGCCATCGAGCCAGGCGAGTTCGTGGCCATCATGGGCGCCAGCGGCTCCGGCAAATCGACGTTGATGAACACGATCGGCTGCCTGGATCGGCCGACCTCAGGCCGATACCTGCTCGACGGCGTGGACACCGGCGAGTTGAGTCGCGATGAACTGGCCGACCTGCGCAATCGGAAGATCGGCTTCGTGTTCCAGGGGTTCAACCTGCTCTCCCGCACTTCCGCCCTCGAAAACACCGAACTGCCCATGCTGTACAGCCGGCCCGGTATTCGCGGACGCGAACAGCGCGCCCGCGCGTTGAAGGCACTCGAACTGGTGGGGTTGGCCGACCGCGTGGACCACCACCCGAGCCAGCTCTCCGGCGGCCAACAGCAGCGCGTGGCCATCGGCCGCGCCCTGGTCAATCAACCGACCCTCCTGCTGGCAGATGAACCCACCGGCAACCTCGACACCCGCACCAGCATCGAGATCATGGGCATCTTCCAGGACCTCAACGCCCAAGGCATGACCGTCATGATGGTCACCCACGAGCTGGATATCGCGCGCTACACTCGCCGCACCGTCGTGATGCGTGACGGTCGGATCGTAAGCGACCAACCCGTCACCAACCGGCTCGCAGGCGCCGAGGAACTCCGGCGCTTGCAGCAGGAACAGCAGGCCATCCAATTGGCGCCATGATCCTCGTTGCTGCGCTCAAGCTCGCCCTCCGCGCCCTGCGCCGGAATAAACTGCGCACCCTGCTCACCATGTTGGGCATCATCTTCGGCGTGGCGACCATCGTCGTCGTGGTCAGCATCGGCAATGGCGCCAAGGCACAGATCGAGGCCCAGATCGCCAGCCTCGGCCAGAACCTGATCATCCTCCTCTCCGGCAACTTCAGCCGCGGCGGCTTCAGCATGGGGTTCGGCATGGCGCCCACCTTGACCAAGGAAGACTACGAAGCAATCCGCAAGGAAGTGGAGGGCGTCAGCGGGGTGAGCCCGGAAGTGCGCGCCTCCACCCAGATCGCCGCGGGTAATCAGAACGAATTGGTCCAGGTGATCGGCATCGGCGCAGATTACCTGGACATCCGCTCCTGGCCCCTGGCCAGCGGCGCGAACATAACCGAGGCCGACGTGCGGCGCGCCAATAAGGTCGCGATCGTCGGGCAGACCACGGCCAACACACTGTTTGGTGACGTTGAACCGGTGGGCCAGATTCTGCGCGTGAAGAACGCTCCATTCGTCGTCGTGGGGACTCTGAGCCCCAAGGGAATGAACGCGCGGGGAGACGACCAGGACGACATTGTGCTGGTCCCCTACACCAGCGCCATGAAGCGCCTGACCGGGGCCACCACCTTCCGCTCCCTGAACATTCAGGCGGCCTCGGCCGAGGCCATCAGCAGCGTGACGAATCAGATCGCGGATCTCCTGCGCCAGCGGCACCGGATCGGTCCCGGCCGGGACGATGACTTCATGCTCCGCACCCAACAGGAGATCTCCGAGGCCGCCACCGCCACCTCGAAAGTCATGACCGTGCTCCTTTGGGTCGTCGCGTGCGTTTCCCTGCTGGTCGGCGGCATCGGCATCATGAACATCATGCTGGTAAGCGTCACCGAGCGCACCCGCGAGATCGGCGTCCGTTTGGCCGTCGGCGCGCGCGGTCGGGACATTCTCCTGCAATTCCTGATCGAAGCGATCACTCTGACCGTGCTGGGTGGCGTCATTGGTATTCTGCTGGGCGTGGTCGGTTCCAGAGTGGTGTCCGTCACCCAGGGCTGGGTCACGCTGGTGTCGCTCGATTCGGTCATCCTGGCCTTCGGGTTCAGCGCCGTCATTGGCATCTTCTTCGGGTTCTACCCGGCGCGCAAAGCCTCGCGCCTCGATCCCATCGAAGCCCTGCGCTACGAGTGACGTGAGGTCGATCTCACCGCCTCTGCCGGACCGCGGCTCTATGAGCCGCAGCTCGCCCGAACACCACCCCGGCCAGGGGCAGGTGGGGTCGGACCACGACAACTCCTTGGGCGCGCGGCAGTCACGAACCTCTGAGTCGCCCAGTGAAGCCTTGGAAGCCGTTTTCCAGCCACTTTTTGAGCTGGAAAGCATCGACCCCCTGCGGTAGAAGGTCCCTATGCCAACGGCGCTTCGCTATTAGCTCCCAGCAAACACCTACCACTTGACCCATCGCTGTCATGACCGCCAGTTTCTCCTCGCCTTAGCCCTGGTGCGGCTGCAGTTCTTTTGAATCATCCCCCGCGTCTTGGCCGTCTATGAGAGTGTCTGGCAACCAGTGAATGCGACGCCGTATTTCATGCCCGCCGGAAAAGTTGTGCCGTCGGTCCTGTGGGCTCGGCTGCGCGGATGGGTGCACTGCGGTGCGCCTGCTCTGCGGCGTGCTGGCGTTCCCCCGACGCGCATTGCTGGCATCATAACTCGATGGCTCTCCACCCCACCACCCCGTGCTAAACCAAACACCCCTATGAAACGTAACACCGATCAGCCCATCCTCTCGCGTCGCCAATTCATCGGCGGCACCGCCCTCGCCGCCGCCGCGTTTCAAGTCGTCCCAGGCAGTGTCCTGGGCTTGAACGGCGCAACGTCGCCAAACAACAAACTCAATATCGCCGGCATCGGCGCGGGCGGTCAGGGCGGCTCCGACCTGGGCAGCCTCGCCAAGGCCAGCGACGAGAACTTTGTGGCGCTTTGTGACGCCGATTGGCGCCAGGCCGGCGGGAGCTTCAAACGGTTCCCCAACGCCAAACAGTACAAGGACTTTCGGAAAATGCTCGAAGAAATGAAGGACATCGACGCCGTGGTCGTGGCCATCCCCGACCACAACCACGCCCCGGCCTCGATGATGGCGCTCAAGCTGGGCAAACACGTGTACTGCGAGAAGCCGCTGACGCATACCGTCTTCGAAGCCCGCAAGGTCGCCGAGACCGCCCGCGACAAGAAGGTGGCCACGCAGATGGGCAACCAGGGCCAGGCCTCGGACGCCACGCGGCGGCTGTGCGAAGTCGTCTGGGCCGGCGCGATCGGCGCGGTGCGCGAGGCCCACATCTGGACCGACCGCCCCTCGCAAGGCCTGTTCAACGAATACTGGCCCCAAGGCGTCACCCGCCCAAAGGACGAACCGCCTGTGCCCGAAGCGCTGGATTGGGAGGTGTGGCTCGGCCCGGCGCCGGTTCGACCCTTTAATCCGGCTTACCTGCCGTTCAAATGGCGCGGTTGGTGGGACTTCGGCACCGGCGCGTTGGGCGACATCGGCTGCCATGCCATGGATCCGGTTTTCCGCGCGCTTAAACTGGGATCGTCGGCCGTTTGGCCGGAGAAACCGACCTGGGACGACGCCAGCAAGGCGCCCGTCAAAGCCGTGCACCCTACCAGCGTGCAGGGGGCATCTACGCGCGTGAACAAGGAGACTTACCCGCTCGGTTCGATGGTCACCTACCAGTTCCCGGCGCGCGGCGATCTCCCCCCGGTCAAGCTGGTGTGGTACGACGGCGGCTTGCGCCCGCCGCGACCTGAAGGTCTGCCCGAAAAAGAGCTCATGGGCGACAACGGCCACCTCCTGGTTGGTGACAAGGGATTCATACTCGGCAACAAGATCTTCCCCGAGTCGCGCCGGAACGAGGTGGGCGAAGTGCCGCAGACCATCCCGCGCTCCGAGGACCACTACAAAGAGTGGATCGTCGCCTGCAAAGGCGGCAAACCGGCCGGCTCAAATTTCGACTGGGCGGGCCCCCTGGCGGAGATCGTTCTGCTCGGCAACGTCGCCCTGCGCGTGGATCTGCGCGAAGAACTCACGCGCGCCAAGCTGCTCTGGGATCCAGTGGCCTTCAAGTTCACCAATCTCGAAGACGCCAACCAGTTCCTCCACAAACAGTATCGGGAAGGCTGGGTGCTGTAGAAGGGATGCCGTAGCACGGGCCGCCTGCCCGTGAACCGAGCGCGCGTAGCGGCGAACTGGTGTTCGCCGCTGATTTCAACCGCACTCGCCTGAAGGCCTTGCCATGTTACTACTCGACATCCGAGGACTCTTCCTGGCAGGCGAAATCGAGTTCGCTAAGGCGACGCCATAGCTCGGTAAAACCTCTGACCGTACCCAGAGGCCTTCGTGTCGATATAGACTCCCGAGAAGGTGATGTCAGCGCGATGCCGGGGCAGCACGACCAGCAGGACGGTGCCTGTGCGGCGGCGGGGCGCTACCGGGCCGACATCACGGCGGGGTCATTGAAGATCAGGTGAGCACGCCCGTTTACATTGCCAAGAAGCGGTATCTGCTGGGCCACAAGCTGCCGGAGCACGATTGCGCCTGGCACGGGTTCGCGGCGACGACGGCCAGCGCGGAGGGCGACATGGAGTTCTGGATTCCGAAGGGCGTAAACCGGTTCCACTTCACCGGTGGTGCTCGATTTATCCACGGGGGCGCTATGCTCCAGGAGGTCGTGGTGCCGGTCATCGAAGTGAAGCACATCCGGGGCAAGGCCGCGCCGACGACCAAGAGCAAACAGGTCGCGGTCCACGTCCTGGGCACCAACCACAAGATCACCACGCCGCGCCATCGGTTCGAGCTGCTCCAGACCGAGGCGGTGAGCGACCGGGTCAAAGCCATCACGTTGAAAGTGGCGATTTACGACGGAGACGAAGCCGTCACGAACATCGAGACGGTGACGTTCGACAGTGCCTCCGACAACATGAACGAGCGGAAGAAGTGGGTGTCGCTCGTCCTGTTTGATCGGCAATACGACAAACGCAAGCCTTACCGCCTGGTGCTCCGGGAAGCCGAGACCGGCATCGAGCAGCAGAGCGTCGAGGTCACCATAGACAGGGCCTTTACCGATGATTTCTAAATCCCTTCGAGACGGAATGAAGAAAACACGTGAGAAAGCCTCAGCCGAACTTGAAGAGGAGGAGCAGGCTTTCGAGCAGATCAGGCTGGAGAACGCCGAGCTAATCAAGGAGTTCGCCTCCTGGATGCACAATCAGGGTGCTTCACAACGAACTCTCTGCACGCACCTTCCCAATGCCGCCTTTTACATCCACAAGTTCCTGCTTTATGAGCAGTCGTTGCGGGCTCACGAAGGGGTTGGAAGCATCGGGAGGTATCTGGGTTACTGGTTCATTCGCAAAGACCCAATTGCTACTCCGGGCACGGTAAAAACGACTGCCACCAGCCTGGTGAAATTCTACTCGTTCTTAGTGGAAAAGGGTTTGGTGACCGCCGAGCAGCTTGGGGGGATGCGGAAGATGATAAGAGCCCAAATGGGGCACTGGCAGGAACGCGCCAGACGTTACAACAATCCGGCAATCACTGATCCCGGCAAGATATGAATATGAGCAGGCCAATGGATGCTGGACGTAACGCCGCAATTTCCACCATTTGCTGAACCAGATGCGAGACTATTTGTTGATCATGAAACAGCGCTAACACTCGGTAATGAAGATAAGGCTACTGCGAAGATCAGCGATTCGCCGAATATGAAAGACGCTTACAAGGAATACGAAAAAGCCTGCGGCCAGATTCGCCAGGAAAACGCCATCCTGTTGGATGGCTTTGTCCTCATGTTGCGCAGCCAGAGGCTCGCACCGAGGACGATCAGCAAACACCGGGATAACGTGGATTTCTTCATTAACGAATTTCTGCTTTATACGGACGCCAAGAGACCATCGGACGGCATAGGCGAGGTCGATGTGTTTTTGGGGGATTGGTTCATACGGAAGGCGATGTGGTCAACCCCAAGGAGTATCAAGACCAACGCCACAAGCCTTTACAGGTTTTACGCCTTCCTGGCGGCATCTGGAAAGGTTACGCTCGCGGAGCTTGCTGATCTCAAGGAAACCATCGCTCTGCACTTGCCGGAATGGCAAGCAAGGTGCGAACGCTACAATGATGGAGACATCGATGATTGGCGAGGAATGGATTAGCCGCTAATCGATTACTGGTTGGACCTCTTTATGAACCAAAGTCTTGATTCGCGGTGTGAAGGTCGCAACCTCGATCCCGCTGGTCGAGAACAACTACAATTTCTGCGAACTCGGCCCACGCGGCACGGGCAAAAGCCACATCTACAAGGAAATCAGCCCGAACAGCATCTTGATTTCGGGCGGGCAGACAACCGTGGCCAACCTGTTCTACAACATGAGCAGCAGGCGGGTCGGCCTGGTCGGCCTGTGGGACGTGGTCGCGTTCGATGAAGTGGCTGGCATTTCGTTCAAGGACAAGGACGGCGTCCAGATCATGAAGGACTACATGGCGTCGGGGTCATTTGCCCGTGGCAAGGATGCCGTGAACGCTTACGCCTCGATGGTCTTTGTCGGGAACATCAACCAGCCGGTGGATACTCTGGTGAAGACGAGCCATCTGCTCGCGCCGTTCCCGGAAACGATGATCGACACCGCTTTCTTTGACCGGTTCCACAGCTACGTGCCAGGCTGGGAAGTCCCGAAGATGCGTCCAGAATTCTTCACGAACCAATACGGGATGATCGTGGACTACCTGGCCGAGTTCATGCGCGAGATGCGGAAGCGGACGTTCGCCGACGCCATCAACAAGTTTTTCAAACTGGGACGCGACCTGAACCAGCGCGACACCATCGCGGTAAAGCGCACGGTTTCCGGCCTTCTCAAGCTGCTTCACCCGCATGAGGAGTATGACAAGGAAGCCGTCCGCCGCTGCCTGGAATACGCGCTCGAAGTTCGCCGCCGCGTTAAAGAGCAACTGAAGAAGATCGGCGGGATGGAGTTTTACGATGTCCACTTCAGCTACATCGACCTGGAGACGAACGAGGAGAAATTCATCAGCGTGCCGGAACAGGGCGGCGGATCGTTGATCCCGGATGGGCCGATGAACCCCGGCGTGCTCCACATCGTCGGCACCGGGAGCGGCGGACTCCTGGGCCTCTATCGGGTCGAAACCCAGGTCACGCCTGGCAACGGGGGGCTGAAGTTGTCCGGTCTCGGCTCCCACGGGGGGGCCAAGGAGGGTGTGAAGGTCGGCTTCGACTACTTCCGGGCCAACGCCTCGCGGGTCAGTGCCTCGATCAAGCCGGGCGAACACGACTACCATTTCCACGTCGTCGAGCTGCACAACTCCGGCCCGACGACGGCGATGACCCTGGCGACGTTCGTGGCGCTGTGCTCCGCCGTCCTGGGCAAGCCGATCCAGACCCAGATGGTTATCCTGGGCAGCATGAGCCTGGGCGGCAACCTGGTGCCCGTGGAAAACCTGGCGCAGTCGATGCAGGTCGCCTTCGACGCCGGTGGGAAACGCATCCTCCTTCCGATGGCCAGCGTGACCGACATCCCAACGATCCCCGGCGAGCTGTTCGCCAAGTTCCAAACAAGCTTCTACGCCGACCCCGTGGACGCGGTGTTCAAGGCGATGGGGGTGCAATGACCTTGATTCGCACCAATGCCTTTGGTTCAGGCGGACATTCCCTCTTTCCGTTGCGGAGCAAGTTGGACGCCTTTCCCGTCGTCAAGCGCAAGAACGAGGACAAACGGTGCAACTACCGCACCAAGGACACCATCATGAAAATCTACGCCGCCCTTGCTGCCGCTACAAATATCACCATGCACCCGGCGATTTATGACAGAACGACTCATCACCCACGCAGATGACCACGCTGATCGATGCCCAGGCTTATCCGGCCGCGGAATTGGCCCGGCTTTATGCGCGGCGGTGGCGGATTGAATTATGGTTTCGCGACCTCAAGACCAGTATGGGCATGGAACGGTTGAGCTGCCACAGACCCAAAATGGTCCACAAGGAACTGGAAATGTTCTTGATCGCCTACAATTTGATTCGCGCTCTGGTGGTCCAAGCCGGCGCCATCCACGATGTGCCGGTGGACCGGATCAGTTTCAAAGGCACCGTGGATGCAAGCCGACAGTACAGCATCGCCATCGCGCTGGGAAAGGCGGATCAACGTCTCACGCTCCACGATCCTCAGGGCCTCCTGAAAGGCAGACTGGACCACGAATTGGTTCAGCGTGGCACCCTGAAGCCGCGCGGCTTGCTCCAAAGTTTCCCGCAGTTCCGCCGGCACGCGAGCCGTGATGCGGGTCTTGTCCTCAACTGTCGTTGGCATAGTGTCGTTTGGCCTGGTGCCATTTTGTCACCAGTCCACCATCCGGTTGGCGACCTGGCAACCAGGAGATGAAGCCAAAAGTGAACACTCGTTTCCCGAGTTGAAGAACACAGAGGGCACCGGCATCATCAACGAGTGTTGCCCCCTCAGAACCCACCGTGCAACGCTGCTTCGGAAATGGTTCTTGGCAGAACCCGCCCGTGTGCCCGACGATACCGTCCCATGAGCTTCTGGAAGACGTTCCCGCTCGCCGCGATGGTCGGAGTGCTCGCCTGGGCCGGGTGTAAGACGGCCCACCCGCCGAGGCGCACGACCCCCTTGACCGCGCCGCCCAAGCCGGTCTTCGACTCGGCCAGGCTTGCGGAGATGGACGCCGCCGTCCAACAAGCCATCGCTGATAAGATGCTCCCGGGCGGGGTGCTTTGGTTGGAGCGGAACGGCGCCGCGTATCACAAGGCTTACGGCCAGAAGGCGCTCTCACCGAGCGAAGAGCCAATGACTGAAGCCACAATCTTCGACGCGGCTTCGTTGACTAAAGTGGTCGCCACCACGCCGGCCATCATGCTCCTGGTCGAGCGCGGCCAGGTCAGACTCGATGAGCCGCTGGTGACTTACCTCCCCGAGTTCAAAGGCAACGGCAAGGAGACCTTCACGATTCGCCAACTGCTCACGCACACCTCCGGCTTGCGGCCCGACATCGACACCAAACCGCCCTGGTCGGGCTACGAAACCGCCATCCGCCTGGCCTGTGCAGAGAAAGTGGCAGCACCTCCGGGCACGGCCTTCCGCTACAGCGACATCAACTTCCTCCTGCTGGGCGAGGTAGTGCGCCGTGTCAGCGGCCGGAACCTGAATGAGTTTGTGGCGCGCGAAGTCTATACGCCGCTCAAGATGCGCGACACCGGCTTCCTGCCGCCGCCGGACAAACTGGCCCGTATCGCCCCGACCGAGAAGGTCAACGACGGCATGCTCCGCGGGACCGTCCACGATCCCACCGCCCGGTACATGGGCGGCGTGGCCGGCCACGCCGGGTTGTTCACCACCGCCGCGGACCTGGCGCGTTTCGCGCGGATGATGCTTAACGAAGGCGAACTCGACGGTGTGCGGATTCTCAAACCCGAGACCGTCCGGCTCATGACGCGCGTCCAGACACCCGAGAGCATCCAGGCCCGGCGCGGCTTGGGGTGGGATATTGATTCGGGCTACAGCCGGCCCCGCGGCAAGCTCTTTCCTCTGGGTTCCTACGGCCACACCGGCTTCACCGGCACGTCGATCTGGATCGATCCCTTCTCCCGGACGTTCTGGATCTTCCTGTCCAACCGGGTCCACCCCGACGGCAAGGGCAACGTGTTGCCGCTCCAAGCCACGCTGGCCAATCTCGCAGCCGAAGCCGTCGTGGGCTTTGACTTCGCGAATGTGCCAGGGGCGCTCCCGCCGCGGCCAGCCGAGGCCGACCACGAGGTTGCCAACGAGAAGCAGGCGCCAGCCACGATGGCCCACGTGTTGAATGGGATCGACGTGCTGGCCGAACAGGAGTTCGCGCCGCTGCGCGGGCTGCGCCTGGGCTTGATCACCAACCACACCGGGCGCGATCGGGACGGCCACTCGACGATTGATCTCTTGCACGGTGCGGAGGGCGTGAACCTCAAAGCCCTGTTCAGTCCGGAACACGGCATTCGCGGCGTCCTGGACGCCAAGGTGGACGACAGTGTGGACCAGAAGACGGGGCTGCCGATCTACAGTTTGTTTCCGGCCATGCCCAAACGGACGCCGGGCCAGTCGTTTGAGGATTACGAAGCGATGGGACTGGAGATCCGCAAACCCAGGCCCGAACAGTTGCGCGACCTCGACGCCCTGGTCTTCGACATCCAGGACATCGGCTGCCGGTTTTACACTTATATCACCACCATGGGCAACTGCCTGGACGCGGCGGGCCAACGCGGCTTGAAGTTCTTTGTCCTGGACCGGGTCAACCCGATCAACGGCGTGACGCTCGACGGGCCGGTCATGCAGGGCCAACCAAATTTCATCGGTTACCACCCGATCCCGGTGCGCTATGGAATGACGGCGGGCGAGTTGGCGCGGATGTTCAATGCGGAGCGCTGCTTCAAAGCGGACTTGACCGTGATCCCGGTGCAAGGTTGGAGGCGCGAGCTCTACCTTGACCAGACTGACCTGCGTTGGGTCAACCCCTCCCCCAACATGCGCAGCCTGACGGCGGCCACCCTCTACCCTGGGATTGGCTTGTTGGAGACCACCGCGCTGTCGGTCGGGCGCGGCACGCCGACGCCGTTTGAAATCATCGGCGCGCCCTACATCGACGAGCAGCGTCTCTTCGCGGAGGTCAACGGCGCCCCCTTGGCCGGCATGCGCTTCGAGCCGGTTCGTTTCACACCCGATGCCAGTGTCTTCAAGGGCCAGGAATGCGGCGGCCTGAGAATCCTCCTCACGGAACGCGAGCACTGCCAGGTGGTGGATCTTGGTCTGACGCTGGCGCAGATTCTGCATCGGCTCTATCCCGAACAATTCGGCGTGGACAAGTTCAACCATCTGCTCCGGCACCTGCCCACACTCGAGGCAGTCAGGGCGGGCAGGAGTCCCGCGGAAACCCGGCAGAACTGGACGGCCGATCTTGAGCAGTTCAAAGCCCGCCGCGAGAAATACCTGCTTTACCGTTGGCCATAGTACATCTCCTTGCTCTTGCGGCTTCTGAAAAACCGGGTGCCGCCAAGGATGGCGTAGAGCGTAATCAGGAGGCTTTTGCCAAGAGAAATGGACTGCAGTTTGCGTGCGGACGTAACAACATAATGGGGCAAGAGGACAAAGCGACCGTGGCGTTTTAGCCCCTTGCTCATGCTAATTTCTTCCGTGACCTTAACCACTTGCGCTCCCTGAGTCTCAGCAATCTGAGCGGTACGGTCTGTGGACCCGTCATCAACCACGATGACTTCAAAAGGCACAGACAGCCTCGTGGTGGCGACCCGCAGAGCCGCAAGCGTTGCCCCGACAAAAGCTTCCTCATTCCAAGCCGGGATGATGAACGAGATCGAAACACAGCTCTGAGGCTCTGGCTGAGCATTCATCGGTTCGGTTCCTTGGTGAACTGCAGTACATACCTCAGGTTCTCGACCCAGTAATTTGTCACCCCGCGATAATCCGCGACTGGCTTGAGGATGAACCTGGAATGTGGATTCTGGGACTCGATGGCTTTCCCGGTCTCTTGCACCAGGGCGAGGTGGTTCGTAAGCCACCGGTCTGTCTCGCCGCAGACGACGACCGTGATCACTGACTTTCCCCGGTCGAGCCGCTGCTGGATCGGCGGCGGGTAACAGGGAGCCGACATGGCCACGACGCCCGCGTACAGGGTCGGCCGGTCGTAGGCCAGCATCCAGGCATACGCACCCGTGAAACCGAACCCGGTCAGATACACCCGGCGGTCATCGAAACGGAGGGTCTCCCGGTAACGCGAAAAGAGTCTCGCGAACTTCTGTCGTTTGGTTTCCCAGACGGTCCCGTCATCAAGGCGGGTGTCCCCGCTCACATCCGACAGCAGGCTGCTCCAGATGAGCAGAACGGGCTCGTCAAACTCCCCGACAAATCGGGTGAGCGCCGCCGGAGTCTCGGACGCCTGCCCGATATCGATGATGACGGGCAGGCCTTCCCGGGGGATGGCCTGGCGATCGGAACACACGTAGTAGCTCGCGGTTCCCTGGATACGCGTGAAGCCTGGGGGAATGCGGGTGAAAACAGACGGGGCCGCACGCCGGAGAGCGAACCCGGAATATACGAGCAGCAGCAAGAGGATGGCCGCATTTTCGAGGATCCTTGTTGAGGGCCTTTTCATCGAAGCGGTTCGGGTTACCAGACCACCCGCGTCCAATGACCCAATCCCAGCAACAACATCCCCGCGTTGATCAGGCCCATCAGCCAGGCGGAAAGCCGCGGCTCGATTCCGTGCAGCCCGCAATGCCCGATCAGCAGCGCCACGTTGCTGCCCAGAAACATCAAGGGTGAGGCGCCCAGCCAGGTAATCCATGGCCGGTTGAACGCGTTCGTGCAGTCGTCGTTGGGAATGAGCAGGACATAGGCGACGATCACCAGGCCGGTCGCGGCGGCACGGCCTCGGCCTCGGAAATGCAAAGCCGCCAGCGCCCCCACCCCCAACACGCTGGCCGCGGTCAACAGAAGGTTGAACGGGATGAACTTCACATCGGGCGGCGACTGCGACCACACGGCGGCCAGGTCCAGCCGGAACGGGGCGAATTGGTGCAGCGATGAGGCGCAGAGAGGCGAAAGGACCGCCATCACCCAGATCCAGGTCGCCCCTTTTTGTCGGCCGGACGGCGCGATCTGCCCGGGACGATGAATCCTCCAGATGTACCAGCCAATCAGTCCGACAAAGAACACCAGCCCGAGCTCAGCCAGCGGACTGAACCAGGGCGGGAACTGCACCCGCGCCTGGTGGATCGTCACTCCCGCGATCGCTGCGATGGCCGCGCATGCCACCAGCAGAAAGCGGACGGAGTGCCGCAGAGGCAAAGGTGGACCCTGCCGGTCAACCCCCGGGTCCGGGGTTTCCAGTCTTGGGCTTTGGCTGTTGTCGATGGGATTCATTCGCGACCGTCCGCGGGAGTTGGCTCAGCCTGCCGCCTCACCCCTGGAGCGCCGGAGCTTCGTTCCGGTGTTTTGTCCATCAGTCTGATCAGGTACTCCGCGGCTCGTCGCGCGCCGTCGGTCGCAATGGGTGGATAATGCACTTCCGCGCCCATATTGGCCAATACCGCGGCCGCCAAGGCTTCCGGCGTAGTTTGGCTGAATTCAAGTCGCACGCCCGCCCTGTGTCGCTCGATCCGCGTGGCCACGTGAGACCGCTGCTCGAAATGTTTTTCCAACGGGAAGTAGAGGAATGGACGCCGGAGCGCCGTCAGTTCCAAAGTGGTCGTGCCCCCTCCCTGGACGATCGCCAAATCGCAAGCCGCCAGGTGCTCGAAAAGGCGGTGGACGTATCCCTTCCGCTCGACGCCTTCGGGGACATTGAGTGTCTCCGGTCTCAAGCGTGGACCACAGACGAGGACCATTCGCAGGTCAGGTGACTGCTTCTTGAGGCAGGGATGCGCTCGGCCGCAGAGTTCCAGCAGGGCTTTACCAACGGCCGTGCCCCCGATCGAGCCGATCACCAAGGGCTCGGGACCATAACCAAGCCTTTGTCGAAGGCGAACTCGATCCCGGTAGTCCGCGGGATTGAACGGGCAGATGTATCCCACAAACTTGACGATCGCTCTTGCCAGGTCCCGCCGATTGGCCATGAACAGACCGAATGGTTTGTCGGCCACATCCGCTTCCTCGCCCACCATCAGCGTCAGATCAAACACCCGCGGAAACCGCTTGATCAAACGCACTCCCCACCAACTCATGATCTGAACCCACAACCATTCCAGCGGATTCCGCGACGTCACGTCCACCCCGACGAAATCGAAG
>Ga0315274_10006907_pt1 | contig 16501 bp, 17 predicted proteins | sample YL17G02_20_MG_FD_203700 | JGI IMG/M metagenome (GOLD analysis project Ga0315274, IMG submission 203700) | Sediment microbial communities from Yellowstone Lake, YNP, Wyoming, USA - YL17G02_20 | ecosystem: Environmental > Aquatic > Freshwater > Lake > Sediment | place: USA: Wyoming | collected...
TGCAATTGTGCTTTGCGAAGCCCTGTAATCATGGTGAAGGGTTGGGGGGGATCCCCCCCCCCAACCGCGAAGTCAGCTTTATGCGTCAGTGTCTTGTCTGAACTGGTTACTTACTCAAGACCAAACATGTGGCTAGCATATCGTGGAGAGCTTGTTTCCTTGCAGTAAAGCCGGCCATAAGATAGCCAATCACCAAGATCAACCCTGATAAGACTTTCCCAAAGTGGCGACCAGTGGCACGGCCAAAGGAGATTCTTTGACCCTGCAAGTCGGTAACATATATCCCGACGGCCAGCTTGCCGATGGTAGCCTGTAAAGGAGAGCTCTCCATGCCGCTGTAGTACACCCATGTGAACAACAGGCTCATTGTCCCTAGGGCTGCTGCAACGACTGCATTCAAGGTCTCAGTGTCCATGTCCGTGGATAACGAAACCAACTGAACGTACACAAAACTCCTGAACTGAAGCAGAGCAAACGCGATCACTATCCCATCTATCAGATAGGCGGCGAAGCGACGCCAGAATCCAGCATATTGTAGGTTCTCGTTCATGGTCAAACCTTCCTATATGATTCTGTTAGAGGCTAGTACGAGGACAGATCGGAGTATTGGTTTTCCGGGCACTAGCCTACCAATCTGCCAATCACCAATGGATGGGAGGGTCGGGGGCAGCCCTCCCATCGTGGGTGTGTACGATCACGCGGGCTTGGCCGCCTTTTCCTCCCGCGGCTTGCGCAGCGCCTTCCAGCCGTCTACGATGAGGAAGGCGGCTGCCACGATCAACACCAGCGCGATGATCCCCACGAGGACGGACGCAATGACAGCCTGGACCGTGATGTCGGGAGTGGCCAGTTTCCTGAAGTTGGAGTAGGCCAGGAAGAGCAGGGCGGCGATGGTAGTGATAATCATGAAGGCCGCGGGGTAGAGCGCCCATGTGTGCTTCCTGCCCTCCGACATCAGCCACAGCGAGACCAACAGTAAGGCCAGGCCGGCCATCAACTGGTTGGCGGCGCCGAAGGCAGTCCAGATCGTCAGCCAGGGGATGATCCAGACGAAGAGCAGCGTCAGGAGCAGGGCCACAGCAGAGCCGATGTGGACGTTCTTCATCACGGGCACCTTGTCGCCGACCAGTTCAGCACTGGCCACGCGCATGAAGCGCACCACCAACTGCATGATGGTCAGTCCCATGATGGTCAGGAAGACGGAGCCGTAGGCCTTGCCGAACGCGTGGGGGATGCGGATGTAGTCCAGGAAGTTGGCCAGACCTCCAACGAAGACAGAACCTGCCGCCTGTTTGGTCAAGTCTTGGGGATTAGGGTAGAAGGTGCCCAGATAGGTCCCTTCGACGCCCGGTGCCCCGAAACCCTTGAAAGCGACGGTGGCAGCCAGGAAGGCGATGATGGCGAACACCATCTCCATGAACATGGCACCGCCGCCCACCGGCAGCGCATCGGTCTCCTTCTCCAACTGGCGGGCCGTGCCGGAGGTGGAGACCAGGCTGTGCCAGCCGGAGATGGCGCCGCAGGCGATAGTGACAAATAGGATAGGCCATAGTGGACCAAGCCCCGGCACGGTGAAGCCGGTGAACGCAGGGAAATCACCCATCCCCGGATGCCAGATCAGCATGCCGATGATGCCCCCCAGCACACCCAGCGAGACGATCCAGAAGGAAACGTAGTTGATCGGCTGAGCGTAGGACCAGATGGGCAGCACCGAGCCCAGGTAGCAGAAGACGATCACCAGCAGCGTGCCGATGACCTGGGCCTGCGTGTTACCCAGGAAGATGGTGGGAGACACCATCTTGTCCTCGACCTTCTGGAAGCCATAGATGAGGGAGAAGAAGTTGGACACGGCCGGCAGCGTGCTCAGCCAGATGCCGACGAAGGTCAGCACGACGGTGACGACGGTGGTGAGGATGATGTCTTGCTTCCACTTGTAGGTCATCTGGCCGGCCAGGACGCCCATCAGCACCACGGCGATCATGCCGAAGGGCACCTCTGGCTTGGCCATCAGGTCCTTCCCTACCAGGTTGCCGAAGGCGCCCATGATCAACAGCAGGTAGAAGTAGATGAAGAGCATGAGGATGTTGCGCGCACGGGGCGAGATGAGCTTGTAACTCAGCGCGCCCATCGTATCTCCCCCGCGGCGCACACCCATGATCATCGCACCGTAGTCCTGTACCCAGCCGATGAAGAAGGTGCCCAGGATGACCCAGATCAGCGCCGGCAGCCAGCCCCACTGAACAGCAATGATGGGGCCGGTGATCGGGCCTAGCGCGGCGATGGACTTGAACTGATAGCCAAAGAGGACGTTGCGGCTGGCCGGTGTAAAGTCCACCCCGTCCATGTACATCTTCGCCGGGGTAGCCTTCTTTGCGTCGGGCTGGACGATGCCACGGTCAATGCGCCGTGCATACACGAAGTAACCCAAGCCGACGCCCAAGGCTCCCAGGATCAGCACGAAAATCGAATTCATCGCTTACCCTCCTTATGGTTAAAAGCGGCTAATAGAAAAGCACAGTTTGGCTGTCTCTCTGCGCACTTCTTTCGACTCTCTGATCCGCTCTAGCACCTCCTTTCGCCCCCGAACTACGCGCCTGGCGTAACACTGGAATCCCGCCAGTCCGGCGACTGGCGATCATCACCGACGTGAGACGAATATCGCTTATTAACGTGTGTCGTTCCCGCTATCGTAGCCTGAAGGTCTGTGAGAAACGTCTGGCTGGGTGTGGCGAGCAGCCCGACCACGCTCACCTGCACCTGGACGTGTGGGTCAGTTTTGCGCCAGGAGAAGCGGTGCAGATGCTGAGAGTATGTTTCCAGCCAGTGTTCCAAGCGTGCGACCTGGCTCTGGGTGCCTGGGCCCCGATGTGCGATGGCCAGGTCATCTGGTCCCTCATACCACGTCCAGGGTTGCGCCTGCTCTTTGCGCAGGGTGCGCGCCGTTTGCCCCTGGGTGGGCACAATCTCGACCTCGCCCCGGCGCGGTGAGCGGAGCGTCGCCTTTATTATAAGCCAGTCGCGCTTGCTGCGCAAGCGGTCAAACAGCCACAGCGGCAGTATCTCGCGGTTCTCTAAGAGCAGCGTGATCTCCAGTCGCCGGAAAGGCGCAGTCGCGTGAATGACGTTGATGCGGGCTCCCGAAGCGGGCGAGCCAAGCCAGCCAGCCTCCCGTTCGCCGCCCAGCGCGTCCAGCCCTGCCTCCAGCCAACTAAAAAGACGCTGCCCGCGGCGGCGGTTGTAAAGGTATCCTCCGCCATACCACAGCACCAGCACCACGCACAGCCCGATGATTGCGACGACTGCCGGGTCCATGTCTCTGCTTGCTCCCCAATGCTACAACACGCGATGGGGCGGAAGGATACGAGAAACCAGGTTTTTCCAAAAAACCTGGTTTCTGTTCTCTTCTACGGCAAGTGCTCCAGGATCGCCTGCGCACCTGGCCGGTCGTTGGGGTCACGGCTGACGTAACTCCACACGATGCGCCCGTCCGCGTCTATGACGAACACGGCCGGCGCGGCCAGTCCGTCGCCCCACAAGTTGTACACACCGTAGGCCTCGGCCACGCGATGCTCAGGATCGGCCAGCATGGGATATGGGATGCCGGCCCGTTGGCACCAGCCTTCCACGGATTCGAGCGATGCCACCGCCACCGCGACCACCTCTGCCCCAGCCTCCTGGAACATTGGGTACGTGTTCTGCAACTCGACGAGTTGCGGATCGGGACTTCAGCCGCTGCGCTGGAAAAAGGCCAGCACGACCGGGCCCTGGGCCAACTGCTCCGACAGCGTGAGCGGGCTGCCTCCAGCGCGTTCGAGTGTGAAATCGGGCGCAATTGCGGGGAGCGCCAGAACCGGCGTAGGGTAGGGCATCTCGGTTGCGGGCAGGGGCAGGGGCGACTGGGCCATCGTCGCGGTGGTGGGAGTGGGCAGGGGCGAGGTGAACGGCGTTGGGATTGGCGACTGAGCGGTGGAAGCAACCGGCGCTGCCGTGTTCTCGGAAAGTGGGGTGGAGACCGCCGGGGTGATCATGGAGCCAGGCTCGCCTGGCTTGCGTCCCAGGAATGCCAGCAATAGCGCCAGCCCAGCCACGATGGCGATCCCGATGCCGAAGATAGTCCAGGTACGGGAGGAGATTTTCTGACTCATCATTGTATACCTCTTTTCGGGATACACAAAGCGTATCACATCTTGGCCGGCTTGTCAAACGGGAGGATGGAGGGTGGAGAATGGAGGATGGATTGTCACGCGGGACTGGAGAATCTGCCTCACGGTTGCGTTATATTCGCGATAGGATTAGAATAGAAATTTAGCGCGAGAGGGCGTGGACTTGACTATTTCAAGGGTATGGCGGGCAATGCAACCTGGCGCAAGGAGGAGTCAATGACGCGTCGTGATCAGTGGGTGATTCGTGTTGTGGTGCTGGTGGTCCTGGGGGTGATCGTGTATGCGTTGCTGATCACCAACAGTCCCGCCTTCACTTTCATGCTTCCTACATTGGCTCCTACTGTTCCGCCTCCCACGCTGGCTTCTATCGTATCTGCCTCTACACCCACACCAGAGCCTCCCACTTTCACGCCGGTCCCGACGCCCGACCCGACGGCGACCTTTACCCCCAGTCCCACGGCTACCCCCACCGAAACTCCCACTCCCACGCTCACGCCGACTCCCTTTTCGCTCGGCCAACCGGTGTTGATCGGCGTGACGCCCACGCTCTCCGATACGACACCTATTCCCACGTCCGTGCCGGTCGCGCAGGTGGCTCCTGGCGCGATCAACATCGTCGTGTTAGGTAGTGACCGCCGCCCCGATTGGAATGACTGGCACACCGACGTCATCCAGGTCGTCTCCATCCAGCCGATGATACCGGCGGTGACGGTGCTCTCCATCCCCCGCGACCTCTACGTCTACATTCCCGGTTTCCAGATGAGCCGTATCAACTTCGCCGACATGTACGGCGAGTTGTATGGCTATAAGGGCGGCGGGCCGGCGCTGCTCCAGCAGACGCTGCTCTACAACCTGGGCATCCCGGTGGACCACTACGTGCGTACCGACTTCGACGGACTGATCGGCATCGTGGACGCGCTCGGTGGCGTGGACATCCCGGTGCACTGCCGTCTGGAGGACCATTGGCCCTACCCTGACGCAAATGGCGAGTATCCGATCAAGGTGTTGGAGCCGGGGATACAACACGTGGACGGGGAGACGGCGCTCTGGTACGCCCGTTCGCGCCTGACCTCCAGCACGTTTGCCCGCGAGCGACGCCAGCAGCAAGTGCTGCAGGCGATATGGCACAAATCGCGCAGCCTAGACCTCTTGCCCCGCCTCCCACAGTTGTGGGAGCAATTTCGGGGTATGGTCGTCACCGACCTGGAGTTCAACGACGTGGTGGCGCTGGCCGAAATCGCCTTCCGGCTCAACGAGCAGAACGTGCGCTTCCGCAACATCGGCTTCCAACAGGTCATTCCCTGGACGACACCCAACGGTGGTTCTGTGTTCCTGCCTAACTGGGCGGAGATCGAGCCGGTGGTGAGCGAGGCGCTGGGGCCGGTACCGGAGGGGCGGCTGTGGCGGACGCTTCAGATGGTGGAAGTGTGGAATGGAACGGGCAACGCGGGGTGGGAGCAACTGGCGGCCGACCGGCTCTTCCGCGAGGGCTTTGCTGCAGCCATCGGCCAGTCCGACCGGCAGGACTATCCTCAGACGCGGCTGGTTGACTTTACGTCCGCGGTCAAGGGCAACGCTGTCCCTTATCTGCAGTGGATGTTCAACGTTTCAGCCGAGAACGTCGTCTCTGCGCCGGATCCGAACGCGGGCGTGCAGTATCGCCTGATCGTCGGCGTGGATTATCAGACGTGTCGTAGTCCATGAAGTAATGCGTAATCCGTAATCCGTAATGCGTGTTCCGTGTTTCGTGTTTCGTGTCCCGTCCTCACGCAACACGCAACACGTAACACGCAACACGTGCACAGGATTGGAGGGAACCGCACAATGTACACACAGCGTCTTAACCGTCTGATCGAGCAGGCCAGTGCGCATGGGTTTGACGTGTTGGCGCTGGTGCCTGGGCCTGACCTGTTTTATCTCACCGGGCTTTCATTTCACCTCAGCGAACGCCCCATCGTCGCGCTGTTCCCGGTGGATGGGCCGCCCGCCATCGTCCTGCCTGCGCTTGAGGCGGTCAAAGTCGCGCAGACAGCGGTGGAACTGGAGGTGTTCCCCTACACCGACGAGGAGGGACACACACCGGCCTTCCAGAGTGCCTGTGCGTCGCTCGCGCTGGCCGAGTGCATCATCGGTGTGGAGGCTTTGCAGATGCGGCTACTGGAGGTGCGACTGCTGGAGCGGTACGGGCCGGGCTGCCGCCTCGTCCCGGCCGAGGATGTGCTGGCCGAACTGCGCATGTGCAAGGACGAGCACGAACTGAGCGAGATGCGGCGCGCCGTCGCAGCCACCGAAAGGGCACTGGGGTCTACGATGCACCAGGTGGAGGCGGGGATGACCGAACGGGAGGTCGCCGCACTGCTGACGATCGAGACGCTGCGGGCTGGCGGGGAAGAGATGGCGTTCTCGCCCATCGTCGTGGCCGGTCCCAACGCCGCCTCGCCCCACGCCGTCCCTTCCGACCGTCCTATCCAGCCAGGCGAGCCGATCGTCGTGGATTTTGGCGCAACTGTCGGGGGCTACGCGGCCGACATCACGCGCACGTTTGCCATCGGCGCGCTGGAGCCGGAACTGGCCCGCGTCTACGAGGTCGTGCGGGCAGCCAACGGGGCCGGGCGGGCAGTGGCCAGGCCAGGGATGCCGGCCGAGGAGGTGGACCGGGCGGCACGGGCGGTGATCGAAGCGGCCGGGTACGGCGAGTATTTCATCCACCGCACAGGTCACGGGCTGGGGCTGGAAACGCACGAGCCGCCTTACATCGTCGCAGGGAACCGGCGCCCGCTGGAGCCAGGGATGGTTTTCACCGTCGAGCCGGGCATCTACCTGCCGGGGCGGGGCGGGGTGCGCATCGAAGACGACGTGGTCGTGACCCCCGGCGGCGCGAAGAGCCTGACGACGTTTCCACGCGAACTGGCCGTGCTATGAGGAGCCAGACTTCCGAAGTCTGGGAGACTTCGGAAGTCTGCACCCAATGCTTTGCCTGCCAGCAGCCGCCTATTTCAGCACGATAGGTCAGAACACCAATCGCTCTATTGGGGCAAGTTTGGAATCCAGCGCCAGGCAGTTCCATCGCTGGATACTTGTGGTATGCCAAACTTCCAGTGTTGTGATCCCTGGCCTGCGCCCGTGATACCAGGTGATTCGTCCCATTCAGGCTGTCCGCCTGGGTTACGGTCGTAAGTCACAAAGAAAAGTCGCGACTGCGTTGTAATCTCTGGGATGTATCCTGTGAGCGTCAGGGTATCTGATTCAGCATCTACCTCAATATCCGCAAATTGAACGACTTCCATGCGGTTGTCGTCTGGGTTGTATTTATAAACATAGACTTCTACCGCGTCTTGTATGGGTATAGTAACAGGCGAGTTTGGTGTGTAGACAGCGTGAAAAGCCATCAATTCGTATTCTGCCCCTGTTGCATGGTACCACGGACAACCAGTCTGAGGGTCGTTGTCTATGTCTATACCCACCTCCCAACTGTATTCAATCTCATGATCACCTACTCCAGGTCGGTTGAAAGTCAACTCAGGAGGAACATCTCTGAGGTCGAAAGTGACTTGCAACGTCCCTCCGCCCAATGTGCTATTCAATACCGTCTCGCTTAACGTGCTGTGCATCCTGATAACGTCAATGCAAGCGAGTGATACGTCCATTTCCGTATCAGGCAGTGTCTGGCCGGGATGGAAACCGTAAAGACCGGAGTTCCGATCTACCAGAGGGAGATAGGTGGTGAAGGCTGGAGTGAACGTCAAGATGGAGGTGTAACCTAACGTGGCTGGGTTTCGAACGGCGTGGGCCAGGTCTCCCGCGTTACTTGCAGGCAAGGCGTTGGGAGATGGTGGGTTGGCGGCATTCACTTCTGAGCCTTTAGCGCCGAAAGCCACGACGAGCAAAAGGACCAAACCTGCCACGCAGACGAACACGGATGCGATTCGCGCTTTCATTGGATGCCTCCTCGTATGGATAGATGCGGGACATAGCGTACACGATTACTACCCACTATACCACACAACACTTACCGGAAACTTAACTGGCAGCTTCTTTTCTCCTCCACCATCCGCCACAGGGCGCGCACCTCTTCCGATGGCTCCAGATTCAGTTCGTCGAGCACCTCTCGCCAGCGCACTACCTGCCGAGCGGCCAGGTCACGCCGCCCCCGTGCCAGGTAGCCCAAGACCAGGGCGCGACGTGCCATTTCCTCGGCCGGTTCCACGACCAGCAGCCTTTCCAGGAAGGGCAGCGCTTCCTGGTCGCCGGTGTGGGCGATCAGTTTGCGCAGCGCGTCCGCGTACAGTCTTTCCAACGCCTGCCGCTGTATTTCCACCTCGGGTGGCAAAGCCCAGCCCGCATCCTCCAAATAGGGTCCGCGCTACAGCGTCACCGCTTCCCGAAGGGCGGCGACGTCGCCATCCGCTGCCAGGGTCTGGAAAGCCGTGACGTCCAGCCAGTGCGGCGCGTCGAAGTTGAAGCGATAACGCCTTCTTTCGTGCAGGATATGCCACGAATCGCGGGCGCGGCGTGGTCCTGGTTCCAGGGCCTGGCGCAGGCTATGCAGTGTGACGTGGAAAACGTTGGCTGCTTGCTCGGCCGGGCGAGCGGGCCACAGCGACATGGAGAGCTCCTCCCGCGTCGCGCCGGTGGGGCCTTTCCAGAGCAGGTAGGCCAGCAGTGCCTTGGCCCTCTCAGTGCCCCAGGTGGCCTCTGGGATGGGCTTTCCTTCACGAGCCACCGACAGTGGGCCCAGTATGCGTATTTCCAGCAGCGCATCCACGGATGGCGTAGCCTGGCACGTGGAGGTTGCCACCTGTTCTTCCAGGCGCCGCAGCGCCTGTTCGTGGAGGTGGGCGGCCTCGAGGTAGCCGTTACACGCCTTGCACAGTCGCACCATCCGTTTGGCAAGACTTAGTTCAACTTGCAGTCGTTCGGGGCCAGTCGTCTCGGCCAATAGACCTTTGGTAAGGACAAGGATGCAGTTCACTACGCCCGCCAGGATGATGAACAGGATGGGGATAAGAAGGTAGTGGATCTGGCGATGCAAAGAATTGCAGCAAATGCTGTGACCAAGAAGGAGTTCGCGACGCATCGTTGTAAAGAGGTTGAGCAATTTCCTGGAATGGCCGGAGGCGACTTTGTTGCCCCTCAAGCCTAGGGCGGTACCGCCAGGGCTCGCGCCTGGGCCTCGGCGTTGTAGGAACTGCGCACGAGCGGGCCGCTCTCGACCCAGCGGAAGCCCATCTCGTAGCCGCGCTCCCGCAACGTCTCGAACTCCTCGGGGGTGTAGTAGCGGGCGAGGGGAAAATGCTGCTTGCTGGGCGGAAGGTACTGGCCGACGGTGAGGATGTCCACGTCGGCCTCACGCAAGGCGCGCATGACGTCCAACACCTCGTCCACCGTTTCCCCCAGCCCGACCATCAGCCCGCTCTTGGTGAGCGCCTCCGGCCACAGGACTTTGGCGTTGCGCAGCACCCCTAGCGACCACTCATAGCGGCACTGGGGCTGCACCGCGCGGAAGAGGCGCGGCACCGTCTCGACGTTGTGGTTGAGGACGTCGGGCCGCTCGTCCATCACGGCTTTCAGCGGCTCGCTACGCCCACGGAAGTCAGGGATGAGCACCTCGATCGTGCAGCCGGGCTGGAGCGCGTGGATGCGGCGGATGACGGCGGCGAAGACGGAGGCTCCGCCGTCGGGCAGGTCGTCGCGGTCCACCGAGGTGATAACGGCGTGCTTGAGCCCCATCGCAAGCACGGCCTGGGCCACGTGCTCCGGCTCGTCGGGGTCGAGCGGAGCGGGACGGCCGGTCTTGACGTTGCAGAAGCGGCAGTTGCGCGTGCAGGTATCGCCGAGGATGAGGAAGGTGGCGGTGCGGTGGCTCCAGCACTCGCCGATGTTGGGGCAGTGGGCCTCCTCGCACACGGTGTGCAGTGTCTTGGCGCGCATCAGCCGCCTGATCCAATGATACGTTTCGCCTGTCGGTGCGCGCACGCGTAGCCAGGGAGGGCGGCGCATTGGAGTGGACATATCTACTCGTCGTCTACTGAAGATGGCTCCGGGATGGGCAAACCATCTTCTAACGAGCACTCGATCCAGGTGCGCTTGGCGTCTTCGATCATCTCTGCCAATTCATCCATTGTCTCGGCACAGGTAATGCAGCCAGGCAGATCAGGAATGGCTGCCGTATAACCGCTTCCGTCTGGCTCTGCATATATTTTGACACGATAGGGCAGCCGAGAGAGGGTTTCCTGACTGGTTCTGTTCTCTGTTACGTTAGACATTGGCTGTCCGTAGCCCACGTTCTTCAAGCAAGTGATAGACACGCCATATAGTCATACCCAGCTGTTCTGCCAGGTATCCCAGGCTGATCTCCCCTTGCTGATACTTTTCGTATAGTTCCGCAAGCCGCTGCTCAAATCGTTCTTCTACCAGGGCTTCCAACGCAGCGCTTTCATTCTGCCCGGTCCGAGCAGCGCGCGCTTTCACAAATTGGGCTATGTCTTCTTTCAAGCCAACAGTTACTACAGACATTTCCGTTCACCTCTGTCCAGTATGCTCAGGCTGTGCTTGACCATTCCAGCAGTATATCTTGACCTCGTTGCTTCGATCATACGTCGGGCTTGTTCCCGGTCCACTCTTGTGTCTTTCGCCAGGCGCAGAATCAAATCGAGTAAGAACGTTCTCACTGGGTAGATGCACTTTTCTGATCTCAATCGTTCCTTTCGTGACTCGGGCCGCCGCAATGATTGCATCCGGGTATCGGCCCTTTTCTGCTATCAACTCTTGCCTAACTGCTGATGGGATGATGATGTGGCAGTGGGGGAGGATATGATCTACGATCGGTTGACCATCTATCTCAAACTTACAGCAAGTAATTAGGGGAGCAGTATCGAAGATGGTCATCAGTCGCTTCATGATTTCACCTCCACTGTTATTTTACGTCGAAACCCGTTTTCCAGCAATCAGATCGTTATCCAGGCTAACCTGCGTTTTTCGAACGTTGTCAGCCGCGTGAAGCCGGCTGCCCGCGCCATCTCCAATGCTGCGTCGAGGCACATGCCGATGGCTTCGGGTTTATGCGCGTCGGAGCCGATGGTGAGGATCTCGCCGCCCAGTTCGCGGTACCAGCGCAAGACTTCAAACGACGGGCACGGTTCCGGCTGCCCCATGCGCAGCGGCGAGGTGTTGATCTCGAGCCCCTTGCCCCGTTCGACCAGCGAGCGCAGCGCGGTGCGGATCATGTCGGCGTACGGCTCTGGCCCGTCGTAAGCCTTGCCGAATTTGTGCGCGTCCCGCTTGACCAGGTCGAGGTGCCCCAGCACGTCAAAGTCACCTTCTGCGGCCAGGCGCACCACCTGGCGGAAGTAGGCCGCATAGGCCTGGTGTAGTGGCTGCTCGAAGAAGGGCTCTTTCCACGCCACCTGCATCCCGTCGGCGTAATGGGCCGAACCCAGGACGAAGTCAAACTCGCCCGCCGCCAGCACAGCCCTGTCTCGCTGGGCAAAGATGTGCGGCTCGCCCATTTCCAGGCCGGCACGGATGGTAAGCCGGTCGCGGTAGCGGGCGCGGCAGCGCTCGATCTCGGCCAGGTATTCAGCAGGGCGAAAGTATTCCGGCGGGTCGGCGGGGCCAAAGTCCACGTGGTCGGTAAAGGCGATCTCGCGCAGGCCACGGGAGATGGCCGCCTCGCAGGCCGCCGCCATCTCATTGTGGTTGCCATCGCACGAGAAGGGGGTGTGGATGTGATAGTCAGGTGGAAAGTTCATGAGGACTGATGATCTGCCATTTGTTCATTGTTCATTGACTCATTGTTCATTTTGCTATATGTGAATGGCTTCTCCGAATACTCCATGTGCCGCTTCCATCAGCACCTCGCTCAGCGTGGGGTGGGCGTGCACGGTGCGCGCGATCTCCTCCGGCGTCAGTTCCCAGTGGCGGGCCAGTACCAGTTCCGGCAGCAGTTCCGTCACCTCCGGGCCGACCAGGTGCGCGCCCAGGATCTCGCCCGTCGCAGCGTCGGCCACGATCTTGGCGAAGCCTTCGTACTCGCCCAAGCCCAGCGCCTTGCCATTGGCGCGGAAGGGGAAGCGGCCCACCTTGACCGTGTGCCCGCGCTCGACGGCCTGCGCTTCGGTGAGGCCGAAACTGGCGACCTGCGGCTGGCAGTAGGTGCAACGCGGCAGCATCTCGTAATCCAGTGTGACTGTCTCCACGCCCGCGATCGTCTCGGCCGCGACGATGCCCTGGGCGGAGGCGACGTGTGCCAGCGCTAACTTGCCGGTCACGTCGCCGATGGCGTAGAGGCCGGGCACGTTCGTGCGCATGGAGGCGTCCACAACGACGTTGCCTCGCTCCATCTGCACGCCGAGCCCTTCCAGGCCCAGGTTCTCGCTGTTGGGCCGCACGCCGATGGCGACGAGCGCCCGTTCAGCCTCCAGCACCTGCTCGCCCTTCGACGGGCTCAGGGCAGGCTTCTTTTCATCTGCGACGCGCACGCGCACGCCGCCGGCGCTCGTCTCGACGCCCTGGACGCGCGTCGAGGTGAGCAGCCGCACCCTGCGGCGTTTGAAGGCGCGCTCGATTTCGGCGCTGACCTCCGCATCCTCCAGCGGCACGGCGTGGGGGAGCATCTCGACGACGGTGACCTCGGAGCCGTAAGTGCTCCAGACGTGGGCGAACTCCATGCCGATCGGCCCGGCCCCGACGATGACCGCCGAAGCGGGCAACTGGCGCAGGACGATGGCCTCCCGGTAGGTCAGCACCCGCTCGCCGTCGGGGGCAATGCCGGGGAGCGAGCGAGCGCGTCCACCCGTCGCGACGATCACGTTGCGCGTGGCGAGCGTGCGCGTGCCGCCTTCATTTAGCGCTACTTCGACGGAGTTGGGCGACTTGAGCACGCCAGTCCCTTCGATGACCCCGACCTGGTTCTTGCGCATCAACAGGCCGATGCCCTTGACCAGCCGCTCGGCCACCTTGCGGCTGCGGTCCACGGCTGCGCTATAGTTGGCCTCGAAGCCGGCGACGGTGAAGCCAAACTCCTTGCCCTGGCCGAGCAGGGAGATGACCTCGGCGTTGCGCAGGAGGGCCTTGGTGGGGATGCAGCCCCAGTTGAGGCACACGCCGCCCAGGTGCTCTTTTTCGACGAGGGCGACTTTCAGCCCAAGTTGCGCGGCGCGGATGGCAGCGACGTAGCCGCCGGGGCCGGCGCCGATGATGGTGACGTCGTAAGGTTGTTCCATCGTGGTTTTCCTCCGATCAGTACTCCGAGCTGGAGCCGGTCTCCGACCGTGCCCCCTGGATACAAATCATGATTATTATACTCTCAAAGTGTTTGGACCACGAACGACGCGAAAAACCACGAAAGTCACGAAACCCTTTCGCGCTTTTCGTTCTTTTCGTATGTTTCGTGATCCGAACCCTTTTCATCCGGCGGCGTATGCACGAAGCGCTGCACTCCTAACGGTTTCTCCCCGAAGTTGACCAGCAGGCAGACTCGATAGCGACCCTGGTGCAAGTAGAGAAGGCACTGCTCAACGTCCTCGGGCAGTACAGCGCTTCTGGCTTTCGTTTCCAAGATCAACTCGTCGGTGTCGTTCCAGATGACAAAATCTACCCGCCGTTTGGTAACCACATGCACTCCTTTCGCATTGTATGACGCTTGGGCCCTTTTCGCGCCTTTCGCCTATTTCGCGTGTTTCGTGTTCCTACTGCGCGACCTCCACACCGGTCAGGACGAGGTGGTCGCCCACTGGCTGGCCCTCGAGCATTACGGGCAGGCGTTGACCGATGGCGACGTGGTAGAGGCCAACGATGAGCGTGTAGCGGCCGGGCGCAAGGTCCGCGGGGAGGGGGACGCCGTAGTGGTCTGCGAACACCTGGCCGGGCTGCCAGGCCGTGGTCGGCGCAAGGCCCGCGCCAGGCTCCGCGTCGCGTTGGGTCGCCAGTTGCCCCGCGCCGTCGAGCAACTGGACGGTGACCTTGTACCGTTCGGCGACGGGAACCTGGGTCTCCCAAAACAGCGTCACGGGCAGGACGTCGCCGGGCGCGAACCGCTCGCCCGCCAACGCGTAGCCGCGCAGCCGGATTTCAGCGCCGAAGCGGGCGTCGAGAGCGACAGCCGGATCTTCCGGCAGCGAGGCTATGCCGTAAGTCGCCAGCCGCACGCGGCCGTACCAGCGGTCGGCAGTCGGGTAGGTGTGTGCCGCCAGCCACGTTTCGACGAGCCGGCCGGGGTCGGATTCGGCGTCGCCCCAGTAGAGGACGTGGAGGCGCCGGTAGCGCCCGGCGAGCGGGGCCAGGAACGCTTGGGCCTCGTCGGGGGCGGGGTGGTAGGGGGCCGGGTGAACGTCCCGGTCAGGGTAGTAGTAGGTGAAGACTTCCCACTGGTTGGGCGCGTTGAGGACGATGCCATCGCCAGGGCGCGCCAGCGCGGCCACGTCGGCGGCAATCTGGCGGTAGTCGTCGCGGGCGCAGGCGGGGTCGAAGTAAAGATTACGAAGAGACTGGAAGGTGGTGGTCAGGTAGATTCCGAGGAGCAGGATGCAGGATGCAAGATGCAGGACTCTGCTTGCTTCTTGCTTCTTGCATCTTGCATCTTGCATCTTGGCTCTGGTGAATTGAGCGAGGTTTTGTATACCGTGGGCGATGAGGATGTGGAAAGGGGGGAGGACGACGACGAGGAATTTGAGCCAGGCGGGCTTGTAGAGGTCGAAGGTGAAGAGGAGAGCAACCGGGAGCAGGAGGTAGAGGGCGATGATGGCGACGCTGAACCAGCGCCCACCCGCTATGTCTGGGCCTTCGGGCGAAGAACCTTCAGGCCGGGGCCATAACCCCACGAGCAGCAGCGCGCCCGCACCTATGAGCGCCGCCGTGGCTTCTTCGAGCGGCAGTGTGACGCCGACGGAGAGCACGCGCAGCACGTCCAGCAGCGCCCGCCCCAGGACGGGCGCCTCTTCGGCAGACGGCCAGCCGGTGACGCTGCGGAGCGCGACCGGCAGCCACGGCAGGTAGAGGGCGACAATCGCCACCTGTGCCCCGGCCCACATTGCCAGCCAGCGCCAGCGATCCTTTGACCGGCGCGCCACGGCCAGCCACCACAGCCCGAATATGGCGTTATGGACGAGCAGGATGAAGGCAAAGGCATACTGGGTGTAGAGGCCGGCAGTGCAGGTGAGGACGTAGGCGGTACAAATAGCAAATAGCAAATAGCAAATATAGATGTTCAGATAAAGATCTGTGCTTTTGATGCGATTTTCACGTCTGCAGGGGCACATGAAACCCCAAAACATTATCTGAACGTCTATAGCAAATGGTGATTTGCGATTTGCGATTTGCTGATTTGCTGATTTGTAGTTGGTCAGGAGGCGTACGAGTAGATAGGTTGAAGCCGCCGAGAGGGCAGCCAGCAACGCGTACATGCGGGCTTCTTGTGAGTAGTAGATGGCGAAGGGGGAGAGTGCTGCCAGAAAGGCCGCCAGCAGGCCGGTGGTTTTGCCGAAGAGGCGGCGGCCCAGGAGGTAGGTGAAGACGACGAGCACCAGCCCCGCCGCGACCGAAAGGGAACGCAGCGCAAACTCGCTTTGCCCCGCCAGCGCCCGCCAGGCGTGGAGCAGCAGGTAGTAGCCGGGCGGGTGGATGTCGGCGGCGGCGCCTTCCAGGATCAGGCTCACCGTCCGTTCGGCGATGCGGGCGGAGTTGCCCTCGTCGTTCCAGAAGGACTGTGCGTCGAGGCGGTAGAAGCGGAGGAGGGAGGCAAGGAGCAGGATGGCGAGCAGGATGCAGGAGGCAGGAGGTAGGAGGCAGGAAGCAGGTCGTTTCATCGTCGTGCCCGGTGGGGCAGGACGACTGAAGTCGTCACTACGAGTCATTTCCAGCCTTGGTCCGTAGTGGCGACTTTAGTCGCTTGTGGGGCAGGACGACTGAGTCATTTTCAGCCTTGGTCCGTAGTGGCGACTTTAGTCGCTTGTGACGTTGGACGACTGAAGTCGTCACTACGAGTACGAGTACGAGTGCGCCGAGCGCGCCCAGGACGAGCCAGGGGGACGGGTGCCAGGGGCGGTGGACGATCAGTGCATCCACGCCGACCTCGCCCGATACGGCAGTCAGGGTGATCTCGTGGCGCTCCCGGCGCCACCCCTTCGACAGGCTCAGGGCAGGGCAACGCGCCAGCCGTACCGGTTGCCCGTCCAGCGAGACACACGAAGGTGGGTCACCGTCCACACTTACCTCGACCACGCCGGAGCCCGGGCCGGGCACCAGCGTGAGCGATGCACCCTCGAACGAGAAGCGCAGCGCCGCGCCGGGTGTGGTCGTACGCCGATAGGTCCCCGCTGCCGCTCCTGCCCCTCGCTGAC
>Ga0315274_10006908_pt1 | contig 16499 bp, 9 predicted proteins | sample YL17G02_20_MG_FD_203700 | JGI IMG/M metagenome (GOLD analysis project Ga0315274, IMG submission 203700) | Sediment microbial communities from Yellowstone Lake, YNP, Wyoming, USA - YL17G02_20 | ecosystem: Environmental > Aquatic > Freshwater > Lake > Sediment | place: USA: Wyoming | collected...
TTGATGAGTGGCAAAAAGTGGGGTCAGATCCCAAAATTTGAATCTTTAGATGAGGTGATTCGTAATCGATCAGGTAATTCAAATTTTGGGATCTGACCCCGGGTGTGAAAGTGGCGTGAATTCACGATTCAAGACCTGACCCCAATGGCTCTTGCTTACGGTTCTATGCCGAACATCTTGTGGATGAAACCTTTCTTCCACAGGAACCGGAAGATGCCGAAGTACAACTGCGGCGAGAGGCGCCAGAGGAGGTACTGCCAGCCGGTCTGGGACCAGGGAGTGATGACTATGCCGATATCCTTCTCGAGAGCACGCAGACCAGCCTTCGCCGGCACCGAGGGGTCCACCCCGTGCTTCTTATAGAACTCTATTATCGGGGGCTTGGCGCTCTCGCCCCTGTCGTCCATCAGGTTGATCCTTCCGTCGCAGATTATGTTGGTGTTGATTATCGCCGGGCAGAGCATGCTCAAGTTGATGTTGTGGTTGGAGAGTTCCACGCGCAGGGTGGTCCCCATGCCCATCACCGCGTGCTTGCTGGTCTGGTAGGCGAGCATCCCGGGAATTGAGAAGAGCCCGGCATCGCTTGCGGTCAAAAGGATGGAGCCCTGCCCGTGCTTCATCATCTCGGGGACGAAGAAGTGCATCATGTAGATCGCTCCCCAGAGGTTGATGTCGAGCACCCACTTCCAGTCCTCGAGCGTCATTTCCTCCAGCCGGCCGCCGCAGCCAACTCCCGCGTTGCTGCAAAGGATGTCCACGTGGCCCCACTCCTCGAAGAAGCGCTTCGAGAAAGTCTCAACCTCCCCGGCGCTGGTGTGGTCGACCCGGTAACCCGCCGTCTCGGCGCCCTTCGCTTTCAACTCCTCGACCACTTCGTCTATCCGCTCCTGGATGATGTCGGTCACAACTACCTTCTTACACCCGGCGTCGGCCAGAGCGTTGGCAAGAGCCCTGCCGATACCCGACCCCGCTCCCGTGACAATCGCCGTCTTGCCGAGAAAAAAGCTCGTCGCGTCTGCCTTACCCTTGAAAAAGCTCATCGACTACACCTCCGATAACCTTGTCGTACCTGCGTCAGTCGGCGCTATGCCACCCACCGCGTCATGCGCCCCCCATTATATTCCTAGGCACGTCCAACATCCTAAAGTTGAAAAGCATACCGTCTGCCTGTAAATTGAGGGGGTAGGATATGGTTACCCTGGATGAAAAGGTCACCCATGAACAGCATTTCCTCCGGACGCGCGACGAAGCTTAAAGAGCGCCTGCTCCAGAGCCCTTACGAGATAGATATAGAACGCGCGAGGCTCTACACGAGGGCGTGGAAGGATGCCCAAGACTCTGCACCCTGCGCGCGAGCAGCCCGGGCGTTCGAGGAGACTCTCCGCGGCATGACAATCCGGATTGACCCCGATGAGCTGCTCGTCGGCGCAAAGACAGCAAAACGCCTTGCGAGCCCGATACCCGTGGAGCGCGGCGAGTTCAACACAGTCATGGACCTCGAGCTCGACAGGCTCACCACCCGGGAGAGCCGCCCGTTTTCGATAGAGGAGGCCGAGCGCAGGGAGCTGGAGCGAGAGATTCTCCCGTACTGGAGGGGCAGGACGGTCCGCGATCGGAAGATAGAGCTCTGGAAAGAAGAGGCCATCTACGAGCCGCTCCGGCTCGGCCCGGTTTCCATCTACAGGATGATAAGGGGGATGGGCCTGAAGACGTCCCGGAAGGTCGCCTGGCTCTCGATCGGGAAGTCGTTCGGCAACATCCCCAAACTCCGGAAGATGCAGCGCGCGCTCGCAGGCATCAGGCCGAACCTCGCCCTCACCGTCTTCGACGTCCAGGGGCACCTCGTGCCGGGGTTCGGCAAAGTGCTCGAGGTCGGCTTCCAGGGCATCGCGGAGCAGGCGCGGACGCGGCTGGAGGGACTCGTCCCGGAAGAAGAGGACTACGAGCGTAAGAAGGACTTCCTGGAGGCGGCCGTCATCTCGGCCGGGGCTGTTTGCGATTATTCGGGCAGGTACGCGAGGCTTGCGAGGGAGAAAGCAGAGGGGGAGGGCGGACCGCGCAGGGGGGAGCTGCTGGAGATAGCGGAGCGCTGCGAGCGGGTTCCGAACCTGCCGCCGCGCACCTTCATGGAAGCTCTTCAGTCCACGTGGATGACGCAGGTCGCACTATCGATAGCCCACGGGATGGCCGGGATACTCTCGCCGGGTCGTGTTGACCGGTACCTCTACCCATACTACGAGGCGGATGTCGCCGCGGGTCGCGTCACGCGGGGAGAGGCGCTCGAAGCGGTCGGGGAGTACCTGGTTAAGCTCGCCGCGGAGATCATCATGCTCATCGAGACCGGCAAAGAGACGGCGAGCGAGATGGGGGTCGGCTCGAACACCATTACCATCGGTGGGCTCGACCGCGAGGGTGATGACGCGACCAACGAGGTCTCGCACCTGTTCCTCGAGGCGTACGGTAACCTGCGGTCGCTCGCGAACAACCTCTGCGTGAGGATATCGTCCAAGACACCGCGCGAGTTCCTGGTCAAAGCCTGCAGGACCCACAGACTGACATCCGGGGTCGCCTTTTTCAACGACGAGCTTATCGTCCGGGAGCTGGTCGAGGACGGCTACGCGCTGGAGGACGCGCGCGACTATTCTATAGTGGGCTGCGTCGAGCCGGCATCGACGGGCAAGTGCTTCGCAAACACGGCGGGCAACGACCTGTCGCTTGCAGGGGTCCTCGAGATGGCGCTGAACAGGGGACGCATGCTTTTCTCAGGGCGGAGAGTCGGGGCCGCGACCCCGGACCCACTTGGCTTCAAGAGCTTCGACGAGGTGAAGGAGGCGTTTCGCGCGCAGCTTGTGGAGAGCGTTGAGAGGCTCGTGCGCGCGGTCGAACTCAAGGACCGGGCGTACAGGGAGATGCTTCCCTGCCCGCTTCTTTCGGCGACGCTCGAGGGCTGCGTCGAGAGCGGGATGGACCTGACCTGGGGCGGCGCAAGGTACAACTTCGGCTCAGTGACCGGTCGCGGACTCGGGACGGTCGCGGACTCGCTCGCGGCGGTGCGCTGGGCGGTCTTCGAACGGGGGCTCGTGACCATGAGTGAGCTCGTGTGCATGCTCCGGACGAACTTCCGGGGGGCGAAGGCCGAGCGTGTGCGGCAGGAGCTCTTAAGGCGCGCGCCCAAGTACGGCAATGACGACGGGGAAGTCGATGAGGTAGCCGCCTGGGTGACGGGAGTTTTCAGCCAGGAGGTAAGAAAGCACTCGTGCAGGCGGGGGGGCAGCTATCGGGCGGGTATATTCTCCTACGGCGTGCATGTGCTGGATGGGCAGTACCTCGGCGCGACCCCTGACGGCAGGCGAGCCGGGGAGCCGGTCTCCAACGGGATATCCCCGGTAAACGGGACTGAAATGCTGGGGCCGACCGCAGTGATGCGCTCCGCCGCGAAGGCCGGCTCTTCCTCCTTGAGCGACGGAACGGCTCTCAACATGCGGTTCTCGCCCGCGCTGCTCGCATCCGACGAGTCGGTCGACAAGCTTGCCTCGCTGATACAGGGATACTTCACGCTGGGGGGGAGGCACGTCCAGTTCAACGTCGTGGATACCGAGACCCTGAAGGACGCCCAGGCCCACCCGGAGAAATACCCTGACCTCGTGGTCCGGGTCTCAGGCTACTGCGCGTACTTCACCGACCTCGGGCGCTCCGTCCAGGAAGACATCATCGCCCGCACGGAGTTCGGCGAGGTCTGATATATGTTAAGTTATATGGAACTGATTTGCAGCCGTTTCGTTGTAGACACGGTTCGCAGAGGTGTGATTCAAATCCTGGGGTCAGATCTGAAAACTAGAAGTACTTCAGGGTTAGAAAGAGGGCGCCTCCCTTTCGGGAGACGCCCTCTCCCCTCAGTGTCCGGTGCTCTGTTCTACAAGGCTCAGCAGGTTACTTCTACGCCGAACGCTTCAGCGATCCGAACAGCTTCCTGCGCGATCGTATGAATCCAGCGGCTGACAGAAGCCCGAGAAGGCCCACAGCCAGGGCGGTTGCGGCACCAGCGCCCGGACCGCACTGTGCAACCGTGAACTTGGCCGTCATCGCTGCTTCTTCCCCGTTGGTGTTTTTGACGTAAACGGTATATGCACCCGCAGTGGCGCCCGTGAGGTTGACCTTACACGTTATGATCGTGTCGTTTAAGACCGTCACATTGGTTGCGTTGATATCTGGATAACCGGCCAGGCGCAGCCTCACGGTCGCGCCGGGCTCAAAGCCGGTACCGTTGAGGCTCGATATCACGACTGTCGTGCCGATGAATCCAAGATTAGGCTTGATGCTCTTGACCGAGATGTTCGCCAACTGCATCGCCTGATACGCGTCTATCCTGCCGGCGCCGAACTTTTCATCGAATCCCGGTGCTCCAAGGTCGTCGGCCGAGGACCTCATTATCTCCCTTACCCGCTCGTTGCTGATGGTGGGCAGTTCGGACAGGACGAGCGCTGCAAGGCCAGCGACGTGCGGTGCGGCCATAGAGGTGCCGGCGCACCGATAGTAGTTCGTTCCTACTATGCAGTGCCCGCCGCCGACCATGTCAGTCCCGGTTGCCCGCAGGGAGAGCACGTTATAGAAGTTGGTATAGGGCGGCGTCCAGTTCACGTGGCCTCCTCCCGGGGCCGCCACGTCGATACCCGCCCCCACGTTGGAGAAATCGCTCAGCTGGTCGTTCTGCGTGACTGATGATACGGTGATGACCTGATCCATGTTCGCAGGAAAGAAGTTCGCGACGTCAGCCCCATAATCGTTACCCGCAGCCGCGACCAGGACGGATCCGTTGGCGTACGCGTCAATGATCGCCAACCGTGTCGCCGGAAACAAAAGTGCCAACGAGCTGCCCCAGGAGTAGTTCTGAATGTCGGCACCGTTGTTTGTCGCGTAGCGGATAGCCTCGGCCATGTCCGCGTCAGTGCCTCCCCCGGAATCATCCAGACCCTTCAGGGGCATGACCCTGGCCTGAGGAGCAAGGCCGATGACTCCGATGGTGTTGTCGACCGCGGCTATCGTCCCGGCGACGTGAGTCCCGTGCCCGTCACCGTCCGCAGGGTTGTTGTCATTGTAGGCCATGTCATATCCGTAGCGGTCGTCGACGTAGCCGTTGTGGTCGTCGTCGATACCGTTGCTGGCGACCTCATCGGCATTCGTCCAGACGTTCGCCTGCAAGTCGGTGTGGGTTCTGTCGACACCGGTGTCCACCACAGCAACAGTTATGCCAGAGCCGCGCGCTACGTCCCAGGCGTGTTCCGCATCGATGTTCCTGAGATTCCACATGTCGGGGTAACTCTGACCCCAGGAGCCGGTGGAGCGGAAGTAGGGGTCGTCAGGCAAGTACATGGCTTTGAGCCTGTTGTTGGGTTCCGCGAACTCGGCATTCTGGTCGTTCCTGTAGTCGGCGGCCACTGCGTTCACGTCGGCATCCTCGGGGAACTTGAGCAAGAATACGCCGCTCAAGTCCGGTGGAATCGCTTCGGTAGGGGCGCGCTTGGCCCGCACAGGGAACTCGGCCTTGGCGTCCGCCGCTATCTGCGCCGCCGTCTTACCTTCGTCCTTCATCTGCCTGTGGAGACCTTTGAAGACGGGCTCAATCGAGTAAACGCCGTGTTTTGCGCCCAGGTCCTTCAAGGATTTGACGTCAATATCGCTGCCGCTTACCTTCAGATTCTCACTCTCCTGGACCCCCGCGATTATTCCCGCGCTTGCCGGGGATTTGAACTTCACGATGATCTCACCCGGCGCGGGCTCGGGCTGCCCGGCCTGGCCCCCCCCTTTTACCGCAGCGACGGGGCCTGCGGTGGCCACCATCGAGGCGCAGAGCGTGAGCAGAACCACGAGCGTCGCGATAGCCACCAAACGCATTCGGATCATTCTTTTCAAGCAATGAATCATTTGTCCTCCCCCGGTTTTTACCCTAGATTACCCCTGGCCAGGATGCCCCCCTCATCACCTCCAGTTCGCTCTCGTAACCCACGACGAGGTCAGACCCCGTCGTGGGCCTCTTTGCGGACTTAATTTGTGCTCAAGGTAAAGCAGTCTAGCCGCTACCTGATGTGCGCGGCTCCGTATGCCTGAAGTCAGATAAGAATGAAGTACTTGCGTATGTCTAGTTGATATCGGCTTAAGTTCCAACAACACACTGAATCAAGCCCCGTTCCAATTAAATACTTCGTGGATATCAGAGGGTCGAGAGAATAATACTATTCCCAGCTTGCTGTTGTCAAGGAGTTCATTACTATTAATTAAGGATATACTGGACTAATAGGATAGAAAACATGTCGGCTGATTGAACGGGCCCGAACTTAAATTACTCGCTCAGGTCCAAGGACTTGAGTCGTCCATGACTTAGACGGGTGCCCACCCACCTGTGTTGGCAGGCTTTAACGAGGCTCTTGGGTCCGAGCGATATCGTCAGTTGTCAGTCTATGTTGAAGACACCGGTTTCATGGTGTATGCAACGACAACCACGGCAATGCCCGGAAGTAACCCCAGCAGGGAAAATAATGCGCCGAGAGCGAAGAACTTTGTGGAGCTCTGACCTTTTGCGCGTGCGACGCCACCTGCCCAGTAGCCGACCAGCACGCAGATCGCAACAAACCCTGCCCATATCAAGAACTCGATCGGCCCCAACCCGAACATGATGATCCCCCCCATTCCCGCTTGTTATGCCAATTTTCCGCTAGATTGTAATCCCAATAAAAGGGGTCAGGCAACTTCATTGCTCGAGGACCCAGTTCGGGGAGATCCATGAAGTGGGTCAGACCCGCTGCCCTCGATACCCTCTGATGTAGACCTGATCCTGGATATCTCGATAACTACCGGGGTCAGACCCTGGTATGGCACTGCACAAGCTCAATACGGCGCATACCCGCAGGATGAATGCGCGGAACGCCAGAACTCGGAAATGTCGCTCCAGTACACAGCCCTGTCTACCACCACGGGCTTGTCGGATTCCACATGGGTGGAGACGCTCCAGTTGTCCTTAACGGTCTCGGCAACCGACACACTCTTCCGGCTCAGAGGTGGCATCTTGAAGTCCGGCCCGTCAACCGCGCCTTGAGGAGTCATGTAGGTGAGCTTCACTTTTGCGGCCTCCAACCCGGGGTTCTGGACGAGCACCCAGGTCTCGAACGAGCCCCGAGCGTCCTGGCCGGTCGAGCCCTCGGCCACCATCCATTCCTCGTGGGGCGCCATAATGCCTATTGAGCCGGTGGCGGTCTGCCTGGGGACCCCAGAGTTCCAGTAGGTCGATCTCTCGGCTACAACCGGACCGTCCGCCACCACCCGGGTCGAGACGCTGTACTCGTTCGGGACCGTATCCGCCACGTTCACCGTCTCTCTCGTGTAGGGCTCCAGTATCACCTCTGGCCCTTCTACCTGGCGGTCCTGAAGTTGATAGTGAAGCCTCGCCCGGGCCGTGTGCCCGGAGGGGTTCTCGATGAGCACCCACGTCTCGAGGGACCCCCTGTAGTCGGACCCTGTGGAGCCCTCCGCGAGATACCATGTCCTTGATGGACCAGAGGCTCCGATAGAGTCGAGGGCCGCCTGACGGTACTCCCCACCGCTCCAGTACATCGCCTTTTCCGCGGCCACCGGCACGTTGCTCTCGACCACGGTCGATACGCTCCACTCGTTCGGCACCTTATCGGCAACGTTCACCGTCTGTCGGGTCCCGGGCTCGAGAACCAGGTTCGGCCCTGCGACACTTCCGCCCGGCGTCAGATATGTTATCTTCACCTCGGCCTTCTCGCTGCCCGGGTTCTGTACCAGTACCCAGGTCTCGAAGGAGCCGCTCTCCCCGATGCCGGTGGAGCCCTCCGCCATGTACCAGTCTCTGGACAGGTGGCTCAAGCCCACGGAGCCGGTCGCGGACTGGCGGTACGCATCTCCAGTGTCCCAGTACATCGCCCTCTCGACCACAACCGGGCGGTCTGAAGCGACTCGAGCTGAGATGCTCCACTCGTTGGGCACGGTGTCAGCCACGTTCACCGTCTGCCTGCTCTCAGGCGCCATGTTGATGCTTGGCCCCATGGTCTCGCCTGCAGGTGTCATGTAGGTGATTTCCACTCGCGCCTCTTTGTCGCTCGGGTTCTCAACGAGGACCCAGGTCTCGAACCTGCCATCAGGGCCCACTCCTGTCGACCCCTCCGGCAGGTACCAATCGGTGGGGGTCGTTACGGTGAACCCTTCGGCGAGCCTGTCCTCCATCCCGTTTATGTTCTTCGTCACCACGTCATAGGCCCCCACCGGAGCCGAATCCAGGTTGAACTCGCAGGTGGCCTCGTACGGCGACACCACGTCAACGTTCGTCGCCTCTATCTTCCTGTCGCCCCTCTCCAGAGTGACTTCCATCCCGTCGGAGAAGCCGCTGCCCGCGATGTCGGCTATCTTTGCCGCTCCTATGTTGTCCGCCGAGTCAGGTGAGATCGAGTAGATCGAGGGGACGTTACTGCGGAATATGCTGCCCGTGTATCCCACCATCCAGGACGTACCATCATTCGAATTATCGATTCCGAACATTACGGTCCGGTGAAAGACCTTACTGTTCACCCAGCTCTCCCCACCGTTTCCCGTCTTGTAGGCGACCGTGGGCTCCGCGTAAGGGTTGAGGCTCGCGCCGCAGGACCATATCGTCCTGCCGTCCACCGTCGCGAGGCCGAACAGGTTGCCATTGGCGAATATGTTATTCTCGCCCACCTTGTTCCAGTGCCTGCCACCGTCAGAGGTCCTGTACATGTAGGTGAAGTTGTCGACAAAGGCGACGGTCTGTACTATCGCCAGGCATACGTCTTTGCTCATCGGTTTCAAACCTCGTATGTCAGTTACACGCTGGAATGATATCGGCCTGGGGACAGTTACCTTTTCCCAGTGGTTGCCGCCGTCGGTCGTCCTGTAGATATAGCTGGCATCAGGGTACAGCGAGCTGAACCATACCGTCTTCGCATCCCATGCGGCGATGGAAGTGACGAGAGCATCCGGCATGCTCTGCACCTGCGCCCAGTGGCTGCCGCCGTCGGTGGTGTGGAGGACATATCCGCCTGTCTGGTCGCTTCCACACGCCCAGGCCTCGCTCTTACTGACCGAGGAAACGCTAGCGAGTTCGACATCCGTGCCCGAGCTCTGCCTCAGCCAGTTACTGCCGTAGTCGGTAGTCTTGAGGATTGTGCCGTTCTCTCCAACCGCCCATGCGGTGGAGGAATCGACGGCGTCGATGCCATACAGTATGTCGCTTACATGAGAAGGTTGAGTGACCCATGAAATGCCGCCATTGAATGTCCTCAAGATCGTTCCGTTTTCTCCTGATGCCCATGCCGACCTGTTGTCGACGACGCTTACACCGAAAAGGGTGTCCCTGGTCCAGACGGTACCGAACCGGTCCCACCGGGCGCCGCCGTCACCGGTCCTGAGAAGCGCCCCATCAACGGAGGACGCATAAACGACGTTCCGGCTCGAAGTGCTTATCGAGGTCATGTTTCTCTCGGTGTTAAGCTGGGGAGGGTTCTGCCTCTTCCAGTTCTTGCCGCCGTCGCTGGTTTGCGTTATGAAACCTGCGTTGTAGTTGTCCGTCCCGCAAACCCATCCGTTCTGGCCGTCGGCAAACGACATGCCCATGACCGTTATTTTGGACCCGAAGCTCATGTAATCCCATGTAGCGCCGCCATCGTCAGTGCTGAAAAAATAACTTCCCCCGGTCGCGTAGACCCTCTGGTTATTGAAAGCCTTTACACTCACTATATCTGCCGGAGGGTCGGACGGGTCTTTCAGTGTCCAGTTAGCGCCTCCGTCGGTCGTCACCGCGACTGTAGTATCGCCACCGGATACCCAGGCGTTCGTAGCGCTCAGCGCCGAGACGCCCTCCATGCCCTGATTGCCACCGACGTGGCTGTGGGTCCAGGACCTGCCGCCGTTAGAGGTCCGGAACACGGCACCTCCCACACCGACCGCCCATGCCACACTGCCGTTCAGCGCGCATATCCCTTTGAGGTCGACCTCGTCCTCGAGGCTCCTCAACGACCAGGTCTCCCCGCCGTCGGCCGTCATGACGACTATGCCGTTTTCGGAGCATATCCAGGCTACATCATTGCTCGGCGCTGATATGTCGTAGAGCGGAGGGGTGTCTCTCCAGTACTGAACCGGTGACCACTGGTTTTCCCAGGTCTGCCCACCGTCCTCTGTCTTGAGGATGAGCCCCCCGAAAGATACCACCCATGCGACGTTGGGGCTGGGCGAGGCTATCTCGGACCAGTCATCCAGGGGAATGGGGCTCTGGCCGAAGAAATCAGGGCACGGAGCGGAGCAGGCCGTGCCGGCGTAACCGCTTGCGGACAGGAGGACGAGGATCGTCACGACCGCAACCAAAGGCAATGTTCTGTACTTCCGCATTGTTCCCCCTTTCTAAGGCGAAATGCGCATGCTGAGATTAAAGCGATATCCACTGCGCTCATTCAGTAGAAAGTTACCCGCGATCTGGCCTAAATCCTTCTTAGACCGTTACTTCGCGCTCGAGGGAAGGCACGTCCAGTTCAACGTCGTCGAAACGGCGAACCACGAGGACACCCGGATCCACCCCGGGAAGTACCCGGACCTTGCGGTCAGGGTCGCAGGCTACCGCGTCTGCAAATCGGGGTCAAACCCCGATTTGCGGGCGGCATATCATTAAAGGAAAACGCAAAACGGTGTTTGACCCCGATTTGCGGATCATGTCGCCGCCCCTGTTCCTGTCACTGCCTCTGCTTATAATTAGTAGCCGGTGACGGTAACAGGGGGGATGCATTGGCATGGCAACACTTGCGACGGCGTCAGGCGGCGCGACGGCGATAGACATACTGCTCGGCCTGCTCGTTGTAGCGGTGATAGTATCCCTGGTCATTGTCTACTCCAGGCGCAAGGGTTTCGGGGGCGCGGCGTCTGACAATGTCAGGGCGGCGTCACCCGGCCGCGGGAACGTCGCGTTCATGATCGAGCCGGAGCAACTGGACGCGCTGCTGGCCTCTGCCGGCGAGATGCTGGCCGCCGGGGGCTTCATTCCTCAGGGCAGCACCCCCGGCCTTTATGCGTATCAGAAGAACAGGAGGCCGAGCATCATCATCGCCGTCCTGCTCCTGTTGCTGTGGATCATCCCCGGCCTTATATACCTCTTCCTCGGGGGAAGGAAGGAAGTCGTGACCGTAAGGACAGGGAGGCTGTCGGAGATCGAGTTCCCTATAACCGGCGCGGTGTGGCTGTCCGAGATCCCCCCGGTTTTCCTCGTCAATGTGAGGGCCCCGGCAGGGACAAGGCGGCAGATACTGAGCGCGCTCGAGCCGTACGCGGTCGATCTCGACTACCTCGTGGCACATCCCGGACAGATATTTGTGGGGCGCTCGCTTGGAAAGAAGCAGATGATCGACTGCGAGCATTGCGGCCACGTCCAGGAGATCACAATCCCGTTCGTCGTGGACCGGGTGGAGGGGAACAGGGGCTACGGTTCGGGCGGTTCAATCACCGTGACCTGTGAAAACCCGCAGTGCGGGAAGCCCTTTGAGGTCGACTGGGACAACGTCATTCTGGACCTGCAGTTCACCGGCGGCGGGAGCAATGGGGTCAGGTCTTGAATCGTGAATTTATGCGAGACCTGACCCCTCTCTTTTAAAGCTCCATGTACTGGAGCGTACAGGGACCGGAAACGGCGAAAACGCAAACCGGGGTCAAACCGCTCTTTGCGTAGACCGTAATCAAAGCTGATGCAGCGCAAAGAGCTGTTTGACCCCGGTTTGCGCGCCAGTCAGGGTGAAGGCCTGACCCCTTATCAAATGCAGGCTACAGGAGCTGGCTGACGATTTTGAACTCAGGGGGTAAAGATTGCGACTTGCGCGACGCTTGCGTGATATAATCCTGTACGAGAGTAGGGTTTCCAAATAAGGAGGGGGCGCTATGATTCCTGGGCAGGTTGAAGTTAACTACTCCGTGCAAAGCAATTTGTCCGCTGGAGCTATTATCGCAATAGTTTTGGCCAGTCTTGTCGCTTACCTGTGGATATCAATATGCCTCTTCAAGATCGCCAAAAAGATGGGCGTGGAGCCCGCCTGGCTGGCATTCGTACCGATAGGTAACCTCTGGGTGATGTGCAAATGCGGAGGGTATGGCGGAGGGTGGTTCCTGCTCATGATGGTCCCGTGCGCGAACATCTTCTTTCTGGTAATCGTATGGATGAAGATCGCCCGCTTCCTCGGTAAGAAAGACGACGTGCTTTACGGGATACTGATGATAGTACCAATCGCCAACTATATAATCCCGGGGATACTCGCATTCGGAGAAACGGGGCCGGTACAGCAGCAGATGCCCCCGTACCAGCAGCCGCCGGCAGCGGGACAGCAGCCCCCGTACCAGCCGCCTCCGGTCACTCCGCAGGCACCGCCTCAGGCGCCTCCGCCAGCGGGACCGCAGGGGCCGCCCCCTTCATAAGGGCACAGGGGGGAGCAACTCCACCACCGCCCCAGGGGTCGTAAAGGGGATAAGAGACCACCAGGCGTGCTTCAGGCACCCCGAGCCGGGCTGTGACTCGAGTCCGTTCCAGTAAGGACAGAGGTTATTGTTGCGCGCTTTCATTTAGAACCAGTGGAAGCCACAGCATGCGGCAGGAATAACGTGCCTGATTTCGTGCACGTCCGACTGACATCTTCTGCCAGATATTACCAGAAAACGCCCAAACCGCTTGCATAACAGGTCCATTCCTGTATAATCCCCACCCATGTTGTTTCTTTACATCAAGATCGAGGAAATGAGGCCGTTTCTTTTCGAGGCGGCCGTCTATACGACGATACCCCGGTATCGTTCCTGCTTGAAGCTGGGCACAGAGTAACCCCTCTGGCCTCATAAACTGCCTTTTTTACCCTGGATTGTTGTTGGCTTTTGCCTTTTTTGTGCGCGCGCGGCCAGGGTGGAGTCTTAAAGGCAGATCTTGGGACGCGTGTGCGGAAATCCCTCACGTGTTCGGAAATCCCTCATGAAAACGAACAGGAGGTGGAATCATGAGGATATTTAGAGTCGTCAGACCGAGGAAGAGAAAACGAAAACGATTGGAGCTTGGAAACCAGCAGGCGGTCCGCGCCTGGCACCTGTGGATCGTCCTGGTGCTTGTGGTTGCCGGAACCTTCCTCAATCCCCAGTTGTGGAACGGTAACGGAGCGACCGGCAAGGAGGTGGGCCGGGCATTCCGGTTCCAGCTCGTCCGGCTGAATCCCCAGCAGTTGGCGGCCGGCCTGGAAAGTACGACGAAGACGATCAGCATAAACTCCTTTCTTGCAAGCAGACAATCCCCGCTTGCGGGCCTGGGCCCGGTCTTCCTGGACGCCGAGCGCGAGACCGGTGTCGCCGCCGAACTGATTGCCGCGATCACGCTCGTGGAGTCGAGCTGCGCCACCGATGGCTCCCTCTCCCGGACGAACCATAACGCGTGGGGCATGAAGGGGCCGCAGCCGCAGCTGGGCATGCCCGCCCAGAACGGGTTCTGCTTCTGGCCCGACTGGCCGAGCGCCATACATGGCGCCGCGCGCTTCATTCTGCACTACTGGGGCCCGGCGCAGACAGCCAACGAGCTGAAGGGATACGCCTGCGGCTCCGGGTCGTGGGCCGGCTCTGTCGAGGGCGCCCGGCAGACGATGATCTAGCGCAATCATGGAAAAGGCCTGCGCCACGGGCAAGTCTGCTTGATATTCACCATGTCGTGAAATACAGAGAGGCGCGTCCGTGCCCGAACCGAATATCGCATCGGCAGGCCCCGAGGAGTGAACCTGTGGGTGGGGTTGGCGTGGAACGGCTAGAATCGTTATCCTATAGACTGCGGCCACGTAGCTCAGCAGGATAGAGCAACTGCCTCCTAAGCAGTAGGTCGTCGGTTCGAATCCGACCGTGGCCTCCATTCCTCTGTCGTGTACTCATCACGACGCTCCAGCCGTACAGATCGAATGATAACCGGTCGACGGTTCGAACCAGCTTCATGTCGCTTATGTGAAGCGGCATCTCAACCGTTCGGGGTCACCAGCATCGGAGAAATAGGCTTTTTCTTGTTCCTTTTGCTCTCATTCGGCCTTCGAATTGCGTGCCGTAAGAGCCGAGCGGAGCGAGGGTACGTGGGGTGTTCGAATCCGACCGTGGCCTCCACCCTGTATCCTGTCCTGGCGCAACGCCTGGGCCATGCCACTAAACGTGCATGCAACAAATGGGGTTTGACCTCGGAACGTGCAACAGCTGGGGCCAGGCCTTTAAGGCAAAGACCTGACCCCGCTGGTTTTCCTCTATATCCCGTAGCCCAGGGTGTCGCTGCCGCCGGGGCACCAACCGTGGTAACCGAAGTACATCGGCCGCTCGGCCACTATCGGCTGGTCGGCGTACACGACCACGGAGACGTCCTGGTTGAGCCCCACGTCCGTAGCCACGTCCCTGGTATACCTCTGGTTCGGGGCTACGTTGACCGTCGTCACCTGCGTGCTGCCGTCACCGAGCAGGTAGTTGAACGTCACATGGGCCTGGGCAGTGCCCGTGTTGACCACCGCGAGCCAGGTGTTGAACTCAGGTCGAGTCGTCCCCTCGGCGAAGTAGAAGTTCCGCTTCGGGACGCTGCAGCCCATCACGTTGTGACCCCCGGCCCACGCGTTGTGGTAGTTGAAGTACATGGGGCGCTCGACCAGCACCGGTTGGTCCGACTCGATCTTGAAGGACGTGTCCACGTCCGCACCGAGCCTGAGCTTCACGTCAACGGTCTGGCGGCTGGTTGCCGGGACGTTGACTGCCTGGTTCTGCGTGCCGGCCTGCGCGGTGTAGTAGGTCACTGTGACGTTCGCGTCGGTGTTGCCCGGGTTCTGGATGCTTATCCACTCCTCGAACACGCCGTCCACCGCGTTGTCGCGTGTCGTTCCCTCCGCGAAGTAGAAAGTGGTGCCGGCATCTGGCGAGCCGACCACGTTGTGACCTCCGATCCACTTGTCGTGGTAGTTGAAGTACATCGGCCGCTCGGCCACTATCGGCTCGTCACTGGTGATCGTCGCGGACACGTCGTGGTTGGGCCCGACGTCCAGGTTGACGTCTACGGTCCTGCGGCTGGTCTTGGCGAGCGGGTACTGCTTCTGAACAGTGGCCCCGGTCTCCAGCATGTAGTCTATGGTCACCGTCGCGTCGCTGGCCCCGGGGTTCTGGATTGAGAACCACTGCTCGAAGTAACCGTCGATCGCGTTGCCCCTGGTCGTGCCCTCGGCGAAGTAATAACTCATACGGGGACCGGGAAGCCCCATCACGTTGTGGCCGCCGGTCCACTTGTTGCGGTAGTTGAAGTACATCGGCCGTTCGGCAAGGATGGTCAGGTCGCTCTCGACCTTCGTGGAGACGTCCCTGTCGGCCCCAACGGCGGCGTTGACGCTTATCGTCATGCGGCTGGTCTTGGCGACGGTGACGTGCTGGTCCTGGGTGGTCCCGTCTGAGAACATGTAGGTAAGGAGCACGTGGGCGTCCGTGCCGTGCGAGTTCTGCAGGCAGATCCACTCCTCGTACATCCCGTCGGCCGCGTTGTTGCGGGTGGTCCCTTCCGCGAAGTAGTACGTGGTGGAAAGAGTCGCGGATGACCAGACCTCGGAGCCTGCCGCGTTCTCGGTGAATCCGAGGAGCTGGCCGTTGTAGCTCGCGATAGCGGCAGTGCGGTTGGTGGGCGGGGCCGCCCCGTCGAAGCTGACGGCGCTTATGGCCGTGAAGTTGGCGCCTTCCATCTGGTAGACGCGGCAACCGGTCGCGGCGTTCCAGGCGCCTGCATACAGGTCCTGTCCGATCAGGAGCGGCTGCAGGAAGTCGTTGTTGACGTCATCGATGCCGGCGGTGGCGAGCTGTGCCCAGTTGGTGCCGTCGTAGGAATAGATGCCGCCTCCCGTGGCAGCGCCAAGGGCCGTACCGGTGCCCAGGTAGAACTTGCCCTCGGACGGTGAAGAGACAACGGTACCCTCGATCTCGGCAGCGGCCCAGGGCTGAACTCCAGCGGCTCCTATCTGCACGAAGTTCGTCTCGTCATATGTATAGACCTGGAGGCCCGTGGTTGGGTTGTTGAGTGCCAGTAACAGCTTCCCGTCGAATACCGTGTTACCGAACCAGGTCGCGCCCAGGTTGCTAGGATCCCCGAGGCCCCTGTTGACCGGGGCAGCAGGGCCGACCACCTCGACCCAGGTCGTCCCGTCGAAGGAGTAGAGACGAAATCCTCCGGCCGGTGGTCCGGATATGTCCCAGGCGCAGACGTAGAGCTTGTCGTTCAAGACGCCGAGCGGCATGATGCGGTTGGTATTCGCTCCCTCGCCCCATCCTCCGGTGGAGGGCCCAACGATCGCCGGGTTTCCCGTGCCGTCCCAGGTGTAGAGCTGGGCTCCCGGGTTGGGATCCGCTGGATCGGCCGCCTTGCCGGTCCCGATGTAGAGCTTGCCCTGGAAAACGGCGGTGGGGAAGAGCTCGACGTT
>Ga0315274_10006909_pt1 | contig 16499 bp, 17 predicted proteins | sample YL17G02_20_MG_FD_203700 | JGI IMG/M metagenome (GOLD analysis project Ga0315274, IMG submission 203700) | Sediment microbial communities from Yellowstone Lake, YNP, Wyoming, USA - YL17G02_20 | ecosystem: Environmental > Aquatic > Freshwater > Lake > Sediment | place: USA: Wyoming | collected...
GTTGGCCTCTGAGACCCCAAGGCGATACCGTACTTTATCACCAACGGCATGCTTTTTAGGCTGATTCTTATCAAGATCCTTCTCCAGTCCACCACGCTTGAGGAATTCATCTTCCGGCTTGATGAGTTTATTTTCTTCGGATAATTTCCGTGGGCCCACATAATGGCGTGCGGCAGTTTTTGGGGTGTGCCCTTTGGCATGTAAACGATCCACATGTTCCCAATCAATTTGACCTCTCAAGTCTGGGGCGGCGCGATACACATGGTTTTTGAAATCTTGTACCCACTTCCCATTCTGAAACACTTGAGGTTCTTCGTTCAGGTGCCCACGACTATGTTGACTGCGCTGTAGGCCTGCACTCGCACCACCGCGGGACGATCTCGCATTTCTCTGCCTGAACCGTGCAAGATCCTTTTGATGTTCATACTCTTTCTGTTCTTCTTCGGTTCGTGCGGGCTTATCGATCAAGGCCTTGATGGCGGCATCTTCTTTGGCGTCTTCCTTCACGACCGATGGTGTAATCGTAGAATCCACACCTGGTACACCATAGGGAATCGAGAAATATTGATTCAACTTCTCATTGAAATACAGGGCGACCATGAGCCCACCAGGATACTGTCGAACTGTCTGCCTGCGGAGGATCAGAATGTTCGGGGGCATGAGCATTGGTGACTCTGTAAGGTCCTCAATGCCTTCCTGGAGTTCTGTTCGGAGTGCCTCGAATTCTTTCATTAGTCTTTCTTCTTATGGGCATAATTCTCGGCCTTGTTGGCCTTGGTAAACATCGTGATGGAACGGTTTCCCAATACCTTCTTGGTCAGAGGATCACTTGAACGAGTTGAGGCGTTAAAAAGCGCCTGTCCCTTCTTGTTGCGTTTGTCGCTCACAGACAACGCGGTGGCCTTGGAGATTTCATTCAACTGTTCGGATTCTTCCTTGGACAATTTCTTTGCCGCCAACTTGATTCCAGCTTGTATTTTGTCGCCCTCTTTCTTTGCTACAGATATCGCCTCAGCCCTGTCCTTTGTTTCCTTTGGCCACTGTCCTCTAGCGCCCCAGGCAGCACCAGATGAACGTAAGTCATGAGTCCTTGACTGAATGTAAGAGCCAAGAGTCGCCCTGCTCAATTCGTCCAACTGTTCGGATTCTTCTGCCAAGGCGTCGGTGCCTGGGGCAAACAAGGTCTGAGCAATTTCCTGCTTGTGACTCTGCAAGGCATCCATAATGCGGGCCCCCAGGAGGTCGTGAAGCACTGGGGTCGCTTCGGCCTGTTGGCCTCCTGCAACCAAGGTAATCATATCTCCAATGGCACCAGATTGTTCGTTCATGAGAATCTCCTTGTTGTGTCTCGTTTCTCTGCCTATTTATGCGTTTCTTATCTGCGTTTACTGGCAAATTGCTGATCCACGGCCTTATCTAACCCTGGCGTCAAACTCTCTGTGGGCTGTTCCTGAGAGTCTACGGTGTTGTCCTGGGGTGGCTGGGCCGGCGGCATCCCAGCATCACCACCATCACCGCCTGGGGTCCCACCTGGTCCACCAGCCGCATCAGGGGTCAGACCCGGAATCGACAGTGGCAATTCACCACTCTTGGTTTCATCATCAATTTCATCCCCAATCGTTTTAATCAATTCATCCGACTGATGGAGCACATGACGCTTGACCCAGGCATTGGAATAGTAGGTACCAATGAATGGCTGCACCTGCATGAGTAGGGTCACGCGCTCACGGAGGAGTTCAGCATCACGGAGTTCGGAGAAGTTATTGTCAGACTTAAAATCATAGGAGATGTCTTCGCGGAAGGTGGCCCATTCTTCGACCGAGCAGACCCCAGTCAAGACCATATGCTGTTTCAAGGCTTCATCGAACAACCGAGCAAACTTGTTACGGAGCCGTTGGATGAACTTGTTGAACTTGACTTCATCGCGGGTAATTTCAGCGACACGTCCCAGGCCCACGATGCCACCGCCGGCTGACTGGGTATCCAAGCGGCCAATCGGGACATTCAAGGACTTGTAGAGTTTCTTCTGGAAGTATTCCACATCTTCCATCTTCCCCAGGTTTTCGCCGCCAGGCAAGGTGGTGATTTCGGTGCCCTTGGAGCCTTCGCGCCGTGGGAGCCAGAAGTCTTCCAGCATCGACATGTGCTTACGCTCATCCCGCAATTCACCAGTGCTGGCGTCATAGACGAGTTTATTGCGGTACTTGGACATAATGTCCTTGAGGTACTGTTCGGCTTTGAGTTTGGGAAGTGTGCCGACATCGATATAGAATATGCGGCGTTCGGGGGCGCGAGAGAGGCGATAGATCACCACGGCATCTTCGACCATGCGAAGGTTGTTCAAGGCCTTGATAGACTTGTGGAGCCAACCAATGACCATCGTGGACTTGGCATCCAAGAGGCCTGATGGCACAAACACGATAGAGTCAGTGGCAATACGCGTACCCTGATTGACCGATGCTGTGTAGGATTGTGCGGTCAGACCCCGATCATTATAGACATAGTATTCTGAGATGGCCTTGATGAATTCCACACCCGTCTTGGGGTCACGATCCTTGAGGATTTCCCGGACCTTGCGGATCTTGCGGGGATCAATATAACGGAGTTCAAGGACCCCATCCTTGGGCTTTTCCTTGTCAACCACCACCTGGAAATACAAACGACCATCGACATACCAGCGTTTGAAGAGGTCTTCCCCCAGGTCCTGGAATGACAACATGGATTTGATTCGGTCGAATCCTTCAGTGATCTTTTTCTTGATGGAGGCCGGCACCAGGAGTTTATCGAGGTTGATATCAACAATCTCACCATCCTCGTCTTGGGTGACGGCTTCGGTGATGATTTCTTCGATAGCTTCGGCGCATTCGGGGTGCAGAGACATTTCACGGTAGCGAGTAATCAGTTCCAGTTCATTGCGAACAGAACCTTCCAAGTCCACATAGGTGCCATAGTAGGCGCCTTGGGTAATCGTAATCGCCCCATCGTCAATCTTCTCTTGAGGAATGACGAGGTTCTGCTTACTAGGATTTTCGACCTGCGTAACATCGGGGGTTTTCCCCAGGGAGTACCCAAATAAATTCCATGCCATTACAATACCACCTTCAGTGTAGATGAATGGATCATTATATAGTCACAAAAAATGACGAGGGGACCTTTCGGTCCCCCGCCGTTCCATTAAACGATAACGGTGTTGTCTTTTGCTGTGGAAGTGAAATATTGATAGGCCAGGGTGACACTGAATTCTTCAATCGTATCGTTGCTGCCCCAGTCCACATCGATCTGAGAAACGTCCACAGGGAAGAGACCTTGAAAGACATAGGTCTTGAGGGTATCCCCGGTTTTGCCATATTGTATGACGGTTCCACTGGTGGTATACCCTAAGGAATTCCCGGCCCACGCATCCCGGACGTTAGAGACTTGTCGGTTGATGCCGTTCATCCATTTTTCAAACGCATTACGGACAGAAAAATCTTCATCGTTAATGATGGAGAGCGTCCATTCAGGGAATGTGCGATTTCCTGCAAGTTTTGTTTCACGACCAAAGTAGAACACCGGCACATGGCCGATGGTCGACCCTGGAAGGGATGCGGTCTTACACATAAAGGTAATCTTCTTGTTCGCATTCCCAGGATTGATGAAGGTAGGGAATATGAGTTGAACCTCGAACAGGTTTGGGCGCGCGCCGTCCCCCTGCATTTGTGATCGGAATTCGCTGACATTGAAAGCCATGAGTTACTCTCCTTTTTGTGACTAACCTTACGTATCTGGTGTTGTCTTAGAATTTACCGACTACTTCATCGAATGAGACCCCGGTACGAACCGCCACGAAGTTCAACAGAATAAAGTTGATGGAACGTGCTGGCTTGATGTAGATATCACCAATGAATCGATTGCTGTCAATGACTTCACCAGTGTTGTTGGTCGTATCGCAGACCACGCGGTAATCAAAGATACCTCGGCGTCCCTGAATGTCACGAAGGAAAGGATCAACCATCGAGACAAACTGTGCGCGTGTAAATTCATCGTTGAATTCAAACAACGAGTACTTGGCAGCCCGTGCAATCGCCTTTTCCAAGATGATGAACAAGCGGCGCACATTGATTCGATCAAAGGCGCTAGGCTTGGTCTGTAAGGTCTTATCCCCATAGAGGATCGTTCCTTCGCCTGGGAATGACACGACTGGGTTGACACCAGAGGTATACAACACATCGCGTTCAGTTTGTCCAGGATTCCAAGACATTCTGACCACATTCTTGATCTGCCCGCGATTAAATCCACCAGGTGAGAACCATGGATCACGGGTCTTATCGGTACGAGCGCAGAGCCCGGCCATATCACCGTTCAGTGGAAGGAATCGGTAGGTGTCGTTGTACTTGTCGTATTGATACTTCCACCCTGAGTCCATGAACCCGTAGGAGGATGAAGTTAATCCGGCAGTTACCACATCTCCATTTTCATCGACTGTTCCATTACGGTAGAGGACCACATCATCCGCCTCACTCCCGATATTGTTCACACAAACAGACCTAGGAGGAGACACAAAGGCGACAGCATCTTTACGAACCTCGGCCACACTTTGTATGATATAATTTGACAGTGTTAAATCTGCGTCACCGGCCATCAACAATGAGGCATCCACAACATCGGCATTTGCAAAGAGATCCCAGCCAAGCTGTAATGCGCCAGCGGTGACCACTTGGTCTGTACCACCATTCAACGATAGGCGCCGTGGTAGTGACACATCGGTAAAGGTGGTATTCAGTGCTTCACTGCCCCAGTTTGTTCCGTTTGTATCATGGTCGCCCCAGTAGATATACTTGGACTGTTCAAAAAGGACCTTAGGGTAATACTTTGAAGTGCCGGTATCGTCCTTGTTATCCGAGGCCTTTGATGCGTGAGAATACTTTTCGAGCACGGTTCCTGGGACACCAGTGAACAATCCATTTTCATCGACGACGATAAGATGAAGTTCATCGTTCTTACCGAACTTGTTTAACACGTAGGAGGACGTTCCTGGGGCGCCGTCAAATTGATCGTAGTATTCCCACTGGCGCTGAATGACCGTATTCGCGGCAACATTGGCGGTCAGGGCTGGGGTGAATGTGTACATGGTCAGGTTGGCAAAGGTCACCTTGTACTTTGTTCCTCTGGAAGTGTTGCCGAAGTGGATCCAATCTCCTGCCTTCACATGGGTATTGGCCGATCCATTCAGAAAAATCTTGGTGTTGCCTGTCTTCGCATCACCGATAACATGGTTTGCGGTATTGAGTGAACCACCCAGGAGCACGGCTTGTGCGGACGCATTGCTGGCGTAGGCGGTTCTGCTTCCGCAGACGGACACTTTGAGACTGTTCCCCTTGGCGCCAGGATAACGGGCGGCAAATTCACCAAAGGTACCGGCACCTGTGTAGTAGGTCTGTTCGTAGATTTGTTCGTTCGCAATCAACAACGCATTCGTGTTGCCACCAGAGACGGCGTTGTTGGATGCGCTATTGGCCACACGCACCACGCGGAGGTTATTACCATAGGCTAAGAAGTTTGCGGCGGTGAAGAATGACACATAGGTGTTGGTCTCGGGCTTGCCAAACGTATTATACAACTTAGTTTCCTGATCGATCAAGGTGCGGTAGTTTACTGGACCCCAGGTAAATTGACCGACACACGCGCCTGTCGAGGTGCTCAGGGTCGGAATAATACCGGTCAAATCGATTTCTTTTACTTCTACTCCTGGTGATACCTGGAATCCCATTGGTGATACTCCTTATCTAAGTGTCAAAAATGCAAAATGGTCATTACACACTGGTAATTCAACACATATTTATGAAACTGGTGATTTACAGACCATGGGCCCGTTCGACGTATCGCTTCATGGCATTCTGTAGTTCTTCCTGGCTCATACCACGAGTTTGGAACCAGACATCCCCATCGGACATCTCAAAGGGGTCTTCCAATCCGTTGTCTATCACCCCAAAAGGAACAATATTGTCTTCCGTCAGGGCGGTCTGCTCAGTTTCCAGGGCTTTCATAATATCCAACGAGGACCCCTGGGCTTCCCTGAAGTATTTCTGGGTGACCAACCAGGCAAACATGACCAGGGTCATGACCAGGTCGTCGTGCTTACCTTCTTCGGCCTTGTAGGTCTGAAGTTGCTGTGTAAAGGTCGAAAACTCTGAAATCGTGTCAAAGTCTGTAATCAGGAGTTTATCCGATTCAATCAAGGCCTTGAGGTTCAAGCAGCCGATGCGCTTGACCGATTCGGTCATACGGAGCCCCAGGCGCATGTTTTTTTTGTAGCCCCCGGCGACCTTGGAACCTGTCTTCTGAGAGGATTCCAGTTTGAAGATGTTTTCATACTCTAGGTCATAGTGGAGCATATCCACGACCTGCTGCCCGTTGTCATTGATTTCGATAAGGACAAAGGCATGGTTATACTTGATCGCGGCGTTATAGATGACATTAGGGAAGACCATCGGGGCAATGGTATGACTGTGGTACTTGGCGACCCCACGGTACGGAATTTGTGAGATATCGACGACCCAGAAGGCACTCGCATCACGGTCCAGACCACGGGCTGGATCGGTACAGATCACATACGCATGATTCTGTTGTGGGTGCTCATAGACTTGCCAGCCGGCTTCTGACTGTATAGGGATCGTCATGGCCATGGCAGCCAACTTGGATCCTGAGATGAGGGTATCACTGGACCCCAAGAATTCACACTGGACTTCCTGGCGGAACTTCTGTTCACCCAGGGCCCTGAGTTGTTCTTGATACCAGGCCTGATCGCGGCTAGGAATACGATTCCAGGCATACTGCACTGGTACAAAGTCATTGTTCTTGGCAATCGCTTCGGTCCAGAACTTGTAGAAAATATTCAGGCCATTGGGGGTTGAGGCCATGAGAATCTTGGTTTCTTTACCAGAGGAGATCGTGGGGAAGATGGAGGTAAAGAATTCTTCAGCGATATTGTTTTGCACATGGGCAAATTCGTCCAAGAAGACCAGGGACAATGAATAACCTCGGATGGCGCTAGAACTGGTGGCGGCTGCGAGAATGCGTGAACCATTTTCCAGGGTAATCGACCGCTTATTCCATTCCACGATACCCTGCTGTAGAAACGAGGGAATCATTTCATACATCATCTGAATACGATTCAGAATTTCTTGGGCAATATTGGCCTTGTTGGCCAAGATCGCGCAGACCTTCTGGTCGTGAAAGAGAATGAACCAGAGGAAGAAGGCTGCGGTGGTCGTAGTCTTGCCCATCTGTCGGGGCAGCTTGACGATGACTTTGCGCTCACGATGGTAGATGTTGATAATCTCTTCCTGAAAATCGTACAGTTCAAATGGTATGACCCCCAGGTCGACATGGACGATACGGCAATAATGCTTGATGAAGTAGACAGGATCCAAGGCGCACAAGGTAAATTCGTTCACCTGCTCTTGCGACATGGTTTGCTGGACACCCACACGCTTGAGTCTAGGATTTTTTAAGTAGAAGGTCGTGCCGACAGGTTTGACCTTGAAGGTTGGACGGGGTTTTGTTTTGGTGGCACTCATGGTGTGTTGGCCGTGACAGGGCAGACGGTAATCGTATTGGCTGCCAAGGCGGCTCGTTCCTCTGCTCGCCGTTGCTTGATGATTTCACCCAGTTGCGCGGTCGTGCCGACAAACACCGCATTCTGGATCGTCACATCACCCACAGGTCCTACAGGTTCTTGTACCAAGGCTTGCTCTTGCTGATGCACAGTCAACAGGTCTTGCGAGAGTTCCGACATGGTCTTGAGCATGTTACTAGCCACCTCATACGCCCGTGGGGTCTTGAGGTCTCGCGCCAGTGATAACAGTTCCGTCACGGCCAGGGTCCCTTGGGCAATCAGGGTCCTAACATTCTTCCGAATCTCAGCCGCATCGTCTTGCACCGTATTATTAGACTGGGCTGATACATCAGGGGTCACATAGACTTGTGGGATACTGTTACCAGGAACCGGCACCTCCACATCCAGAATCTCATTCAAGTTCATCATTTACCTCATCTTATAGTGTGCCTGGGAATTCGGTAATCACAGTGGAATATCCATAATCACTATCGGCATTTGCCGAAATAGGTTTCTGTCGTATGCGAATCTCCACATCCTTTTGATTGACCGTTTCGACCGAAAGAACGATACCGTGGGTACCTGTCGTTAAGCCCCAAATTTGGTCGTTGGCAGCCAGTACCCCAGTCATGCCAGAGAAGTAAATGGCATTCGTGTTGTTGGCCCATCCATACACTGAACCTGTGATGCTACGATTCGGTTCGCGTATCACTTCATTTTCGCGGAACCCATAGGGATTGGTTGTGAGATAGACCTTCTGGATCGTCTTATTATTCACATCGACATAAAGGTTGATATAAATGCCGCCGGTCACCGCGGCATTGGCATTGGCGATGTTCGCTGAGACACCCATGATGATTGCGGTATTAGTCACAGGTCCAAAGAGGAATCCTTTGACGGAGAATGTAAAATCCCAGGTGACCATGCGGGTGCCATCAGCAAAGGCGCCCTCATAATCAATCTTCTCATTCACGGACTTCAAGATGACCGGAACATCTTTAATGATATCCAGTTCATCAGAGATGACCGCAGAGAGCGTATAGTCAGGAAGAAAAAAGGGCAGGATCTGTTCAACAATCTGGAGACCATCCTCAACATTCCGTACATAGAGACTCAGACCAAACTCAAAGTTGTAGGGCACCCCCACATATTGGGACGGAGGGGTAGACGCGGTTGAGGAATTACTGGCTCGATGCCTGATGGTACTTTGTTGCTTCCTGGATTCATCATAGGTGATACCCAACAGTTCAAAGGACATTCGGGGGACCGTCGTGGCCACAGACTTGGTCAATGTGGGGTCGGCATAGATTCTGGTGACCCACTTCTCCTTGGGTCCATAGGCAATGGGAACCTTTTGGCGTTCTTTTGGTACCCCTGCGGCTGTCTCACGGACATAGAATATGTCGTTGAACAATGAGGCAAAGAGGACCACATACTTACGGATTGAACGATGGTAGAATGGATTATGCCCGAGAATTTTTCCCACCCAGCCTTCTCTTCTGCCATGATGCAATCACAGCCTGACGATGCCTTTCCTTATATACGGGATCGGCATGACGGACAATTGCCGCAGAAGAATAATTTTTAGTATCAGTTGGCTTCTTTGACATTCTTGTTCTCAACTCTGGGTTGTCCCATGCAGTTCTGGCCTTTGTTGAAACGGCTTCTCTATATATTGGATTATCCCAATTAGTTATCTCCAAACGGATTGGTTTCCGTGAAATCCAAAATCGCATTCGACTCTGTTTCAATCTGTTTATTATCCGCAAGATCCTCATACTGATTTTCCAGAGGCGTATTCGTGTCTAATGACGCCATGATCCATTGTGCTCCGCTGTTTGCGCCCTTGACGTTCGCTGTGTTGGCAAAGAGTCCGTTGACCAAGGCAATTGATAGCGTCTTGGATGTGGTATTCCAGGTATGCACGGTACCAAAGGCGGTCGCATTGGCCAGTGAGGTACCTTGATAGGCAATTTCATTGTTCGTGGTGTCAAAGGTTCCCGTACCTGAAGTCAGAACTAGGTCGGTCAATTGATAACTCTCAAGAATCTGATCGTCCACTTCCTGTACCCCCACTCGAATCTGCTCATTGCTGAACACAAACTGCTTGAGTCTCAAGGCATACACATAGACATTGCCCCCGCGGCCGCGCCCCAAGGTATAGAACATGGCCTGCTGGTTCTCATGCTCCACAAAGGTAATCTCCATGAAGTTTTGTATCATGGGGATATAGATAATATCTCCTTCGCGTGGGCGGGACAGACTGGGTATGGTAAAATTGAAGCGCCTGCGGGAGACCAGCACGGTCATTTCGTCCCGTATCTCAAGACCAAACTTGCTAATCAGATCCCCTTCGCCTTCCATACCTGAGACATTCTCGACATACATTTCGATGGTATACGCAGAACCGAAGGAGCGTAGTTGTTCTTCACCCATGAGCCGATCAATCTGATCGCGGCTTTCCTTGGGGAGATAATAGACATCCATCGAATAGATTTTCAAGGCCTCAATGACTAGGTCCTCGACCAGTAATTGTTCCTGGGTAATCTTTTCTGGAAAGGGATTGAAATAATGGTTGGTTGGCATTAGTCTCTGGTTCCCACCGGAATGCAATTCAGGGTGATGTTATTGATATTATCAGGTTGAGCATTCATGCGAGCCAATTCGGATCCTAACGCTTTCATGGCCATCGAGCAGTCCACTTTATTGGCAAATTCATCCACCAAGATCACCGCATCGGCCTTTGGTGAAGTCAGTGTCAGCACGACCCATAAGAGCCATAGGGTGGTCATGAGAAACTCGATCCGCACCCGCAGGTGGTTTTGGCTTGGGGGTTCTTGATCTGGAATCCAGCCCCCTGTAACGAGTCAGAATAATCTACAACGGAACCACTTATCAGAGGCATACTCTGGGGGTCCACAATGACTTTGACGCCGTTCATTTCCACGACCGTATCATCTTCCTCGACCTTGGGTTCCAGGAGCATACCGTATTGATACCCCGAACACCCGCCGCCCTTGACATAGACGCGCAGGCCCTGGGCTTCTGGATCTTCACTTATCAAGGCCTTGATCTTCTTGGCTGCAAATTCAGTGATCGACAACATAATAAATCTCCTATCAATGTATGAGCAAATAGGTCCCAATCACATCATGACGGTTCGCGGAATCATCTCCATGCCCCGACCAGACCAGCACATTCCAATGTGGTGTCGGACCCACTGGGGTCTTCATCATCTGATCGTAGGTGATAATGGTATCGACTTGTAAGGCATACTTATGGGCCATGCGGTGCTTGAATTCATCTAATGCGGCCGCATCACGGAATTGCATTCGTCCCTGGGCATCCTTGATCTGTGTGGTTCCTGTGCGAGCAATAAGGTCATAGAACAATTCCTTCGGTACGACCTTGGAATGCTTGGTCCGTGTAAAATCAATCATCTTCTCTTGTGATGGCTGGGCGCCCTGGCTAAAGTTCATCTTGAAGTTCGCTGGCTTGTTGGATTGCGCCACGGCTGCGATCTTGGTATAGGCATAGAAATCAATATTCGGAAATTGCCGGGCAATCGAATAGGCGACTTCCATATACTCAGGGCTAAAGAAGTCTCCGGCATCATGCCAGCGGACCACGACCTTGGTGCCCTTTTTCGAATACTTGCGCTCGGCATCAAGTAATTCTGTGGTCAGGAGATGCTTGAAGCCATCGGGATCATTGAGCAAGAAATTCAAGACACGGGTGACACCCAGGGAACTGGCTTTCCACTGAACATAGCCGCCCTTCATCGCATAGCAATAGGTCTTACAGGCACCGGCCCCAGGGCAGGTATCCACAATCACAAACTCCCCGGTCTTTTCGTTGACGGCCAGACCTTTCAGGGCAGGAAGACCGACATTGAAAAAGATGCTACTCGTCCCATCGGAATGCTGCATCTTCTCGTTCTGTTTGGTAATCCGCGCAGGGCGCTGGGTGATGGATTTCTTCAGGGCATCCAGATCATAAGGCTTCCCTTCTTCCCCAGTGACTTCGATGTTGCTGGAATGGATATAGGGCATCTTATACTTGTCGCCCTGGACCTTGGTCTTGGTCTTGGAACGACCGAGATAGGCCTGGAGTTCATCATGGGGAAAGGGTCGCATCGTGGCACCCAGGAATGGTGTTTCAGCCAAGAAGGTCTCGGTGAGAAAATCCACAAGGCTCTGCACATTCAGTCCATTAAGTTTCTTCTTGATGGTTTTCGCTTCGTTGAGATGTTGCTTGAGTGTTTTCATATTATCCTACAATGAAGTCTCCTTGTAGCGTATTCCAGGACAAGAATTCGGCCTTCATGGCTTTGATTTCTGCATCAGCTTCATCGTAAATTTGTTGCCCGTTGAGGATCACACCACCAGGCATCTGGATGCCCCCGAACTTCTTGAGGTTCGTTCCCCACTGGCGCTTGATATACGCGGTACCCAGGTCCTTGAGTACACGATCATTCCATACGTCAGCATTCCCAGGTATATAGGCCCTGAGTCCTGACTCGGTACTGGCAAAAGTCACATCCACATTCAATGCGGTATTTGAAGACACTTCCACGACCCTGGTGCTGATCGACCCATTGGCCGTTGAGACTACGATAATTTCATCATCCTTGACAAACGAGGCATCCAAATTCGTCCCGGTGACCGTTGGACTCCCTGCGACCGTGGAAACGGTACCATTAAGTTCCACTGTATCCCCAGTGATCGAACCGTAGCATTCGATAATCACATAGGACCCTACGGCAGCGAGTTGTGCCCAATCGATATCCAACATCAGACGGTTCCGATGGCGATGGAAACGGCATTGTGGGGTACCTGAGAACAAGAGGCTCAAGGTCCTCAAATGCTGCATGGTAATCGTATAGTTCACATAAGAGACACTGGTAAAGTCATAGAGGTCGTGCAGACGGAGTTGGTATCGGAGGTCAAACATATTCACAGAACTGGCTGAACCGTCAAAATCCAGGATACCGGTGACCCCCACGATCCGTTCGGGGATCAACAGGTACTTGCGGTCCCTGTCGGTCTGAGTGATGCGGTGCTTCAGATACAATTTCTCGGTACCATCAAAATGATAGTCGGTCCAGAATTCCAAGGCTTCATCGACACGATCATCCACCTGGTCGTCATCCACATTGATGTCAATGACCGGTGCCCCCAGGCGCCTGAGGCAATGCTCTTTGAACTGCTGTCGGGTCGTTGGTATAGCCATGGGATTCCTTTATCGTTCCTTGAGTTCCTGGTGCTGCAAGTCCAGTATGTATTTAGGCATCTTCTTCCAGTGCCCATCACGAAAATAGGGTGCCGCATCCTTGAGGTCTGAGTCTTTACAATCCACACAGAAATCAATCTGACTCATGGGCTTGGCCGCTGTTGGTAAGGTGCGCTTGCACCGAGTACATTTGAAATAGTCCATATGTTACCAGCAAGTAATAATGACGAGACCTGAACCGCCATCGCCGCCTGCACCGCCGGCGACATTACCCCCTCCACCTCCGCCTCCCCCCGAACCATAGGCACCTGGTCCACCTGGCCCTCCTGAACCTGCAACTGATCCTCCGCCCCCTAAGCCTGAATAGGACCATAGGGGTTTCCAGAGTTGAGGGCCTGCACTTCCAGGAAATGCACCGATGGCGGTAGCGATAGGAGCCCACATACTCAAATGAGAACTCGCAATAGCGGTGACGCCGCCTCCCGCAAAGTCTGTGCCTGCGGTAATGACCCCGGCGCCTCCTGAACCGCCCATCGTCACCGCACTTGTTGTAGGCAAGGCGGCAGCGGTACCATTGGCCCCAGTATCAATGCCTCCTGACGCGCCAATCTGCCCGGCAATAAAATCGGCGTGCCCGAGACCGGCTAAAGGCATAGCAGTATAGGTCGCAGCCGTACTGCCCGAGCCGCCGGTGGCCGAACCAGCATTCGTACCTGCGGCACCTCCTTGCGCCGAGGCGTTACCTGAGATCGCATAGACATTCGTTGCGTCGACCCCTGGATAAATGAGCACATTGGTCCTCTGGCCGGCGGCCCCAGCTACGCCACTACCGGAACCTCCTATGCCGCCATACCCCACTATAAGATATAGCGTATCGGGCATAAAATAGAGAGGTAGCGTGACTCTAGTGACTCCCGCAGACCCTCCACCAGCCCCTCCACCGGCTCCAATTGAGACACCAGTGAAACCTCCACCGCCGCCGGCGCCGGCGCCTATACAGAGAATGTTACACATGGATTTACCACGGGGCTTGCGCCAGACCATGGAATCCGACCCATTGGAAGCGGTGAGGCCTGTGAACACCTGAATATCAGACACTCCAGGACTCTGTAAGAACCCAGAAATATCTGGGAGAAAATTCATATCAAGCATGAGTCACCTTACCAGCAGGTAATAATTACCAATCCGTTGCCACCGTCTCCACCTCGACCTGCTGCGGCCGTGCCGGCGCCGCCTCCACCACCACCGGATCCATAGGCGCCATATCCTCCTTCACCACCTGTTGTGGCATTCGAGGACCCACCTCCAAGACCACCATAGGAAAAGAATGGTTTCCAGAGTAGTGGACCTGGGCTACCATTGACGCCTGCGGCCGCCGCCACAGGTGCCCACATGCTCAGATGAGAACTAGCAATAGTCGTGACACCTCCACCGGCTTGCGCGGTACCAGTGCATCCACCGCCACCTGAACCTGGCATACACAGCGCACTGGTCGCAGGTATCGCGGTGACTACTCCTGGATTTGCAATGCTGCCTCCGGCCACCCCGACGATTCCCACGATCAGATCAAAGTGCCCAAGGCCAGCCAAGGGCATGATACCTATGGTGGCCACAGACGGGACCGTGCCGGCAGTGCCTCCGGCAGCAGCGGTACCGGCGCCTCCACCTGTGGGTACGTTGGTACCAGATGCGAGTAGAACATTTGTCGCCGAGGTATCGGGATAGATCGACACAAAGCTGTTCAAGGCCGGGGTCAGTGTGGAACCTGCGGTATTCGAGGCACCACCGTTTCCGCCTGGACCAACCTGTATATAGAGTGTATCAGGTAAGAATACCAATGGTATGGTGACACGGGCTGAACCACTACACCCCCCACTGGCGCCACCGCCACGGGCCGAGCCGACGATGCCTCCGAAACCGCCACCACCGCCTCCTCCTCCACTCAAGGCAAAAATATTACACATGGATTTACCACGAGGCTTTCTCCAGGTATACCATTGGAGATTTGTGATGGTGCTTGGTCGATTGAATATCTGGATATCGGCCACACCGGTGTTGGTTGGGAGAAAATTTATATCCAGCATATTAGTAACTTCCTGCTACGGGGGTGACATTCCAGCCTGCCGTACTAGTCGTGGCCGCAAGGCCCACATAGATCCTGAACCCTGGGTTCAGCATGATGTTCATGGCATACTCCAGATCAGATGTGGCCGCGGTATTGATGGCCGTCACAAGTGGTAGGGCACATTCACCGTAAAACGCATTATTTTGGGCAAGCGTGGGGTCCCCGCCGTTGTTGATATAAATGCGGGCGCAGGTGGCGGTCGTCGTTCCACCTTCGGCCTTAAACCGGAGCCTCTGGATAAAACTCCCATTGGTGGCATCGGCGGTAAACACCAACATATGGTTGGCACTAACGCCTGTGTAATCGGCTGTGGCCGTGATGACCGTGGGTCCCATGTTCGCGGTGACCACGATACCTGCGTTCGAGGAGACATCACCCTGTCGCGTAAAAATTGGTTGTTGATTGACAGGCATGTTAGTATTTTCCTCCTACTGCCATGACATTCCATCCAGCGGCCACGGTGGTGGCGACACCCACATAGATCCTGAACCCTGGTGGTAAGGCGAAGTTCATATAATAATCCAAATCAATCGTCGAGGTAGTCGTCACGGCCGTGACAGAGGGAAGATTGACTTCTCCATAGAACGCATTATTCACGGCAATCGTCTGATCGCCACCGTTGTTCACAAACACACGGGCCACAGTGGGAACATTGGTGCCACGGGACTTGAACCTCAGCCGTTCAATAAAACTCCCATTGGTGGCATCAGAGGTGAAGACGAGCCTATAATTAGTTGACACCCCAGTGTAGTCGCCGGTCGCCGTGATGATATTAACGGCCACGTTCGCCGTGTTTACGATTCCGTTATTGCTGGAGACATCACCTTGGCGCCTGAAGATGGGTTGAAAATTAACAGCCATGATTTAGTATTCTCCTCCTACCGGAAATATAGACCAACCGGCGGCCACGGTGGTCCCCAGGCCCACATAAACCATGAACCCTGGTGGTAAGGCCAACATCATAGGATAATCAATTTCAATGGTCGCGGAATTATTCGTGGCCACGATGGTTGGTAAGGAGACTTCACCGAAAAAGGTATTATTCACGGCTACGGTTTGCAGACCACCGTTGTTGATATAAATGCGAGCCACGGACGCGGTGGCGGTGCCTGTCGCCTTAAACCTGAGTCGCTGGAGATAACACCCATTAGTGACATCGGAGGTAAAAACGAGTTTATGGTTGGCACTGACGCCGGTGTAATCAGCCGTGGCCGTCAGGGCCACAGTGGCCATATTCGCGGTGGTATTCTGTGTGTTATTCGCCGACAGATCACCCATTCGCACAAAAATTGGATTCTGATTCACCACGGCCATACATAATCTCCTTTGATAATATTACGGGTTGAAAAGGCCGTTGTACCCTGCATACATGATACCCACAGGCACCGAGATCGTCACGGTGTTTCCTGTATCATCCCCGACAATCACCACATTATTTCCAGCAATCAAGGTGAAGGCGGTATTAGGTCCCTCGGCATACACATTCGCGCCTGCCGCACCCAGACTATTTATCTGGATAATTCCGAATCCATTGGAGCCACCACC